>Ga0163149_10002096_pt1 | contig 24617 bp, 18 predicted proteins | sample OliLakLV19MP5G1_FD_148604 | JGI IMG/M metagenome (GOLD analysis project Ga0163149, IMG submission 148604) | Freshwater microbial mat bacterial communities from Lake Vanda, McMurdo Dry Valleys, Antarctica - Oligotrophic Lake LV.19.MP5.G1 | ecosystem: Environmental > Aquatic > Freshwater > Lake >... | reverse complement strand
CTCTTGGGCTGAGACGCCGCTCTGCTTCTCGAGCAGAGCCGCGATGCCGAAGTCGAGCACGCGAATCTCCTCGCCGTTCGGACCGTCGACCAGCATCAAGTTCCCGGGCTTGATGTCGCGGTGCACGACGTGTCGGTCGTGGGCGTAGACGAGCACCTCGAGGATCTGGATCGCGAGTCGGCACACGCGCTCGGGCTCCAAGCGGGCCTCTTCCTCCAGCACCGTCTTCAACGAGCGGCCCTCGATGTATTCCATCGTGCAGTAGAGTTCGCCGCGCTGCGTGCGCGCGAAACCGTAGATCTGCGGCACGCGATCGTGGCGGATGCGGTGGTTGGCCCTGACCTCGCCGACCAAATCCTCCGCAGCCTTGAAACGCTTGAGCGCTACGCGCGCGTTCTCGAACTGCGTGTCCTCGCACAGGAAGACTTCGCCGAACCCGCCCTTGCCCAACGTGCGCAAAATGCGGTAGCGGTCGGCGTAGAGTTCGGGGGTCTCCGATCGCGGTTGCGTCGCCGCCTCTCCCTCAGGGGCCAACGGGCGGGTGCGCTTCCCACCGGGATCTTCGCGCGGTACGTCGGAGGGGGCTGCAGACATCGCGCCGAGAGGGTGAAGAGGAGGTGCTGCTGGAAGGGGCGGCACCGTACCGCATTCTAGGTGCAGAGTAGGGTCCCGTGCGCCCGCACATGGCTTGCACCGCCCCCCCCGCTTCCTAGAATCCGGCCTTCCGTCGCGCGCGACCGCGGGCAGGCCGCGATCGTGCGCTTCGGCGTTTTCCTTGGGGAGGCCGCGCGAGCGTGCCCACGCCGATCGACCGCAACGAGATCCTGTTGGCGCGCGCGGCTGAGGTCGTCCGCGTGGAAGCGCGCACGATCGCGGGGCTCGAGGCGCGCCTCGATGGACGCTTCGTCAAGGCGGTCGATCTGTTGATCGCCTGCGAAGGCCAGGTCATAGCAACGGGGGTCGGCAAAGCGGGCCTCGTCGCGCAGAAGATCTCGGCCACGTTGGCTTCGACGGGCACGCCCTCGTCGTATTTGCACCCCACGGATGCGCGGCACGGCGACCTTGGGCGGTTGCGAGCGCGCGACGTCCTCTTCGTGTTGTCGAACTCGGGCGAGTCGGCGGAAGTCGTCGCGTTGCTCGGGCCGGCGCGCAAGATCGGGGCGCCGATCCTGGCGATCACGGGAGAGCCGAATTCGTCGCTCGGGAGGCATGCGGACGTCGTGCTCGACATCGGGCGCGTGCAGGAAGCGTGTCCTCTGAACCTCGCGCCGACGGCCAGCACCTCGGCGATGCTCGCGATGGGCGACGCACTGGCGATGGTCGTCTCGCAGGAGCGCCAGTTCAGCCGCGAGGACTACGCGCTGTATCACCCGGCGGGATCGCTCGGGCGCAAACTCATGAAGGTGCGCGAGGTCATGCGTACGGGCGAACAGATGCCGGTCGTCGCGGCGGGCACGACGATTCGCGACGTGATCCTCGTCATGAATCGCACGCCGGGTCGCCCGGGCGCGGCGTTGATCGTCGACGGTGCGAAGAAGCTCGTCGGCATCTTCACGCACGGCGATTTGGCGCGCCTGTTGGAACAGCGCGGCACGGTCGACGTCGGTGCGATCGTCGACGCGCACATGGGCCGGAACCCGAAGGTCGTCGGGCCGGATCAGCTCGTCGAGGAAGCCCAGCACCTCTTGCGCGAGCATCGCATCGACCAGATCCCCGTCGTGGATGCGGATCGTCGTCCTTTGGGTCTCGTCGACGTGCAAGACATGCTCGACGTCAGGATCTGATCGATGTCCAGCGCGAAACACACGGAAGTCCTGCGCCGGGCGCGGCTCCTCGCACTCGACGTCGATGGCACGTTGACCGATGGGTCGATCGTGCTGCTGGGCGGATCGGCGCTTGAAAAACCGCAGGAAATTCAACGTTTCGACGTGCGTGATGGGATCGCGATGCGTTGGCTCGCCGATGCGGGAATCAAGTTGGCGTGGATCAGCGGGCGCGGGGCCGGCGTCACATCGGCGCGCGGTGTCGAACTCGGCATCCATCACGTCGCGCTGCGCGTGCCCGACAAGTTCGTCGAGCTCGAGCGGTTGCAGGCGCGGCTCGGTATCGATCCCACGGACACGATCGCGATGGGTGACGACCTGCCCGATCTCGCCATGCGCTCGCGCGCCGCGTTCTTCGCGGCACCGAGTGATGCGTGCGAAGCCGTTCGCTCGCGGGCCGATCTCGTCACGCGCGCTGCCGGCGGCGCGGGCGCCGTGCGTGAGCTCGCCGAGACGATCTTGCGTGCACGCGGAGCGTGGGACGCGCTCGTCGAGTCCTACGCGCGATGAAGCGCGTCCTCCTTTTTCTGGTCCTGTTCGGGATCGGATTCGGAATCCTGTGGTGGTCGCGCGACGAGCGAGATCGCAAGACCGATTCGGCGACCTACCAACCCCCGGCGCCCCAGGGCGAGTTCACCGAAGTTCCGCTCCTGGGCAAGGACGGCAAGCCCGCCAAAGCGATCGGGATCTCGCTCGACGGACCGCTCGCCGTGACGATGCGCGGCGGAAAGGGGGCGGTGACGAAGCCCGAGCTCGAGCTCCGTGCGAGCGACGTCGACAGTCTCGGTTCGGATCTCTACGACTTGAAAGAGGTCGAGATCGAAGTCCTCGACCCCGATCGTGGCACGAAGCGCGCGGGGCTCGTCTCGCCGCTCGCGCGCACGACGATGACGATCGATCCCGGAACGCCCGGCGGTTCCGTGCTGCGCACCGCGCGATTCACCGACGTCGATCTGACGCTTTTCGAGGGCGCTCCGGTCGTTCCGCTGCGCTTCCGATCCGCGACCCTCGACTACGACGTGCCGCAACTCGGGTTCACCACCCAGTCTCACGTGGACATCGAAGGTCAAGGCTTCGACGCGGAAGGCTCCGGGCTGCGCGCCGGTTTCGGACAGGATCGCGTCGTGCTCGAGCGCGACGCATCCGTGCGGCTGACGCTGGAGAGCGGCGAGCGCGTGCTCCTCGAGTCGGGCGAGACGGGATCACTCGTCGTCGAACGCCTCGTGCGCGACGGCATCGAGACGATCGATGTCACGGCCCAAGAGGGCGCGCTGCTCGCGCTCGAAGGCGTCGATCGTGTGCGGGCCGTCGGCGCCGTCCTGATCGTGGCGCGCACGATCCACCTGGTCGGCCGCGGACCGACTGCGTCGCGCAAGGGTTACGAGCTCGTTTCCGCCGACGCGCAAGGCGAGGTCGTCGCAAAGAGCGGCGGCGACGAGTTCCGCGCTCAGCGTGCCGACTTCGCGTTCGGTGAGCGCGGTCGATTGCGCCTAGCGACGCTGCAAGACGACGTCGTCCTCGTGCGCGAGGGCGACACGTTTCGTTCACGGACAGCGGTCTTCGATTTCGGCCTGAAGGGCGAGCTCGCGGCGGCGACCTTGACCGGCGATCCGACGGGTGACGTCGGTATCGGGCGATTCCTCGGCGACCAACGTCCCGATCTCTTGGGATCGCGCGCGGCGATCGCAGGCGCGGGGCCGCTCATCGTGCGGATGGACACCGGTATCGCGATCGAGCTCGCTGGACCGGCCAGCGTCCGTGTCCCCGACGGTGATCTCGTCGTGACCGCGAAGCGACGCATCGACGGCAAAGTGCGTGCGGATCGCCGCAGCGGTGAACTGCACGGCGTCGAGGACGTCACCGTCGACTATGCCGGTCGCGCGTTGCGCAGTCCGAGCCTCGACCTCTTCTGGAGGCTCGAGCCGGACGGATCGCTCGCGCTCGATGCCGCATCCTCGGGCGCGACGACTCTGCGCGGCCGAACTCCCGATGGTCGTCCCGTCGCATTCGACGCGAGCGGAGGGCTCGAAGCGCGTTGGGAGGCCTCGAAACTGCTCGTTCCTGCTGCGCAAGGCGTGGCGTTCTCGGTCGGTGACGTCGGTGCGGCGGATCGCGTCGAGGCATCAGCGACGCGCGTCAGTGGTTTCGACTGGGATGCGCGCACGTTCACGGCGGACGGCGATGTGCGCTTCTCCGATGTGGATGGCGATGGCGACGCAGAACGCATCGTCGTGCGCGGTGAGCGTGACGTCGAGCTCTACGGAACCGAGTCGAAGCGCGCGAGTTACCGCCTGCGCAGGTCGGGCACGGATCCGAAGGACGACCTCCGCGCCGAAACGTTGGGACGCGAGATCCGCGCGACCGAACGGCGGGTTTTCGCCCGTGGAGACGTGCACGTCGACGCCGAAGTCGAAGGTTCGCGTCTCGACCTCGATGCGCAGGAGGTCGAGATCGAGGCCGCGCCAGAACGCCGCGGCTCCGTCGAGTCGCGCCCGTTCCACGTCGAGGCACACCGCGACGTTCGTGCGCGCCTGGTGCGCGGGATCGAAACGGCGGACCTGACTGCGGCTTGGGTGCGCGTCGACGGTCGTATCGAACCTCGCCCGGGCGAAGACCCGCCGCTCACGGCCGAGCTCACGAACATCGAGGCGCGCGGCGACGTGCACGCGATCTACGGCGACGGATCGGGCACCGTAGCGCTCGACGCGACGGCCGATCGCTTCACGGTCGACGCTCTTGGAAAAGGACGTTTGTCGGCGGGCGCCGGTCGCCGCGTCACCGCACGCGGTCGTTTGCCGGGCGCGCTCGCGGAGTACGCGATCTCGGCGGATTGGATCGACTTCGATCCGGACTCGATGCGCGCGTCACGAATCGAGGGCGGAGTCGTCGATCGTGAGTCCGCTGATGGCAAGAAGGCGATGTTCCAGGACATGCGTGCGAACACCGTCGAAGCGGATCGCGAGCACGTACTGCTCGAAGGCGACGCGCGTGTGTCCGGCGTCAATGACCAAGGCGAGGATTGGTCCCTGACAGCGGGCACGATTCGCGTGCGCGGCGACTTCACGGATCCCGCGGCATTCGACGCTGCCGACGTGCGCAATCTCGTGGCGCAAGGTGGTTTCGAAATTCGCATGGGTTCTCGCGGGACGGCGCGCGGGGAGCGACTCGAAGGCGTGCCGGGACAAGTGCGCTTCGAAGGTCGGCCCGCGGAACTCTCCGTGCTCGATGCCGAGTGGCGCGCTCCGTGGATCGAGTACGACATGACGAACATGTTGCTCGCCACGGACAAGGGCGAGATCGTGTCGCGTCCCGGAGCAGCCGGGACGTCGTGGTCGCTCGAGTACGACTCGATGCAGCCCTTCGATCAGGGCGACACGACGATCCTCGTCTTGCGCAACCCACGACTGCGGTTCGGCAGCACGCAGTTGTTCGCGGACTGGACACTGTTCTGGGTCGATCGCGCCGAATGGCAGAAGAGTGGCCGTCAGGCGATTCGTGAGAACGCGGGTGAAGAGGGCCTGCTCGTGCGCCCGACGGACGATCTCGTGCTGTCAGCGGGCGAGAAGAAGCCCGCGCCGAATCCGTGGCAAGCCCGGCTCGAGGAGATCAAGAAGAGCGCGATCTTCAGGCTGCTTTCCGAAATTTACATCGAGGGCAATGTCGAGATCTACCAAGTCGGTGACCGCTCGGCGCGCGCCGGCGCGTTGTACTTCGACCTCGTCGAGGATCACGGTTGGATCCAGGACGCCGACGTGGTCGTCGATCTGGAAGTCCGCGGTGAGCCGCGAGCGGTGCGCGCGAAGGCCGAGTGGATGCGCATTTCGGGCGGACCCGAGATCCGCGCGGACACAGCCGTCCTCACGGCGTGCGACTTCGACGAGCCGCACTACGTCATCGAGACGACGGACCTCCGGCTGACTCCGCAGCTCAACGATGTCGACGATCGCGTCGCGTTCCAAGTGACGGCGGAAGGCAACGCGATCCGTTTCGAGGACGGTTTGCGCTTGCCCATGCCTCCGCTCGTCTACGAGACGGACTCGGAGGGAAACCCGCTCGTCGACCGCTTCGTCCTCGGGAACAGCGCCAAGTTCGGCACGGCCATCGGCGCTTCGGTCAACGCGCAACTCGGAGGGATCGGCCTCGCGATCGGCAAGATCACGCGCGTCGCATTCGGGCTGCCCGAGATCCCGATCCGGGGCGGTTGGAACTTCGACGTGCGCTATCTCGGATCGCGCGGACTGCTACTCGGCGCAGGGCTCGACCTTCGCCTCGGCGACAAGCTCGACTTCCATGCGCAGGCCGACGTGATTCCGGACCGCAACAACGACTCGGGACTCGTGCGCGTGGATCGCGAGGATCGTTCGCTCTTGCGCACGTGGTTGCACTCACGCGGCCGCTACTGGATCGAGCGCGGCGACGACGCCGAGTGGGTCGATATCGCGCTGTCGTACCAGACCGATGCCGGCGTGCAGTCCGAGTTCTTCGAGCGCGACTATCTCGAGTACGAGCAGAAGGACAACTACGTCCATTGGCGCAAGGCGGACGGGAACGACTACTACTCGGGTTCGGCGAAGTTCCTCCTCGAAGACCGTACCGACACCTCGGAACTGCCGTCGCTCGGCGCGTTCCGCGGCCGAACGCAGATCGCGACATGGTGGGAGAAGCCCGTCTATCACACGGGCTCCGTCGACGCCGCCTACTTGCGCCGCGAAGACGGCGACGCGCAGTACTACGCGCCCTATCCCGACGGCCTCGGTGATCGCGAAGTGATGCGTGCCGACTCGCGACAGCGGATCGAGATGCCGTTCGAACTCGGGGTGCTGAACGCCAACACGACGCCGTACCTCGAAGGACGCGGCACGATCTGGAGCGAAGGTTCCGACGAGGAGGATTCACCGGCGCGCGCCGCGCTGCTCGCCGGCATCGAGACTACCACCACCTTCTGGAAGCGCAGTTCGGGCGGAACGGCGCACACGCTCTCGCCGACGATCGGGGTGCGTGCGGACATCCTGGACTTCGAGTCGGGCGGCGATCCCGTGCGCTTCGATCGAACCGAGGATCCGTATCTCGGCGGATTCGTCGACACCGGTATTCGTGCTCGTTGGTGGAAGCCGGACGCCGCCGATCGCCTCGGGATCGACGTGCGCGCGTCGATCGGCGACGGCGTCGAGGGGCCCACGCCGGATGGGCTGCAACCGATCGCGTTCCTCGGCAGCTACTACACGATCCTCGGTGGCTTTCCCTTCGCGATCACGCACGACGGCCGCTACGACGCGCGCGAGAAGGAGACTCAATACTCGAGTTCAGCCATGGGCTTCGAGCCCCTGCGCAACGTCGGCTTCGAGTTCGGCCACCATTACGGCCGCGATGTCGACGACGCCACGCTGTACGAGGCCGCTTCGATTCGCGCGCGTTGGCGTTGGACGACGAAGTGGGAACTCGAGGGCACGCAGACGCAGTCGCTCAACGAGAATCGTTCGCTGGGTTCCGAGTTCGTGCTGCGCCGCCTCGGTCACGACTTCGTGTTCGAGCTCGAGCTGGGCTATCGCGCCGGTGAAGGGACCAGGTTCGGTTTCGGTTTCCAGCCGCGTCTGTCGTGGCGTCGTGATTCGCTCGGCCTGATCGATCGGTGGCTCGGCGTGTACCACTGAGAGCGTGAGAAGAATTCGAGCCTACACGCTCTCAGTTGCTGTTGGCGCCGCTTCCGCGGCGCGTCGCCCGTGAATTCTTCACAGGCGCTGAGCGACCGCGAACGCGTCGAGGTCATGGACGCTGCGCCCATGCGGCCGCGCATGCGCACTCGCTGAGAAAGTTGCGCAGGGAGGACGAGCGTCCCGCGTGAGTCGTCGTGCATCGCTTCAAAGCGACGCTGCGCGAGCTCTGACGCGGTCGAGCAGGGCCTTCGAATCCACGCCCTCGAACGCCTCGCGCACCGCGACCGCTCCATCGACGCCGCGCGCGAGCTTTCCGATCAACGCGTCGAAGAGCTTGCGATCCGCCAGCGTGCCATCGGCCAGTGTGTGGATCACGCACCACGCGTACGCGTACCAAACCTCCGCGTTCTTTCCGTAGAACTGCTCGTCGTCGAGGCGGAAGAGATCCGCGAGCGGCAACCACTGAGACTCGCTTCGAAGCTCACGCAAGATACTGCGAGAAGACTCCGGAACCGCTCCGGCGATCCAGCGGCCCTTCTCCTTGCGCAGGGTTTCGAAGTAGCGCGCCAGACCTTCGTTGAGCCAGACCGGGACTTCGTCGACGAGCTCGCTCAAGTACTGGTGGAAGCCTTCGTGTCGCGCGACCTGCACGAACTCCTCGCGATCGACCGCGTTCCAGAACAGGAGCTGCGCCAATTGGGCCGAGAAAAGACCCTGCGTGGAGTGCATCGCTTCGCCGAGCAAGTCCTCGCAGTAGTCGAAGTAGGCTTGCTTGCCCGAGAACACGAACACGCGCATGCGCGGCCGAGCGTCCGAGATCGGGCCGATCGCGCGCGCCAGGAAGGCGTAGGTCTCTTCCAGCACCGTGGCGAGCTGCTGGCAGGTCGCGCGATCCATGTCCGATGCGATGGCGTAGTGCTTGGAATCTTGGCGATTCGTCGTGCGCAAGTCGGTCCGGAGACTGCGCGGCGTGTTTGCTCGACGAGTTGGGCGGTCTGCTTCCGATCGACACCCGCCGCGAAGGCGCGCTCGGATTCCTGGAGGGCGTCGTTGAGCCGCGCGCTGCGCAGCAGAGCCTGAACCAGCACGGTGCGCGCCTCGGGTGAAGCCGGGAAGTCGCGCACGAGCGCGCGCACACGTTCGAGTGCTGCGTCGGAACCCTCGAGGCGTACGTCCAGCGCCGCCTCGAACACGCGCATCTCCAGGTGCTTGGGCTCCGTGGCGATGACGGCTTTGGCCGCGGTCCGAGCTTCCCCCAGGCGCCCGAGTTGGACGAGCACGATGGCCCTGGCCCACGCCAAGGCCAGCGGCTTCGCGCCACTGGCCCCCTGCGCTTCGAGGGCCGTGAGCGCTGCTTCCCACTTGCGATCCTTCGTGAGTCCTTCGAACTCCGCCAACTGTCCGGCGCCGAACCCCTTCTGCACGCTGTCGATCGCCGCCTGCTCCCCGGCGTCGTCGCGCACGGCCTTGTCCGGCACGTCGTACAACCAAGTGGGCAGGACGGTGCGCGGGTCGAAAGCTCGCTCGAAGACCGCGCGATCCTCGTCCACGGCGGCATCGACCAGCGCGTCGATCCACTGTCCGTAGGTCTTGCCGGCGAGCTGGACGTAGCGGACCTGCTCACCGCCGAGGAATCCGACCCAACCGAACTTGCCCTTGGACTTCGGGACCTGGAACGCGACGCGGCCGTTGTAGCGAATGGTCATGGAAGTCTCCGCGACCGCGGCGTCGATCGTGAACTCTCCGCCGTTCTCCGGCAGCACGGGAATCCTCGACTCGGCGATGAACTCCGGACCGCCCGGCGCGTTCGTGATGAGATGCAGCTTGGCCGAATAGTCGAACGTGGCCAGGTAGATCTCGTCCTGGTCCAGGAGCAGGACGATCGTGGGCACGATCCCGCCGCGGGGGAGCCAGCCACGCAACTCGGCTCGGTAGGAGCCGTTGAACTGCAACGGATGCAAGGTCAGGTCCCCGAGCTGCTCGAAGTCGGGGAAGGGTGCCTTGGCATCTTCCTCGGCATCGCCCGTTCCGAAGCTCGGCACCGAGATCGGGCGGAACTTCGCGCGCTTCGCGTTGCGCTTTTCCAGACGACCCTGCTCGTAGGTCAAGCGCACCTTGTCGTTCGCCCGATCGAGGATGCCGACCTGACCAGAGATCAGCAGCTTGGGGTCGGGCTCGGGATGCTTGGCCCAGAAAGTCGTGACGCGCGCGAGGTCTTCGATCTCGAGCAATTTGCCGCGCGCAGCGTCGCTGTTCTCGTGGCGCGCGAGGAGCGCAGCGAGCCCGAGTCGCACGGAGTTCCAGTCGCGCCGACGCAGTTTGGCGTACAGCTCTTCGATTTCACCGACGAGCGCCGTGCGCGCGTCGGCCGGTTGTTCTGCCCGGGGCGGACTCGCCGGAGGCGGGGACTGCACCGGCGCGACAGCGGCGAGCGCGAGGAAGATCGCGGTCAGCATGCGTGGCATCCTAGAGCACGTTCGGCAACGTGGCGTCGCGTCACGCGAACCGCGCGGCGGACGTTCCGCTCCGTCCCCGATCCTGCGCGAGCGGTTCGAGATCCGCGAACTCCGCGGGGGCGACGGCCGCGGACGTGCACATTTCCTGCGCGGAGGTCGACCGCGCCGCCGCGAGCCGGCGACCCTCGACCGTGGTCGACGGCGTCGAAGCGGGAGCTTTCGCAGAGACCCGAGAATGGCGAGTCGCGGATCCAGGCTAGGATCCACGGCGTGTTCGCACTGTTCGAGAGTCTGGGTGGGATCGAGCTCTTGGTCGTCGGCATCGGCGCCCTGCTCTTGTTCGGGAAGGACCTGCCCAAGGTCGCGGCCGACGCCGGCGCGCAGTTCGCGAAGATCAAGCGCAGTCTGAACTCGACGTGGCGTGACAGCGGGCTCGAGCGCGAGGTTCGCCAGATCCGCGATCTCGTTCCGCGCGACCTCTCGCTGTCGGACGTGGCACGGACGGCCAGCGAGAAACTGGCGGTGCGTCTCGAGGACGAAGAACGGGTGCGCACGGCCGACCCGGGTCTCGCCGGCCCTGTCGCGCGCGTTTCGGCAGTTCCCGCTGTGCTCCCCGAGCCGATCGAGCACGGAACGAAACCTCCGAACGATCCCGACGCGGACGGTCCGCCGCGCGCTCCGACGCCGGTGACGGGCTCGGGCAACGGCCCGAACACCACGAGCTGAGCCGCGTGTTCCGCCTGGGCTACAACACGAACGGTCTCGCGCACCACCGACTGCGCGATGCGATCGACCTCCTCGCGGGGTTGGGCTACGACGGCATCGCGATCACGCCCGACGTCGGCGAACTCGACGTCTTCGACCTGCGACCGGATCGCGTGCGCGCCGTGCGCGAGCACGCCGAAGAGCGCGGCGTCGCGATCTCGATCGAGACCGGTGCGCGCTACGTCCTCGACGCGTTCCGGAAGCACCGCCCGAACTTGATGGATCCGTCGGCGAAGGGTCGCGAGCGACGCGTCGACCACTACCGACGTTCGATCGACCTGGCGGCTGACCTAGGCGCCAGCGTCGTTTCGATCTGGTCCGGCGCCGCGTACGAGCTCGTCTCCGGCGATGCACCCGATGCCGACCGCGCCTTGTCCGAGCCGCTGTGGGAGCGCTTGGTCGCCGCGCTGGTCCCGGTTCTCGACCATGCGCGGTCACGGAGCGTGCGCATCGGCTTCGAGCCCGAGCCGGGCATGTTCGTCGAGAGGCCGGCGGGGTACCTCGAGCTCGCGCGCCGCCTCGGATCACGAAGTGGGGAACTCGGGCTCACGCTCGACCTGGGGCACCTGGTCGTGACGGGCGACATGCCCGCGGCGAGCCAGATCCGGGCTCTGAAAACGCACCTCGTCCACGTCCACCTCGACGACGCCCGGGCCGGGGTGCACGAGCATCTCCAGCTCGGGAGCGGCGAGTTGGATCTATCTTCCTCTCTTACAGCTCTCAAAGACATCGGTTTTGGCGGCATGGCGGCCGTCGAGCTCTCGCGGGACAGTCACCGCGCGCCCGAAGCCGCGAAGACGGCGCTCGAGCGCATCCGCGCCGCGCTGCCCAACGCCGCGCGAACCTGCGGCTGACCTGACACGTTCTTGCCTCGGCCCTTCGCGCTGGTTCACAATGCCCGCGCGGCCACCCGGCGGCCGGCATCGAAGTCCGGGACGACGCCCCTGCGCTTTCGCGGGGGCTTCTGATTCCGGGACGCGACCGAGGACGAGCATGACCGACGCGAAGACGACTGGCCTGCAGATGTGCCCGACCCGAGTCGACGGAGCGCCCGTGCTGTTCGCGCACAAGGTGATCCAAGGGCAGTGCCAAGATCGTCAGCGCGGCAGCTACCACAAGTGCTTCACGTGCGCCTTCAACAACGCCTACGTGGCGAAGTACGGAAAGCCGGCGCCGGTCGCCGCGTTCCCTGAACGCGCACAGGTGGGTTGACGCGCGGGTCCGCGTTTCGGGCGAGCCGGGGTCGGTTGGCGCGCCGCTGCGCGTCCCGAGCGATCACCATTTCGTCCGCGCGCTCTGCGCGGTCGAGTTCGGACAGTTCGCTGCGGCACGACGAGGCGTCGCGCTGGATCTCGGCGCCTCCGCGCTCGAGGGTGAAGGCCCGCGAGGGTTGCGGAGTAGCGCGCACGCATTCGAGTTCCAGAGGAGTCACCAATGCCCCGCTACCAGATGCGTCAGGACCTCTTCCGCCTGGGCGACGACTACACGATCCGCGACGCGTCAGGACGCGAGCGCTACTTCGTCGACGGCAAGGCGTTCACGATCGGCGCGAAACTGTCGTTCCAGGACATGAACGGCCACGAACTGCTGTGGCTCCAGCAGAAGCTCTTCCAGTGGGGCAAGACGTTCGAGATCCAGCGCGCGGGGAAGACGATCGCGCTCGTGCGCAAGAAGCCGCTCACGTTCCTGAAGGCGCGTTTCACCGTCGACGTGCCCGGTCCGGACGACTTGGAAGCCGAGGGCAGCCTTTTGGATCGTGAGTACGAGTTCACCCGACACGGGAAGCGCGTCGCGGAAGTCAGCAAGCGTTGGTTCGCCGTCGGCGACTCGTACGGGATCGACATCGTGGACGGTGAGGACGAGGTGCTCCTCCTGGCGTCGGCTGTCGTGATCGATCAGTGCTGCCACGAAAAGGGCTGAGTCGTTGCGGCGCGCGCCGAATCCCGGCTGAGCCCGTGAAGGATTACCGGGCACTCGCGTCGCCGATGGACGTCGCGAATTTCCGAGCGGCCGCAGGATCGATCTTCGGACGGCCTCTCAGAGCGTGTGAAGAAATCACACGCTCTCGCGACGCGAAGCGTCGCCACATGAATCCGAGAGCCCGTAGACTCGATCTCTTCACGGGCTCTCAGCGCAACGTGAGGATCGAAACCTCGGGAGGTGACAGGAAGCGCAGACGCGGCGCCGAACCGTGCTCCCAACCGATGCCGCGACTGACGTAGATGCGGCGACCTTGCAGGTCATGCAAGCCGCCCCAACCGACGGCGCGCGGGACTTCGGAGGAGATCATCGGCGGCCCGAAGAAGGGCAGCGCAACTTGCCCGCCGTGCGTATGTCCGACGACGACGAGATCGACGCGCGAGTTCGGCGAGAGACCATAGACGACGTCAGGTCGATGCGCGGTGACGATGCGCAGATCGTCGTCGCCCGGTCTCGATTCGATGTCGTGCAGCGCGGCGCGGGCCGAAACGGAGTCGAAATCGATGCCGATTCCACCCAGCGTGACGCGCAGCCCATCGCGCTCGAGCGTGATGACTTGATCGTCGAGAAGGCGCACGCGGGTCCCCTCGATCAACATCTCGATGTCGCGGCGCGTGTCCGTGTCGCCTTGGACGCAATAGACGCCGAGCGTCGCGTCGAGGGGCGCGAGGAGTTCGCGGAAGGCCGGTGCGATCTCGTGCAGGCGGTGAAAGCCGACTTGAACGAAATCACCTGGCAACAACACCAGGTCGGGCTTGGCTTCCATCGCGCGTCGGACGGCTTCGTGCTCGCGAGCGGTGACTTCCACGCATTGGATGTCGGCCAGAACTGCGACGGTGATCGGACGACTCGGCGCGCGCGGCGGCGCGATCGCGACATCGGCTCGCTCGGTGACGAGTCGGTAGGGTTCGACGAAGCTCGCGTAGAGCGTGATCGGCACGGTCGCGAGTGCGATCGACGCGAGGACCCGCGCGAGCCTCGTCGTTCGCGCGCGCGTCGTTCGGCGGACGAGGAGCAAGAACCCGACGCACGGCAACGTGATCGCGAGGTACGACCACAGGATCGTGATCAAGAGGAACGGGTTGCCGACCGCGATGTAGCCGCCGATCGTCTGCGCACCTACGAGCGCTGTTCCCGCGATCGCTGCTTGCGCGACCCGCTTCGCGCCGATGGGCGAGCTGCCGCGCATCAAGATCCAGCCGATCACGACCACGTTCGTCGCGGCAGCGACGACGGTGACGGCGGCGGCCTTGTTGTTCACGCGCTTCGCCGAGCTCGAACGTCAGGCCTTGACGGCGGAGAGGATCTCGTCCTCGGTCAGAAGTCGCGGCGTTCGCTTCGCGAGGTCGAGCACCTTCTGGACGCGCTCGTCCGTCGGCTGCACGCCGCGCTTCTCGAGGAACCACGTCACGTTCGACTTGCCGCTCATCGGGCCGACGGCGATGACTTGCTCGAGACCGACCAGATCGGCGGGCACGCCGCTGTACACGCGGTTCGCGAGCCAGTGATCGCCCTTCTTGAAGGCCTTGATGACGGCGGCCGCGTGCACGCCCGTCGCCGTCTCGAACGCGTCCTTCCCGAACACCGGATAGTTGTGGTGGATCGGAACGCCGGTCGCTTGCCCTGCGAGCTCGACGTAGCGACCGAGCTTCGACAAGTCGTTGTCGATCAGGCCGAGCAGACGCAAGTTCACGAGCAAGAGGTCCATCTCGACGTTGCCGGCGCGCTCGCCGATGCCGAGTGCCGTCGCGTGGACGCGCGTTGCGCCCGCTTCGAGCGCCGCCAGCGCGTTGACGAGCCCCATTCCGCGATCCCGGTGACCGTGCCAATCGATGCCGACGTCGACGCCGAGTTCGTCGACGATGCTCTTCACGAACGTGATGAGCCGCTTCACGCCGTTCGGCGTCGCGTGGCCGCACGTGTCGCAGACGCAGATGCGCTTCGCACCGGCTTCGATCGCGGTCGTGTAGAGCGCCCGGACGTGTTCCGGATTCGCGCGGGTCGTGTCCTCGGTCACGAACATGACGGGCAAGCCGTTCTTCGTCGCGAATTCCACCGCGTCGCGCGAGAGCTTGACCATCTGGTCGATGTGCCAGTTCTCCGCATACTGACGGATCGGCGAGCTGCCGATGAACGCGCACACTTCGATCGGAACGCCCGACTGCTGCACCATGTCGACGACGGGCTCGATGTCCGTGATCACCGTGCGACAGGCGACGTTGGGGCGGATGTTCAAGCTCTTCATCACTCGCGAGAGCTCGAGGATGTGCTCGCGCGCCCGCGCGCCCGCGCCAGGCAATCCGACGTTGGCGGTCTGGATTCCGAGGTCGTTCATGAGCTGAACGAGCTCGATCTTCTGATCGAGCGTCGGGTCCTTGACCGACGGGCTCTGCAATCCGTCGCGCAGTGTTTCGTCGTCGAACTGGATTGACCCGGAAGCGCGCAGATCTGGCAAATTCCAATCGTGAATCAAGTCTTCACGATCGGGAGCATGTCGGTCAGGGGTCGTCATCGAGTTCGTCCAGGTGGGTGCGGCCGAGCAGTCTAGCCGAGCGGGCGAGGTCGCCCCAGCCGTCTGGTTCACGAAGTCCGGAATGGCCACGGCGCGGAGAAGGCACCGAGGTCGAGGACTCGAACGAGCTCACCCGCGGCATCGCCCCACGCGACGAGGACCCGATGCGCGCGAGATGCGACGTGAGATCCGCGCCCAGGGCTCGACGAGGCGCACCTCCGCGCCGCGTGCATCGCGGACGCTGCGCAGGTCGGACTCCGCCGATGGTCCACCGTCGGTGCTCACCGATCGCAACGGGCCCTGGTCGAAGAACAACACGACGCTGCACCCGACGCGTGGCCGCGACTCGGTGGGATCGAGAGCGCGACGTGCACCGCGCACTCGGCACGGGTGCTGTCGAGTCAGGTGCCGCACCTGTAGCATCCCTGAAATCAGCCGCCGCCCGCCCGGGAGTACGAGCGCGTGATCAGCAGGCTCCTTACTCCGAGCAGGATTTCGTGGATCCGTCCGTCGAGCGCACGAAGCCCGAGACGCAGGCTCTCGGCGGACTGTTCCTGCGATTCCTGCGCTTCGGCTGCCTGGCCTGGGGCGGCCCATTCGCGCAGATCGCGATGCTCAAGCGCGAACTCGTCGAGGAGGAACGGTGGATCTCGCTCGAGCAATTCAACCGGGTCTACGCGGTCTACCAGGTGCTGCCCGGTCCCGAGGCGCACGAGCTGTGTGTGTACTTCGGCACCATCGCGCGTGGCCGCCTCGGCGGACTCCTCGCCGGCCTCGGGTTCATGTTGCCCGGCTTCGTCCTCATGCTCGCACTGGCGTGGGTCTACGTGCGCTTCGGGTTCGCCTCGCCCGCATTTGCGGCCGTTTTCGCCGGGATGCAGGCCGGAGTGATCGCCCTGATCGCGCGTGCCGTTCATCGCATCGGCGAGCACGCCTTGATCGACCGCTGGGCTTGGATTGCGGCTGCGGCTGCGGCCGGTGCTTCCTTCGCCGGCGTGCACTTCGGGATCGTGCTCGCGCTCGCGGGACTCATCTACGTGTGCGGTGCAGGCCGACGCTACGTGCTCGCGACGATCGCCGTCCTGATGATGTTGGCGGCCATCTACCTGCTCGGGACCGGCTTGGTGGGCAGCGGGTCCGTCGGCGCCGATGTGGTAGTTCTAGCGCGGCGCGAGGACGTCGGTTTGCTCGAGCTCTTCGGGTCGGGTCTCCGCAGCGGCCTGCTCACTTTCGGCGGCGCATACACGGTGATTCCCTATCTCCAACACGATGCCGTCGTGCGCGGAGGTTGGATGACCAACCAACAATTCCTCGACGGGATCGCGCTCGGCGGAGTGCTTCCGGCCCCGCTGATCATCTTCGCGACCTTCGTCGGGTTCCTGGCCAGCAGCTGGGCCGGCGCGTTCGTCCTGACAGCTGGGATCTTCCTGCCCGCGTTCGGATTCACGATGGTCGGACACGAACTCTTCGAGCGGCTCACACACAGTCCGCGGATGCGCGTCATCCTTGCGGGTGTGACGGCGGGCGTGGTCGGGCTGATCGCCGCGACGACGGTGAAGCTCGCCGCAACGGCACTCGACCGCTGGCCGGCCGTCGTGATCGCCGCCGTGTGTCTGGCCTTGCTCTACGCCTGGAATTCCAAGCTCGCAGTCCCCTGCGTGCTGGCGCTCGCCGCGCTCGCGGGCTACGTAGCGCTGCGCTGAAATCGGTTTGCACCGTGCACGAGCAGCCCCAAATCACGCGCGACGGCCGAGCGTGCCTGGTCCAGATGCCGCGCTCAGAGCCTGTGATGAATTCACGGGCGACGCGCTGCGCAGCGGCGCAGATGGTATTTGGGAGCGTGTAGGCTCGATTCCTTCACACGCTCTCAGTTCCAGCGGAACAAGCGCAGCGCGACGACGAACGAGATCGCGCCCCACGCGACGAGGATCCCGATGCGACCGAGCTGCGAGGTGAGGTCCGCACCTTCGAGCAGCACCGCTCGCAGCGCGTCGTTCAAAGCCGTCAGCGGCATCGCACGCACGATCGGTTGGATCGCGTCCGGGAATCGCTCGGACGAGAAGAAGACTCCCGAGACGACGAACATCGGCAGCATCACGACGTTGATGAGGCCTGAGACGACTTCGATCTTGCGCGTGCGCGTGGCGGCGAGGAGCCCGAGCCCGGCGAACGACGCTGCGCCGAGGATACAGAGGCCCATCGCGGTGATGAGGCTGCCTTGGAACACCATGTCGAACGCGAGCCAGCCGAAGGTCAGCATGAGCACGACCTCGACGACGACGATGGTCATGCGGCTCGCGATCGTCGCGAGAAGGAAATGCGAACGCTTCATCGGCGTCGCGGCGAGGCGCTTGAGGAGCTTCCTCGAGCGCATCTCGACCAGCGCGAAGCCGATGCCGTACATCGATCCGCTGAGGATGTTCATCCCGAGAAGTCCCGGGATGAGGAAATCGACGTAGCGCGAGCCCGGCTCGGTCACGAGCGTCTCGCGAAACGCTCGCGGATCCATACGGCCGGCCGCGCGTTGCAGCGCGTCGTCGACACGCGATCGCGCGAGAACACCTTCGGGATTCGTCTCGTCGAAGCGGTACTCGAGCTCCGCGCCGGGGTGAACGACGAGCGCCACTTTCCCGAGACGCAGCGCCAGTCGCGCGTCGTCGGCCGAGAGTTCGCGCACGCGAAAACCCGGCACGGCCGAGAGCGAGGTCGCCAGTTCGTCGGACCCCGCGGCGTCGATGACCGCGATCGAGATCGAGCCGACGGGCTTCTCACGGAACGCGATCCCGAGTCCGACCGCGAGCAGGATCGGAAAGCCGAAGACCCAGAACAGGATCGCCGGTTCGCGCACGAACTCACGCAGGCGCAGTTTGTAGAGCTCGACGAAGCCGCTCGGTTCACTCATCGCGCAAGTGCCTCCCGGTCAACGCGACGAAGACGTCTTCCAGGCTCGCGTGCCTCGTCGAGAGGCGCGTAAGCGTCGCTCCGTGCGACTTGGATCGCTCGAGAATGGCTGGGAGAGCGATGTGGGGCTCGGCGACGGTGAGTTGGAAACCATCGGCTTCGCCGCGTGCGGAACGGACGGAGGGCAAGGCCTTCAGCGCATCGAGTTCCGCCGCAGCTTCGATGTCGCCGCCGAACGCGAACTCGACGACGTGATCACCGCCGAGCGACCGGATGAGCTCTGCCGGCGATCCCGCCGCGATGACGCGACCGTGATCGACGATCGCGATCTGGTCGCACAGCTTCTCGGCCTCGTCCATGTAGTGCGTGGTGAGCAGGATCGTCTTGCCGCGCGCGCGCAGCGAGCGCACGACGTCCCACAACTGCCGACGCGATTGCGGATCGAGGCCCGTCGTCGGTTCATCGAGGAACAAGAGGTCCGGCTCGCCGACGAGCGCGCACGCGACCGCGAGGCGTTGTCGCTGACCGCCCGACAGCGTGACGACGTAGCTCGCGCTCTTCTCGCCCAGTCCGACGAGCTCGATCGCCTCCTGGGCTGCGACTCCGCGCGGGAAGAACGCGCGGAACATCTGGAGCGTCTCGAGCACGCTCAGCTTGTCCGTGAACTTCGTCTCTTGAAGCGTGACGCCGATCCGTTCGCGCAAGCGCGTCGCGTCGCGATCCCACCGCATTCCGAGGACTTCCACGTCGCCGGATGTGGGTTCGAGCAAGCCCTCGAGGATCTCGATCGTCGTCGTCTTCCCCGCGCCGTTCGGTCCGAGGAGTCCGAAGCACGAGCCGGATTCGACGTCGAGATCGAGACCGCGCAGCGCCTCGACGGGCGTACGCCCGGGATACGTCTTGCGCAGATCGCGCACATGGATCGCGCTCGTCATCGGGCGGGGATGCTAACGCGCGCGCGGCGCAGTACCTTCGCGTTCATGAGAGTTCTGATCGTCGCCGTGTTGACCCTCACAGCCTGTCGTTCCATGCACGACCCTCGCACCGAAGCTCTCTTCGCCGCGGACCGCGCGTTCAGTGCCGACGTAGGAGCGCGCCGTCTCGAGGCCTGGGTCGCGGCCTTCGACGCGAACGGATCGCAGTTCGAGGACGACTACCGCCCCGTGACGGGACACGACGCGATTCGCGCACGGATGAGCCCGTTCTTCACCGATCCCGCGAACGCGCTCGAGTGGGAACCGGATACGGCCACGATGAGCGAAGCGGGTGGGCTCGGTTCCACGTCGGGTCGCTTCACGATGTCGCGTCGACGTGACGACGGCACGCGCGAGATCCTCCTGACGGGGCGCCACTTCGACGTCGACGTGTGGCGCAAGCTCTCCGACGGGACGTGGAAGCTGGTGCTCGACCTCGGCGAGCCAGACACGAAACCTGCTCTCGCGGAATGAACCCCGTGAGCGCGTCCCGACCTCGTTCACGCGTGTCGCCCGGTGCGGACCCGATCCGGCAACGCATCCTCGCGACCGTCGATGCGGTGCCCCGCGGAATGGTCGCGAGCTACGGTCAGATCGCGCTCGAAGCCGGACTCCCGGGTCGCGCGCGACTCGTTGGCCGCACGCTCGGGAACCTCACCGCGGGGACGAAGCTCGCCTGGCACCGCGTGGTCAACGCCTCCGGTAGAATCTCGGTCACGGGCGCTTCGACGCGCGAGCAGCGCCGCCGACTCCGGGCCGAGGGCGTCGCCGTCGACGTGCGCGGTCGCGTCGACATGCGTATGCATCGCTGGGTGCCCTGAACGAGTGCTTGGACTCGTGCACAACCACTGAACGAATCGAATCACATGCACTGAGCGCGTGATCTTCAGCCACTCGGCCGCGGCGCTTCGTCGACGCTCGGACCCGCCGAAGCGAGGCCGAGCCTCGAACGTGAATCAGCGAACGAACCGCCAACGGGGTTCGACAGGTCCATCCATGTCACGGGAGCCAAAGCACCCGCAGGCCGTTGGTCAGGTTGAACGTGCCTGCGGCGCAGAACGTGGCGCTGTTGCGGTAATGCGCCTGGTAATAGCGCGTCGTGCCGGGGACCACGGCTCCACTCGCGGCGATCGACGGGTCAGCGAAATCCGGATGGCTCGCCGTCCCCGACACCGCGGCCTTCGTGCCGAGCCGGACCACGACGCCGGTCGCGCACCGCAGGCCGTCGCCGAAGACGGTTCCGTTCCCGGAGTTCGTCTGCACACTCCCCTGGAAGAAGAGGACCATCGTCGCTTCGGGCATGCCTTCCGCCGTCAGCACGAAGTTGTCCGCCTGGATCGAAGCGTCACCGCTCGCGAAGAGCCGTGCGCCCGTCGCGTTCGCCGAGTTCGCGCAACCGCGGCCCGTCCCTCCGAAGTTCAGGCACGGACAGGCGATCCCGGATCCGTCGCCGAAGCAGTACGGCGTGATCGGCCCACCAGCCGGCATCACGTACGACGTCGCGAACACGTCGCGTGAAGCACCGTCGTTGCGATCGAAGACGATGAGCGTCTGACCGGAATCCGCGCCGCCGGCGTGCGCGGCGCAGAGGGCGGGCCGCAGATCGATCTCGAGCCCGGGAGTGACGGAGAGATTGGACTCGCTGAAGCCCACGGAGCCGTTCAACCAGGACATCGACGTCGCTCGGACGTCCGTGGACCCGACGCCGAGCAGCGCCTGCTCGAGATAGGCGACCACGAACCCCTTCCCGTCCGTGTCGCACACCGGTTCCGTCTGGTGGAGGCCGTTCGTGGCGAACTGAACCGACAGTTGGAAGTAGTTCAGCAGGACCGCGCCGTCGAACACGCGCGTGAACACGTCCCAACCGTTCGCTGCCGTCGAGATTTGGTAGGCGAGCAGCCACGGACTCGCGTCGAATTCGGTCTCGAGCCCGGCGGTGCACGTCGGGTTGCGTTCGTCGAGCGGGCTACTCGCGAGCGCGGACGGACCGGGCATCAGCGCCCCAAGGACCGTGATGCGCCGACCCCAGATGTCGTGGTTCGTCGGCGAGATCTCGCGCTCGAAGACCACGTTCCAGTACTTGGCGCCCGCCGGGACGTCCCCGTTCGAGTTGCTGATCGAGGGGTTTCCGTCGAGTTCGAGCACGCCGGTGCTGACCGGCTGGGTGCCGAGTCCGACGAGCCCGCCTCCCGTGTTCACGAGCCGTCCGTGGACGTCGCGGTCGCCCAGCGCGAACTCGGTTTCCCAGACCACGTAGTAGTGCGAGGGCAGGAACGCGGAGGGATCACCACCGACGTCGGGCGCGTACTTGTCTCCGGGCTCCGCGGCGATCGAGATCGGGAACACGGCCGAAGCGGCCATGGAGTTCGCGGCGACCGTGCGACCTTGGATCTCGCGGCCAGGCGGAGCGCCCACCGCGGCGACGACGAGGAATTGGCCCACGGCGTTGTTGTTCGCGACCGCGGGAACTCGCCAGTTCGAGGCGGTGATGTCGATCGACTGCCAGACCAAAGCGTCGCCCGCGGGCGAGTGACGCACGGCGCGCACGTCGTGGTCCTGCGCGCTGAATACTTCTTCGAACACCGTGAGGAACGCGCCCAGCGTCGTGTCGTAGGCCGTATCGGCCGCGAACTCGTCGATCGCAGTGTCGCGGACGCTGAAGGTCGACAGCACGGGATCGACCGTCAGTGGCAGGATCGCCTCGGCGACACGATCCGCCGGGACACGGATCTCGATGTGGTCCCCCTCGAAGCGCGACTCGATCGCGTCCTTCGTGCCGCACGCGTCGAGCGCGAAAGCGCGCCCATAGCGCACGTGACCATGCTCGTTCTCGAAGCGGAACCCTTCGGCATCGGCGCGTTGCGCGAAGAGACTTTCGACGCCGATCGTGACGACGATCTCGCCGCGTGAGGGCAGGAAGTCGAACACGAACGTCTGCTCGATGCCGTCGGCCGTGAGCAGATAGCGCTCGGTGAACGTCCTGCGCTGGAACGAGATCGACGCGCCGCCGGGATCGAGCACGGGGCTCGCATCGGCGTCGAACGCGATGTCGGCGCCGCCGACGGAGACGCGCGCGAGCTGGAGATCGAGCGGGAAGTTGCGCGGCGCTTCGGAGCCCAAGAACGGCACGTAGGACGCGCCTTCGCGGTCGAAGCGCGCCTTGTACGTGCGTCCTCGCACCCAGATCGTGCCGTCCGCGAGGACGTCCAGTTCGACGCGATCGCGAACGGGCGCCGAGAGGGATCTCTCGCCGGTCGTCGGCGTGGGCGTCGCGCCGAGCGTGTCGGGCGAGATCGGGTGGGCGAAGCCGGGCGCTGGCGAGAGCAGTGCCGCGGCGAGGAGGAACCGGCGGGAATGAATGGACATGGCGAACCTCGAGGCGAATGCGTCGGCCGGCCGCGGATGTCGCGAACGTGCCGGGAAGGGACGTTCCAACGCGCGGGCGGACCCGACACGAATCTCGGATTCCGCGGCGGTCGCCGCTCCGAACTCAGCGGCCCGGAGGCCGGGCCGCGCCACGGTCGAGCAGGATCGCGAGCCATTCCCCGGCTACCGCGTGGTCCTCGTGGCCCGACTCGGTGCACAACTCGAACGCTTGGAACCCCGCTCGCGGAGCGCCTTCGCGTGCCCCGAGGCGCTCGATCGCCGCACGCACGCGAGCGCGTGTCACCGCCGCGATCGTATCGAGCCCGCGCATGGCGGCCTCGCCGTCCTTCGCCGTCGGTTCGAGCGCCTGCACGAGCACGAAGCGTCGCGTCCCGCCGTCATCGTGATTGGCCTCGATCACCGCTTGCCCCGTCGTTCCCGAACCCGCGAAGAAGTCGAGCACGACCGCGTCCTTCGGCATGCACGCCAGGAGTCGCCGCACGAGCCCCACGGGCTTCGGCGTCGGAAAGACGGGCCCGACGAGCTCCTTCAGATCGCGCGACGCGTCGTCCGTCGACCCGATCTCGTCCGACGTCCAGATCGTGCGCAGCTTTTTCGTGCGTTCGTCGCCGCAGCGATCGATCTGGAAGACGTCGAGGCGATCACCCTTCGGACCGCGGACGACGCGCGCGAAGAGGCTGGCGCTGTCCTCCGCGATGCGTGGTGCGGACCAACGCCACACGGCGCGCGAACCGTCGCCGAAGACGGGCAGGACCTCGACCGCGCCGTCGAAGGCCTGCGCGGCGACACGACCCTCCGTTGGATGCGCGAAGATCGCGAAATGAAGCGTCGGTGAAGTGCCCGGGTGGAACTTCTTGTTCGTGTTGCGGAGCGGCAGCAACCGATAGCGTCCGCGCTCGTCATGGAGCGGGAAGTCCGCCAGGTCCACCGCATCACGCGTCGCGGGGACGAGCGCAGTTTTCGACGCGTCGCGAGCGGCGATCATCAAGTACTCGTGCGAGGTCGCGAAGAAGGGCGCGAGCTGGCGACCCTTCGGATTCAGCGAGACGACGATCTCGGCGACGAAGTGTTCCTCGCCGAAGAGTTCCTCGAGGAGCAGCCGCAGTCGCGCCGCTTCGCGCTGATCGATGGAGATCGCGAGGACACCGCGCTCCGCCAGCAAGTCACGCGCGAGCACGAGCCGCGGTGCCATGAAGTCGAGCCAACGCGCGTGCCTCTGCCGCGGATCCGCGCCGTCTTTCGCGCTGACGCGCGCCGTAGCGAAATCATCAGCGTACGCGCGATCGTGACCACGGTTGTAGGGCGGATCGATGTAGATCAGATCGACGCTGCCCGGCCGCGCGGCACAGAGGAGCTTCAAGACGTCGAGGTTTTCGCCCGCGACGATCGCGTGGGTCGCGAAATCGGCGCCGACAGCGTGATCGGGTCGAGCGCACAGCGCCGACGCGGTCGGGACCTGCGCGAGCTGGATCGCCGCCGCCTTGCCGGGCCACGTGAGGCCGAAGACTTCGCGCTCCAAGACGTCGCTCGTGGGTGGACGGTTCGGCATGACGGTGCGTGCGTCTTACCAGATGCCCCATCTGCGAGGGCACCCGAGCCTCTCGGCGCGTAGCCATGGTCGCGAGGAGGCTCGGCTCCTTCGCCTCACGCGGGCCGGATGTCTGCCGACCCGAAATTGATCCAGCGTCGGGAGGATGAAGGTCAGGCGAACACCGACTTCAGTGCATGTGCCTCGAGGTCGACACGCTCTTCGACACGGTCTCGCTTCGGGAGCGCCATCGAGCCGGGAGTCAGGACCACTTTGCGGCACCCATCCTCCTTCTCGTCGAACATCTTGTAGCCGCGCACGGCATCCGCGAGAGGTAGTCGGTGCGAGATGAGGAGAGCCGGTTCGAGTTCACCTCGAAGGATGTGCTCGAGCAGCTTGGGCATGTGGTGCTGCACGTTGGTCTGCCCCATTTTGAACGTCAGACCCTTCTCGAAGGCGTCGCCGAACATGAAGCCGTGGATGAAGCCGGCATAGACGCCGGGAACACTGACGGTCCCGCCGCGACGCGTAGCCGCGATCGCTTGACGCAGCACCTTGCCGCTCGATCCCTCGAGCTTCATCGAGGTGAGGATCGTCTCGACACGACTGCCTTTCGCCTCGAACCCCACGGCGTCGA
>Ga0163149_10002086_pt1 | contig 24676 bp, 17 predicted proteins | sample OliLakLV19MP5G1_FD_148604 | JGI IMG/M metagenome (GOLD analysis project Ga0163149, IMG submission 148604) | Freshwater microbial mat bacterial communities from Lake Vanda, McMurdo Dry Valleys, Antarctica - Oligotrophic Lake LV.19.MP5.G1 | ecosystem: Environmental > Aquatic > Freshwater > Lake >... | reverse complement strand
CGCAGCATTGCGGTTTAATTTACACTTAAAAACATCTGCCGCTTTTTTAATCCTTTTTTACTTTTTTCGGTAGATTTTTATCGCACTATTTTTAAACAAACTCAATGATAACAAGGCTTACAGAGTTTTTGAGGGACGACTACCTAATGTTCTTTGTAAACAAAAACATTGCTCATAATAAGTTTATCAGTTTTAGTATTCCAAACTTCGATCACTATTTCTTTTTTGCCGGTGGTATTAGCACCATCTGTTGCGATATGAGGCTCTAACTGTTTTTTATTTTCTTTATCAGATCTTAACGATGGTCCTTCATGAACGCTGTTGGCGTATACCATGCGATACCTCATTCCCGGCGTATATATCAATTTATAAAAATGCTCCTGTGTTGTTTTTTGAAAAGTGGCATTTAGAATTTTTAGTTCAATACTTTCTTTTTTATCATCACTCATTTTTACAAAAAAGGTATCCGATATATTTTTTATAATGATACTATCTTTGAATACGCCAGTGCGATAAAAAAACAATTCGCCTTGCTTTTTGATGGTAATTGTTTCCTTTTTTTGTGAGTAGGAAATGAGAGAGGTGAACATAAAAAAAAGAATATTAATCTTTTTCAATATCAATTTCTTTTTTGATCTCCTGAATTTGTTCGTTCACTTGCTGAGTGATGCCGCCTGTGCTTTGGTGAATATCACGTTGAATATCGTTGGTAGCATTTTTAAATTCGCGAATACCTTTTCCTAGAGCTTTAGCAATACTTGGAATTCCTTTACCGCCAAACATTAATAAAATAACAAAGAGAATGAGAATAATTTCTCCGCCACCTAAATTGAGGAATAATATGAAATTTGTAACAATCATTTATGTCGCATAAATTTAAAAACTCCATATACACCCGCGCAAAAAACGATCGCTATAAATGCGATAATAAAATAATCGGATAGGTCGGGTGCTGCCATGGTGCAAATTTACTATTTATTTACACTTCCCGGCTTATGATCGGCCATATTTAGTTCTTTTTCACAGAAGGAATACTCGTCTTTTATAGCATTTGAACAAACCACTATGGTTTTCTTTGCCCCATACTCTGTTATCATCTTTTGATACCATTTGCTTCCATTAGCATCCAAATTTGATAAAGGCTCATCCAAAAAGAGCAAGGGAGCATCTGCCAAAATAGCTAATCCCAATTTGGCGCGCTGTTTCATTCCGCTAGAGTAATGCTTTAAGGGTTTATTGGCCGCTGCTTTTAATTCCATAATATCAATCACCTCATTGGTGTTTGATCTATTTATAAATGGTTTATATAAAGCCGTATGCTCAACCAATTCTTTTAACGTAAACTCTTCGGTAAGTTGTAAATAAGGCGAAGCAAACGAAATAAGTTCATGAGCATTCTCTTGTTTTATCTCGGTTGAGTTTGAAGTATAATTTACTTTACCCGAATCAGGAATTAAGTAGCCCGAAATTACTTGTAATAATGTTGATTTACCCGAACCATTGGAACCCAATAGAGCTATCCGTGAACTCGGTGCAATTTGCAAATTAAGATCTCTAAAGATCCATTCTTTATGATACTTTTTTGAAACTGAATTGAGATGTATGGAAATAGTGTTCTCCAAAATCAGATTCCTTTAACTATTCCGTCCTTTTGTTCGCGAATAAAATTCACAATTTGTTTTCGCTCTGATGTATCAGGTATTTCCGCTTCTACAATTTCTAAAGCGTTGCTAATATTATGTCCGCGTACAAATATGATCCTGTAAATATCCTCAATGTTTTTTATTACCTCTTTGCTAAAACCCCTGCGAGCTAAACCAACCGTATTTACACCAATAAATTGCAATGGCTCACGAGCTACTCTAACGTATGGTGGAACGCTTTTACGAACTAAAGAAGCACCGGCAATAAATGAATGCGCGCCAATATTTACAAATTGTTGTGCGGCCACAATTCCTTCAATGATCACATGATCTTCGATGGTAATATGCCCTGCTAAATTTCCGCTATTTGCAATAATGATGTTATTTCCTAAAATGCAATCGTGTCCTAAGTGCGTGTACGCCATCAACAAACAATTATTTCCAATGCGCGTTGTCATTCTATCAACTGTACCACGATTAATGGTAACACATTCGCGAATGGTATTATTATCGCCGATCTCTACTAAACTATCTTCACCTTTAAATTTAAGATCTTGAGGAATGGAAGCAATCACAGCTCCCGGAAAAATACGATTGTTCTTTCCAATGCGCGCTTTATCATTAATCACTACGTTAGAACCTATCCAACAATCATCGCCAATTTCTACATCACCATAAATGGTTGCAAAAGGTTCGATGGTTACGTTATTACCTATTTTTGCTTTGGGATGAACGTATGCTAAATTAGAGATCATAAATTATGCTTCAACACTTTGTTTAACTTCTTTACCTTTTACTTTTACAAGCATGGCCATCATTTCGCCTTCCATAACCAGTTTATCTCTTACAAAGGCTTCGCCACGCATATGTACAATGCCTCTGCGAATTGGTGAAACCAAACTCAATTTAAATACAATACTATCACCGGGCATTACTTGATTTTTGAATTTTATTTTATCAATGCTCATAAAGTAGGTAAGATAATTTTCAGGATCAGGAACTTTACTTAAAGCAAAAATTCCGCCCACTTGTGCCATGGCTTCAATTTGTAATACCCCCGGAAATACGGGAGCGTCAGGAAAATGTCCACGAAAAAAATCTTCGTTCATGCTCACATTCTTCACGCCCACAATTCCCTCTTCAGTTATCTCCATGATCTTGTCAACAAACAAAAATGGCTGACGATGCGGTAGTATTTTTTGAATTTGATTGATATCGTATAATGCCGTTTTGTTAAGATCGTAAGGTTCGTATAAATTCTTTTTCTTGCGCATCACCTGATCTTTTATCATTTGCTTTAATTTTCTTGCAAATGCAATATTACCGGCGTGGCCCGGGCGTGCGGCTAATACGTGTATCTTCATTGGTTTTCCAACCAAAGCAAGGTCGCCAATGATGTCTAATAATTTGTGACGCGCAGGTTCGTTGTAAAAATGAAGTTTGGTATTATTTAAAACTCCTCTGCCTTTAACTTCAACGGTTTCTTTGTTGAATACAGTGCGGAGGTAATCAATTTTTTCTTTGGAGATCTCTTTGTCAACCAATACAATGGCATTTTCTAAAGCACCGCCTTTTATTAAATTATGTTGCAATAACATTTCTAATTCGTGTAAAAACACAAACGTTCTGCATTTTGCAATTTCTTTTTTAAATTCATCAATATGGTAAACGCTGGCGTGTTGTGTTCCTAAAATTTCACTGTTATAATCTACCATCACCGTTAAGCGATACGTATTTTGAGGCACAGCAAGCATCTCTACTTTTTTTACTGGATCTTCGTAAGTAAGGTTATCAGTTAAAACAAAATAATCACGCTCAGCAGCTTGTTCTACAATTTCAGCAGCTTCTAATGCTTCAATAAATTTCCACGAACTTCCATCCATGATAGGCATTTCAGGCGCCGTAACTTGTATCAAACAATTATCAATTCCTAAACCAACTAAAGCTGCAAGTACATGCTCGGTTGTATATACGCGCGCACCATCTTTTTCAAGAGTTGTGCCGCGAGATGTATCTACAACAAGATCTGCATCTGCCTCAATAATGGGTTGCCCCGGAAGATCCATGCGTTGAAATTTATACCAATGATTTTCAGGCGCAGGATTAAATGTAATAGTAACAGCTGTGCCCGTGTGCAACCCGGCCCCTGTTAATGAAACTGCTTGTTTTATGGTTCTTTGCTTATCGCTCATGATAATAGAATTGCTTAGATAAAGGCTAATTTACTCATTTTTTTTAACAATAAAAGGCCCTTTTTACGCTAAAAATCCACAACTAAAAGCCTCTAAGTCCTTAGTTAGACGGGGAGGTCATCTCAAAAATAATTTCTTACCATTTCCTTCGTCTTTTAACCTCAAGCACCGTTGCTTTTCTTGTGCGTACCTCACTGATATGCTCTTCGAAAAGCGTCTCGCTTGATATCAAAATACTCGAAAATGAATAAAAACTTATTTTAGAGATGACCTCTTAAAACTCAAGGTAAGGTTTAACCTTTGCTGTTAATTCATCATCCTCTATGGCTTCGGCTATATTTTCTTCTGTTATTTTGCCGTTTTTTTTGATCAAAAAAATACGTTTTGTGAGTTCGTAATCGATATAAGGATGCTTATTTAATGTTTTAAAATCAACGGTATTGATATTGATCTTTTTTATGGTAGAAGAATTAATAGTGCATTGCGATACTACCAAATTATACAATTCATCCGTCATGCCATAGATCTCTTTTACTTGTTGTATAGAAGTAAATCCGCCTAATAACCTTCTGTATTTTAAAATACGTTTGGCATAGCCGGGCCCAATTCCCTTCAATTCTAGAAGTGCTAAACTATCGGCCGAATTAAGTTCTAGCTTTTTACCTGAGCTGTTTGCTATTGTTGAAGCTGTTTTTTTGTTTGCTCTTGAAGTGGAGTTGTTAATAAGAATATAAGGCTCAAGTTTTGAATACAATTTTGGGGAAATGCCATATATCTTTTGCAGATCTTCTTTTTGTTTGAACACAAATCCTCTATTCCTAAACTTAATAAAAGTTTCAGCCGTTCTTTCTTTTAAGCCTAATTTTACCAATTCTTCCTTGGTAATTGTGTTTGGATCAAATGGAAACACTGTACCTTTAGTATCATTACCATTTTTATTTTCAAACAAAGAATGTCTTTTCTCGTCGATCTCTTCTTCTACCAAAGCAATGTTTTGTAATTGAATGTTTGCAGGCTCGATGAACAATGGATAAATCATTCGAATGATCAATAAACATAAACTAATACAACACAGAATATAAAGTCCGTTACGCTGCTGTTTATTGAAGCCAAAATAACTATTTAGAAATCGACGAAGCAGTGTTTTGTTTTTTGCTGAATAAAAAATAAACAGGTATCCCAAGTAAAATTATAACAACACCTAAAATAGAATTTTTAGGATCAAATATCAATAGGTCTAAACAAATTAATGTGGTAATAATAATATAGAGCATTGGAATTACCGGATAGCCCCAGGCTTTGTAAGGACGCGGCGTATCGGGTTCTTTTTTGCGTAACACAAATAAAGCAATGATGGTAACAATATAAAATATGAGCGACGAAAAAGTAGCGTAGGCCAAAAGTTGACCATAAGAACCGGTTAAACATAGCAAAGAAGCCCAACTACACTGGATCCAAAGCGACTTAGAAGGCACATTGAATTTATTAACGTGCGCTGCCTGTTTAAAAAACAAATTGTTATTAGCCATCGACTGAAATAAACGTGAGCCGGCAAGTATCAAGCCATTGTTACAACCAAATGTGGATACCACAATTAAAATGGCCATGATATAAATAGAAGTATTTCCAAAAAATGTGTTGAGCGCTGCAGTAGCAACTCTACCATGATCGGCAAATCGTATTCCTAATCCTTCGGGAGTTGTAGCTGTTGCATCGCCCATAGCAGGCAACAAAATAAAATAAGCAATGTTGGCAAGGATATATAAAATGGTAACAATAAAAACTCCTAGGCTTAAACCTAAAGGTAAATTACGTTGTGGATTTTTAATTTCGGCCGATAAAAAGGTAACATTGTTCCATGCATCGCTGCTAAATAATGCGCCAATAAGTGCTGTTCCAAGAAAAACAAAAATGCTTAAACCATTTAAGGGTGTGCTTACATTTGTTTTCTCATTGTAATTAACTGCTGATGTAAGATCACTAAAATTTTGACTAAAATAATTTTCGGAACCAAGTTTAGTAAAGGCTAATACAATCAAAACAAATAGAGCAAGTAATTTTGAAATGGTGAATGCCCTTTGTATCAAAGTGCCATTTTTTATTCCTTTAGTATGAATGGCCGTTAATGTAACAATAGAAAGGATCGCAACAAATTGCGAAACGGAAATAAAAAAAGCTCCAACATGAATACCGTTTTCTTCTGAAATGGAAGGAAAAATTACTCCAAGATATTTTGCAAAGGCAACTGCCACTGCGGCAATAACGCCGGTTTGGATCACCAAAAAAACAGTCCAACCATACACAAAGGCTGTTAAGTTTCCGAATGCCCTTTTTAAAAAAACAAATTGTCCGCCTGCCTCGGGCATCATAGCTGCCAATTCGCCGTAGCTTAATGCTGCAAATAAAGTAATGATACCGCTGAGTAACCAACACATTAAAACCCAAAATGGCGAGCCCAGTGCAAGCATCATATCCTTGCTTACAATAAAAATACCTGAGCCTATCATACTGCCCGAAACCAGCATGATTACATCCAGTAAATTTAATCTTGGTTCAATTTTCGCCATTTGATTTTGTGTTGCTACGCTGGTAAGATCAAAAAACCCTCAACCGAAGTAGTATAACGTAATAAAGATATGTAAATTTGTGACAAAACAAAACGGCAATGAAGGTAATTGGGGATAGGGTAAGTATATTAAAAAAGGACGACCTCTTAAGCATTGTTATTTTACCAATTAAAGATAAGCGAAAAGTTTGGTTAATGTTTTTTTGGCTTATGGCGTGGACCGTTTGTGGTATTGTTGTTTTGGCTAATTATTTTAATGTAATAGATCAGAATATAAAATTATTCATGATAGTTTACCTTGCATTTTGGGCCTATTTTGAATTTAAGATCGTGAGGGTTTTTATTTGGCGCCGGTCGGGCAAAGAAAAATTATGGATCAGTGGAGGCAAGGTGCATTACCAGCAAGAGATCAATAAACGAGGTAAGATCCAGGAATTTGATTTTAGTTTGATCCAGGATCTGCAGTTAATTGAAGCGGAGGAAACCAGTTTTTCTACGGTTATCAATAGTAGTTTTTGGATAAAAGGAGGAGAACGTATTGCTTTTACATGCCAACATAAAAACGTACGCTTTGGAATGCAGCTTACCGATAAGGAAGCTAAAGGCATTATGCAGGAGATCACTAATTTTCTTTTTACGGAAAAATAGTTGGGTGAAAATAAGCCACTAATTTTACTAATTAGTCGAACCTCAAAAAGTATTTTTATTATTTGGGCGCCTTATCGGGCTATCACTTCAAGCTTGTTTGCCCTTTGCTATGTTTGTCGCACTGCGGGGTCTGCGCAGAAAAAGCGAAGCCTACTCGTTGCGCAAACATTAAGCAAAGCCCTAAACAAGGCTTTTCGTTCTATCCCGGGCGCAGCATTAGGGTTTAGTTTGCACTAAAAACTATCTGCCGCTTTTTTAATCCTTTTTTACTTTTTTCGGTAGACTATTTTTAAACAAACTCAATAATAACAAGGCTTACAGAGTTTTTGAAGGACGACTAATTATCACTAATCTGTGTGTTCAATAATGTAATCAAATTCCAAAAAATCATTTCATTGAGGCTTAGTAATAATTAATTGAACTAAGCTATGCATACAGTTTAGTGAAATCTTAATCATAGTAGATTAGTGAAAATTCGTGCAATTCGTGTCTAAGATGAAGCTTATTTCTTTAGCGTTTGCTGTTTTTGCCTTGCCATGTCTTCCAAACGTTTTTGGAAAGTAGATTTGGTTGCAGGCTTTTTCATGTTGGCCTCTATCTTTACACGAAGTGATTCATCGCTGATCACTTTTTTCATGATCCAGTTTTGTAAAAAGGTGAACATGTTCGCTAAAAAGTAATACCAACTTAAACCTGCAGCGTATTCATTCATTACTGCCAAGAAAATAACTGGCATAAAATACATCATAAATTTCATGCCCGGCATTTGTGTATTTTGCTGCGGCATTAAATTTTGATTCATGTAAGTGTAAATAATTGTACTTACAAACATCAACATGGCAAATAAACTGATGTGATCGCCATAGGCCCAGCTAATAAATGGCACGTGCCCAAATGTCCAAATGCTGTCATATGTACTTAAGTCATCGGCCCATAAAAAACCATGCTGACGTAATTGAATGGCAGCTGGGATAAAAGCAAATAATGCAATTAAAATAGGAAACTGAAGTAACAAAGGAATGCAACCCGAAAGCGGACTAACTCCTGCCTTTCGATAAAGCGCCATTTGCTCTTGTTGCTTTTTCATAGCATCGGCTTTGTCGCCTAGTTTTGCATTGATGGCATCTAACTCAGGTTTTAATACACGCATGCGTGCACCACTTAAATAGGTTTTGTAAGCTATAGGAAGTAAGAGCACTTTAATAATGAGAGTTAGTATCAAAATAACAATTCCCATGTTCATGTTTGATAAAGCATCAAACAATGGAATAACCAACCATTTATTTATATAACTAAACACGCTCCAGCCTGTAGGAATGATCTTCTCAAGGTCATTACCATATTTTTTCATGGTTTGGTAATCGTTAGGCCCAAAATAAAACTTGAATGAGAATTTTTCGTCAGGCTTGTGATTATAAGGAACACCTAATTCAGTAAACATATATTTTACCGCTGTTGGCGATTTATCTCTTAAGCCCTGTTTTACTAAACTCCCTGCTTTTAAAAATGCTTCATCGGCAACTATGGTAGCGTTAAAGAACTGCTGCATAAAACAAACCCATTTAACATCCGCTTCGCTAATACTAAGCTCTTCATCTTTTAAAGGATTAATATTATCCTGATCATTAATGGTTTGCTTAAAATGAATAGCTGCCGCCTTTTGCTCTTTACCAATATATTTTTCTTGCGATGGTAAAAGCATTCTCCATTGCAATTGTAATTGATCTTCGGTTTGTGTAAGGATCTTTTCCATTCCCACAAAACGGATCTCGCAGCTAACCACGTAATCACCGGGTTTAATAGAATAGGTATAATCAATATAACTTTTTTCATTTGCAGTAACTAAGCGCATGGTAATAGCATTAGCTGTTTGTGAAACAGGTTTAAAATAAAAACTATCAGTGCTTAAAATACGTGAGCGGTCGTAAGCATTTAATTTCAACGAGAAATTAGTAGAGTCTTTTTCAAATAAAGTAAGTGGAATATTTTGACCCGGGCGTGAATATTTTTTTAATTCAACCTTGCAAATTTGCGCGCCTTTATTTATTACAGTTGCTTTTACAAGATCATTTTCAAACGTAAAAAATTCTTCTTTCCCTTCGGCACTAACAGCAAGATCTTTATACGCATCAGTTTTAAGAGCTGCTTTTGTTGAATCATTCAAGGCTACAATAACTTGTACGGTATCCTTTTTTTTAGCCTCGGCCATTAAACGCTCGACTTCTTTTTGGTCCTCTTGTTGGCGAATCACTGCAATAGAATCTTTTACAACTTTATTACGTGCTACTTGTTCTTTACTTGGTCCGTTGAACCATAACCAGCCACCTAATATAACGGCGATGATCCCTAAACCGATCAATGAATTTCTGTCCACCTTTTTGAATTAATTTGGCTGCAAATTTAATGATTTTTAAAGAAGAGGGGCTTAAATAGAGGCTCTATTTTGTATTTATTTGGCCTTAGGGGTTTTGACATGTTATAAAGGTACTTGAACCAATATGCCGCCACTCCGGGGCTTAAGCATGAGGTATCAAATTTTGGTTAAATTAATTAGGTTTAAAAATTATTATTTGTGGGATGATATAGTTGTTTGAGGACCAAAATGCCCCGTCAACTCTAAAATCCAAATCAAAAGGCTGAGCGGGACATTTTGTGTCGCTGAAACAATGAAAACCAATATGCCGCCCCTCTGGGGCTTTTTTTAGTCTGTTTATTCTCGGTTGGCAATATGTCGTCCCTCTAGGACTTTTTACCGTACTGAAAAATAAAAATTTATATTTAGTACTTACGCAGCTGATTTGCGGTAAAATATGAGGAAGAGTTTTTAGTTGCAGAGGGACGTTATAATGGTAAAAAAATGGAGAAATAAAATATACCCCTTTAGGGGTAACATATTGGTTATTGCACAGTAATTAGTCGAACCTCAAATAGTCTGTAAGTGTCCATATTGTTGAGTTTGCTCAAAAATTAAGTATAAAAATCTGCCGCAAGAAGTAGAAGCCGTTTAAAAAAGCGGCAGATATTTTCAGCGTAAACTAAACTGTAGTGCCGCGCCCGCGATTGCAACGTAAAGCCTTGCGAAGTGCTTTGCGTAATGTTTGCGGAGCGAGGAGGCTCCGCTTTTTCAGCGAAGACCCCGGAGACCGACAAACATAGCAAAGCACAAGCAAGCTTGAAGTGAAAAGCGCGAAAAGGCGCCCAAATTAAAGAAAAATACTTTTTGAGGTTCGACTAATTAGTTCCGCTAATGAAGCAATGTTTTAATAATAATTTAACACCTGAAATTACAGCAATAAAAAAGCCCCGACGATAAATGTAGGGGCTTTTTAAAAAGGTTAAGTGTTATTATTGAACCACTAATTTCTTAGTGCTTTCAGTTTTTCCAACTTTAATTTTAACGAAGTAAACTCCGGCAGTAGCGTTGTTCATGTTCATAGAAACATTGTTCTCGCCAATTGTACCGTTTGTTTTTGTTTCGCTTACTTTTTGACCAATTGCATTGTAAACGCTAATAGCGATATCATTTGCAGTAGATAAGTTTAAACGAACGTTAAAGTTATTTTCAGTAGGATTTGGATATAAAGAGCTTTCTGAAGCATCTGTTTTAGCAGAAGCAATACCTGTTGTGATAGTTGAACCACAAGCAGCAGAAGGGAAGGTAAAGCCAACGTGCGTCATTGCAAAGTAATTACTTACAGGGTTAATACCTTCACTAAGAGGGTTGCTTGAAACACTGAAAGGAATTGCAAAAGTTGCAGAAGTTGCACTTGAAGCTCCGGCTTTCATTTCACCTGACATATAGTGGAAGTAAGCTTTATCTTTTACAGCTGCCAAAACACCTGTAGCGCCTGTAACATTAAATCCACCTGGCTCAGTACTTAAGGTTCCGTCGCAAGTTCTAAATGCTCTAACTTTAATGTTAGGGAATTCGTTCCATTTCGCGGAACTAGTAGTAATACTTGTGTCAGTTTCAGCCCATGAATAAGCTAAAAATGCACCATCATAACTACGAGTGATCTGGATACGAGAATCTGAGGAAACTGAGTTATTTGGTGTTGGATCAGCCCAAGGGTTAACAACAAACCCACCCTCACCTGATGTTGAAGAAGGGCCTTCAGTATCTAAAGAGTCAATAATTAATACATTCCAAGGACTTGCTCCACCATCACCGTAATAATCTATGATCAAAGGACGAGCAGTATTTACATGTGGCCAGTGGTATTCTTCAGTAGTCCATGTGCTTAAGTAGTTCATTGAATCTACATGAGTTGACGCATGGCCAATTGCAGTTGCAATGATGTGCAATTTGTTATTAGCATCAATTGTCATATCAATTCCCTCACTCCAAAACCATGGCGCTTCAACAGTAGTGTTGATGTTGATAGCACGCATTGTGTTTTTTAATTGAGAAATAGCAGGAGTTACAGCATTAAAGTCAATACCATTTACCAATGCCCAGGCAGCACCACCATTAGTAGTTTTATATACTATTGGTTGCATACCTCTGTTAGAAGAACCAACCGGAGAACCTGCACGCATACCGATGAACATTGCGTAACCATTAATACCTGCAGGATCAAATTTTAAATAAGGCTCACCTAATAATTTAGAACCATCAGTTCTTAATTCAGTAGGAGGAATGATTGAATCTTGTGTCCAAACCATTACACCTGAGTTAAAAGTACCTTTTGAAATAGAAGCACCTCTAATCAACTGAGCTGCAAAAGTTGTACCATTGATATCGTTCATTTTTTGGCCTGCAACATAAAGACCGTTATCACACACGTTAAAACCGTAGCGTGGGAAATCATGTTTGGTCATACTTGGAGAAGTTGCAGAGTTAAATGGTGATGCGTTAGCAAAGAATTGCTCATCAGGACCTGCAGCATTTTTTGGAGTTAATGAAAGTGATTTACTTGCGTACCAGCTTCCAACCCAACCTGAACCTGTAGTTACAGGACCTGAACCTACAGCTATTGCCTTATTAAGGTCGGTGTTTGCGTTTCCTGGAAGAATATTCCAAATACCACCACTAGGATAACGACCTGCATTTGTAGCGTCAGCGTAAATAAGGGTACTATCCCAACTTGCTAAATTATTTGTAGACGCATCGTTTTTAGCCCAATAAGCCACAATACTACCTACGTTTGAATCGCCTGCAGGACTAACCACATAAGTTGCTGATTTACGTTGAATAAACGAAACAGCACCTAAAATACGTTGATAGTTTAGTGGTTTTGAAGCAGATACTAAAAATCCGTAAACGTTGCCCGAACCAGAAATTCTATACCATACATTATTAAGAATAGGTGCGCTAGCGCTGCTTGAGCTACTAGAGTTTGGCGTGCTCACTTCCTTTACCGGACCGATAGCTTTATTAGCAGTGGTTGAAGGATTAAGATCCATATTAGCTTTTGAGAAGGCATTTTGAAAGTGCTTATCCTCAACTACTTTGGCATCCTTAAAAAGATGCGTTTGTTTTTGCGAAAATGCACTCATACTTAATAAAAGTGCACCGCTTAAGAGTAATTGTTTTTTCATGTCTGTTGATTTAATTATATGTTATAAAGCTACAACTTGAAATTTAATTTACCAAATGTTAAAAACGCACGAATGGTGCATTTCCCAAATCGAGATGCTGAATAAATTGGTAAACGGCTGGTATTTATACATAAGTGTACAGTTTTAGCGTAATTACGGTATAAGTATTTTTATTAATTTTTTTATCAACGTATTCCAAACAAAGCCATGTTTTATTTTTGAAATTGCTTTTTGTTTTTTTTGATCAATGATTAATGAATTTTCTGCAATGATGATTTCAAGAATATGTAAAATGCTATTTGCATCAGGCCTTTCTATTACCCAGCCAACTTCAGCGCTAACCAAAAGTTCTACGGCGCCTACAGGTGTTGCCGCAACTGCTAATCCATTACTCATTGCTTCTAAAATAACATTCGGAAAACCTTCGCTAAAGCTTGGGCAGATCAATACATCACAGTGTTGCATTTTTTCTAAGAGAATGTGCCGATCGCGAATCTCGCCATGATAAATGATGTTTTTGTGAACTGTTTTTTTGTGCTCCGGAATGGCTCCGATAAAATGAAATTCAAATTCGGATGTGTATTTTGAGATGAGTTTTTCAAGTGCTAAACTTAGCTCTTCTATTCCCTTTCTTCTTTCGTATCTGCCTAAAAACAAAAATTGTTTTTTATCATCGGTTTGTTTAAAGTGTTGTACAATAAATTCCTCTTCAATGCCCGAAGCACACTCAATAATATGTGAATTTTTTACACCTAACGATCGAATGATATCCGTGATTTTTCCACCATACGAGAACACAAGATCTGCTCTTTGGCTTATTTTTTTCACGGGCCCTTTTAAAAGAAGCGCTTTTAAGCCTGAAGTAATTCCGGGCGATGGTTGAAACATTTCGTAACCATGAAACTTCACGCCAATTTTACAACATTTAATGTGACCTTTATATTTTTGATTTATTAAATACCAGCCTGTAAAACCTTTGGTATAAATAAGGTCATATTGACCTAGATTTGGCTTTAAAAATTCAAAAATTAATTTCGAGTGCCTATATGAATTAAATATATAATGCCCCGGAAAGCTAAGAGATACGGGCATTTCAATAATAGTGGGATGAATATATTCTCTTTCTTTTTCTGAAAAGAATTCAATCTTTTTAATATCGTATTCACTTTTATTGAAGTGTATAAGATCCACATGAATTTGGTTGGCAGCAAAATATTTGCACAAGTAATACGAATGCTTTTGCATGCCGCCTATTACATAAGGCCAAATTCCGTCGGTTATGAGAGCAATGTGTTTCAGGCCTGTCTAAATTATTTAAACGCTAAATATAGGTATTTACAAAAAGCCCTTTTATCATAAAAAACATGCAAATGGGCTAATTTAATAGGGTTTTGTTAATTTCCGGCTCAGAAATCCGCTTAGAAGTACTTTGACATTAAAAAAATTATCGTACTTTTAAGCCACAGGTAGAACTACCGCCGGGAGGTAAAACTTCTGGAGGAAAGTCCGGGCAACGCAGGGAAACTCACCATATGAAAATATGGGTACATAAGCCGAAAGTTTATGTAACAGACAGTGCCACAGAGACAAGGTAGCCTTGAGTTAAACCTCGAGGTGATAGTGAAAATGTAGGGTAAGAGCCTACAAGCACCTTCAGCGATGGAAGTGTTTGGTAAACCTTGGGTGTTGAAAGACCAAATAAGTTGCGGTACAAGTGTCCCGCTTTTTTCCGCAAGGAAGCCGTAACGGGTAGGTCGAATAGATAAATGGTAGTTTATATCTTGGCTTTGCTAAGATGAAACAGAACCCGGCTTACATGCCTGTATTTGAAATAAAAATTATATGCTTGTGAAAAGATTAGTTTATTTAGTGCTTTTACAGCTGACATTATTTGCAGCTAAGGCACAGTGTCCTCAGATCCTCGATTATCTGAATAATCCTTCAAGTAGCCCTACGTGGATAAGTTGTAGCGGTGGACCATACACCTTGAATTTTCAATCGCCTTCGAGTTGGGGCACAACGTATACCATAAGTTGGGGCGATGCCTCGGCTAATACTGTAGGAGCAAGTTATGTTGCTAACAGTATTATTCCGCACGTGTATGCTTCGGCAACAAACTCCTATGTTGTTACACTTATAATTCCTGCTCAAACGTGTACCATGACAGGTTTGGTTGTAATGGAATTACCTGTTAATGCTGCGTTGAGTATTCCTATTGGAGGAACTCTTGCCGGATGTTCGCCTGTTAATATTACCTTTAGCAATGTAAGTACCAACGTTAGTTCAACCACCCAATTTACTTATATATGGGGAGATAATACACCCAATTCAAATTTTAGCTCTACAAATATCAATGCAAGTCACATTTATTCAGCAGCAAATGTTACCTGTGCAACTTCAGCAACGTTACTGGCTTGGAATTACTGCTCATTTACCAGTACATCTACTGCCATTATAGGCCCTGTAAATGTTTACGCGCGCGATATTGCCCAGATCACTACTTCTGTTCAAAATCGTTGCTGGCCGGATAATGTTTTTACATTCACAAATACATCAACGCAAAACTGTACAGCTTTTGGAAATAATTATCAGCGAAAACAATATTGGAAATTAGGAAATTATTGGGCCTTCAATAGTTTTCAAGATTCAATTTATCCTTGGCAAAACATCCCGCCAAATACTCCGGTAACTGTAGCTTTCCCTAACCTTGGTGGATTTGTTGTTCAGTTAAAAGATAGTAATGTATGCGGCGTTGATTCTATAACTCAACTTGTAAATATTTTTAATGCGCCTACAGCAAGTGTTGTTGCGCCAACAGGGCCATTTTGTACAAACAGTTTGATCACCTTTACCAACGCATGTAGCCTTGGTGTATTTTATAAATGGGATATGGGTGATGGATCGGGGTTCATTAATTTTCCGTTCGGGCCAAAAACATATTCTTATGCAACAGCCGCAACATACACGGTTAGGTTAGTTGCTTTTATTCCTTTTGGCGGAATGTGTAGTGATACAGATCAGGTTGTAATTACTGTTTTACCAGGGCCAACGGCAACATTTGTTGGCTCACCAACGCAATCGTGTGTGCCTTTAGTAGGTGTAACATTTACCGACAATACTGTAGGGCCGCCTATTGCATGGCTATGGGATTTTGGAAATTTAAATACATCAACACTTCAAGTACCACCTGCGCAAACATACACCTTTGCAGGAACACATACTGTGTTATTGATCATAACAGCCGCCAATGGTTGTCAGGCAACAAATACACAAACGATTCAGGTAGACGCGCCTCCTACCGGTTCATTTAGCGCCACTCAAGTGTGCGCCGGCAGTGTAACAACATTTACTAATTTATCTATTGGAGCCACAAGTTATACGTGGGATTATGGAGATGCTTCACCAACAACTAATGTAACAAACCCTAGTCACACCTATGCCAGTGGCGGAACGTATACGGCTACCCTCACGGTTTCAAATGGAATTTGTTCAGGTACCTATACAAATACAGCGTTTGTAATGAGTTTGCCTGTACCTAATTTTGTAATGACGCCAACTGCAGGTTGCGCCCCATTAGTGGTTAACTATACAAATACATCAACCGGTGCGGTAAGTGTTGTTTGGAAATTCGGAGACGCATCTCCAACTACTACAGTTGCAAGCCCAGTGCATATTTATAATTCACCTACAACTGCCAATCAAACATTCACAGTTACTTTGATCGCCAATAATGCGGGAGGTTGTGGCGATAGTATTAAAAAAACAGTTGTGTTGTTTGGTAATCCAGCACCTTCATTTACATTCTTCCCTAAGTTTGCGTGTACGCCATTCAATATTTCATTTACAAATACAAGTGTTGGTGGAACAAGTAATTTCTGGGACCTTAGTTTTAGTAATACAACTACTGTTACTAATCCTTCTCAAACTTATACCAATGCGCCGGGGTCATCTTCTGTAACTATCCCAATCAAATTGGTTGTTACAAATATCAATGGTTGTAAAGACTCAATTACCGATAACATTGGCGTATTTGCACAACCACAAGCAGGATTTATTGCTGACACCATATTATGTCATCCACGAGTAGTAACTTTTACAAATACTTCCACAGGAGCGTCAACCTATTCATGGAATTTTGGTAGTTCAGGATCGAGCACATTAAGTATTCCGGGATTCCAATATACAAACCCTGGCGCAACACCTCAGGCAAGCTTAACACAATTAAATGTAACAAATTCTGATGGCTGCTCACACTCGTATACATTGAACTCTGTCATTTATCCAAAACCTAATATTGCTTACACAGCTGTTCCTGATAGTGGTTGTTCGCCTTTAAGAGTTAACTTCCCATCTGTTCCCGGGTTTACAGTTTACAATTGGGCTTTTGGAAATGCAAATAGTGCAAGCACCGCAAGTGCAAATACGCAGTATGTGAATTTTACAGCAACAACGCGCACCTTCACATCATCATTGATCGCTAGTGATATTCACGGTTGTTCGGATACTGCATCAAAGAATATTAGAGTATTCCCTGCACCGGCCGCTAACTTCTCGCCGGTAACTGCTACTACAGTATATTTGCCTGAAGCACTGGTTACATTTAATAACTTAACCACTGGTGCAACAAGTTATACCTGGTCGTTTGGAGATGGAACAACATCCCTAACATCAAATACGTTGAATGCTAGTCATACATACTCTGCGCCTAACAGTTATTCGGTAATGTTGATGGCAACTAACGCAAAAGGTTGTCGCGATACATTTAAACTTGTTGAGCGAATCATTGTACTTGATGATAGTTATTTTCAAATGCCAAACGCGTTCACGCCCAATCCAAATGGATCACCGGGCACTACGTTTAATCCTACCGACTTGAGCAACGATATTTTCCATGGCAACATGAAAGGTGTAGTGAAAATAAAATTCACCATTTACTCGCGTTGGGGAGAGGTAATGTTTGCCACCGAAGATCCTACACAGGGCTGGGATGGATATTACAAAGGAAAATTGTGTAATCAGGATATATACGTATATAAAATATATGTAGAATTATACAACGGTCAAATCATCGATAAAACAGGAGACGTTACTTTATTAAGATAGTTCTATGCGCAAGTTCACGTTCATATTAGCATTGGTTACCAGTTCACTTTTGTCTTTTGCACAAAGTAAAGATTTTGTGAAGTTGTTAAAGAAAGAAGCCGCATTCTATTTTAAGAGTGAGGATTATTATAATGCCTTAGGTTTTTATAGAAGGATTGTTGCGCATGATGCAAAGGAAGAGGAAGCGAATATTTTATCAACCTACTGTAAATTAAAATTACAATACCATTTGGATAGCCTTTTGGTTCATGAAAAGGAACTTAAAGCATCTAAGAAATCTGACGCATTATATTGTTTGGCTATGATCAAACACAAACAAAAAATGTTCGACGAAAGCATTATTGTTTTGCAACAGTGCTTAAAAAATAAAAAGCGGATCGTAAATGATGAGGGTGTTAATTTCATGATTGGCGTAAATAGGAATGCAAAAAAATATATGACCAACCCACATCGCTCTATTGTAAGAAACATTGGTAATAATATAAATTCGGTTTACCCTGAATATGTGCCAATTGTTACATCAGATGAAACGGCATTGTATTTTACTTCGCGCAGAGAAGGTGGCGTAAATAATAAAAAAGATCAGTTCGGTTATTATTACGAGGATATATACGTGAGTCACAAAACAAATGGTGTATGGGGCCCTGCCGAAAATGCCGAAAAACCGGTGAACACCGAAGAGAACGATGGCTGTGTTGCTATAAGTCCTGATGGTTATAAAATGATTGTGTATCGTTCAACGCCCGATGGGATCAATGGAAATTTATACGAAACAAAATTGAATGCCAAAGGTAAATGGGAAACACCATTTGTATTTGGTTTAGAGATAAACTCTCAGTACCACGAATCGAGCGCATGCTTTACAAATGATACAAGCGTTATGTATTTTTGTAGTACTAGGCCCGGAGGTTACGGCGGAAAGGATATTTACAGAATAAAAAGATTACCAAACGGAAAATGGTCATCGGCATATAATCTTGGCCCGGGGATCAATACCATTTACGATGAAGAATCGCCATATATGCACGTTGATGGAAACACTTTTTATTTCAGTTCAAAAGGTCATAATACCATGGGCGAATTTGATGTGTTTAGAACAACCTACAATGAAGAAACAAATACGTTCAGCCCTGCCGAAAATTTAGAGTATCCTATAAATACGGTAGGTAACGATGTGTTTTTTGTGTTGAATGTAGATGGGCAAAGAGGATATTACTCTTCGTTAAAAGACGATTCTTATGGTAACACAGATATTTATGAGATCGACACACGCTTTGGTGATAATGATCTGAAAGTAAAAAGTGGTTTATTGTTTAAAGATAATGTGGCAGGCAAAGGAAAAATAACCCTTTTAGATAATGAATCGAACAAAGTGGCGGGCATTTTTAATTCAAATCCTAAAACCGGAAAATTTATTATTGTAGTTAACCCACTTAAAACATATAAGGTTATTGTACAAGAAGAAGGTTATCAATCGGTGGTGATAGAGTTAGAGCCAATTGCCACAGAAAAAAATGAAACAGAATTAACTATCAAACTAATAAAGAAATAAAGTGAAAAAATTAATGTATTTATTCTTTGTTCTTGGAATGGTTTCTAAGAGCTTTGGCCAAGATGCTGAATTCACGCAGTTCAATTCGGTTCCTCAGTACATCAACCCTGCTTTTGCAGGTGCCGGACCAAGCATTCATCGCTTTGCGGGCGCCTATCGTAATCAATGGCCCGGTGTTGAAAGAGGATTTTCAAGCTACCTTGCATCTTATGATGGAAGTTTAGTAAAATACAATGCAGGTGCAGGACTTTATTTTTTACAAGATCAAGCAGGTAGTTCTTATCTTACAAATACACAAGTGGGATTGAACTTATCATATGCATTTGATCTAAATCTTAAATTCAAATTAAGAGCCGGATTGCAATCGTGTTTTAATCAAAAGAAATATCAAGTGAGTCGACTTATCTTTAACGATCAATTGATCACAAACTCTCCAACTTCACTTGACGGAAACGGGCCTGCAGCTCCTTTGCAATTTTTTGATGTTGGCAGTGGTTTATTATTAGATTCAAAATTAATGTGGTTTGGTGTTTCTGCGCGCCATTTAAATCAGCCCGATCAAAGTTTATTGGGTAAGAGTGCTGTGTTGCCAATGCTTATTAGTGCTCATGGAGGTTACCGTTACGAAATTGTAAAGCCCGAAAATGATGCAGATGTTTCACCCCACTCAATTGGAGGTTTAATGCATTACAGACATCAAGGAGTTAACGATCAGTTGGATCTTGGGGTTGCTTACTTTTTTAAAATGATAAACTTTACGGTTTGGTACAGAGGTATTCCTTTTAAAACATATAAAGGTTATAGTAATAGTGAGAGTATTGCCTTCCTTATTGGTTTTGAGCCTATAGGCAAAGGATTTAAAATAGGCTACAGTTACGATTACACTATTTCGAGTTTGAGTTCTAAAACAACCGCAGGAGCTCACGAAATAACCATGTGTTACGAAGTAGGTTCTAAAGGCCCAGTAAAACGTAGGTCGCGCAAAGCCATTGGTGGAACAATGAAGTTCTAAACTTCGTTAAATTTGTTTAAGTAAAGCTTTAATTATCTTCCTTTGGATTTAAAATCCCCCATCATGGAAGAAAACAACAGCCCGCAACCTGAACTTTCGCAAGCTCAAAAGGAAGAAAGTGTATTTGGTAAATATCACATTTTCATCAAAAGCATCATTATTTTTGTTCTCCTTCTTATTTTCATTATTCCTCAGGTAATTATTCACAGCCTTATCGACGAGCGTGAAGGTAATCAAGCGCAAGCGTTCGCTGATATTTCGAGCAAATGGAGTGGAAGGCAAACTATTACCGGACCTATTTTGGTTTTGCCGTATTTGGAGTATTATCGCGATACTAATAAAGTAATGCGATCGGTAAAGCATCATTTGTATGTGCTTCCCGATAAAGTTGATTTTGATGGAAAGGTGTTTCCCGAAAAAAGACATCGTAATATTTACGAGGTTGTAGTGTATAATTCAAAAGTAAAGATCAATGCTTCGTTTGGAAAATTTAACATGAATGGGATCACCATACCAAAAGAAAATTTTGTTTGGAAGGAAGCCTCTGTAGTGCTTGGTTTGAGTGATATGCGTGGCATTAAAGAAAAATTAGAGATGCGATTTGATAATGTAAATTATCAATTCAATCCTGGTGTTGTGTCGAGAGATATTTTTGAATCGGGTGCTATATCACAACTCTTAATCGATAGCGTTGATACATTTTTGGCTTCAGGCCATGATATTAGTTTAGAAATTGACTTGAAAGGAAGTGAGCAATTATTTTTTGTACCCGTTGGTAAAACAACAAAGGTTAAAGTAAACTCTTCTTGGCAAACACCTGCTTTTAATGGGCAATTTTTACCTGATACTTCTACTGTTGACGTAAATGGATTTGCAGCAAATTGGAAAGTATTGCATTTAAATAGAAATTATCCGCAAATGTTTATCGATGATGCGTATAATATTTCATATAGTGCTTTTGGCGTTGATCTTATAATGCCAATTGATGGTTACCAAAAAACGAGTCGTTCGGTTAAATACGCTATGATGATTATTTTGCTAACCTTTTTGGTTTTCTTTTTTGTGGAGATCACACAGCAAAAAAGGATCCATCCTTTTAATTATATTATTGTAGGTTTTGCTTTGTGCTTGTTTTATACCTTGCTATTATCATTTAGCGAGTACATGATATTCTCACTAGCCTATTTAATTGCTACAGTAATGACGGTATTGGCTATTACGTATTTTCTTTATTATTTATTTAAAGGCACAAGAGTTTTTGCGGCCATTGGTGGTATGCTTACCTTGTTGTATGGATTTATGTTTGTTATAATTCAACTCGAGAGTTATGCTTTACTCATTGGAAGTTTAGGTTTATTTGTGGTGATGTTCGCCATCATGAACTATACACGCAAGATAGATTGGTATAATTTGGGGAAAGCTAAAAGTAGCTAGTAGAACCTCAAAAAGTATTTTTTATTATTTGGGCGCCTTATCTGGCTATCACTTCAAGCTTGTTTGTCCTTTGCTATGTTTGTCGCACTGCGGTTCACATTTCATGGGATGCAGAAATAATAATTAGTAAATAATGAGAATAGTAATTGGAATAACAATTTTGTTTTTTGTTTTTTCGTCTTGTAATTTCAATCAAGAGGAATTAAAAGAGAATGGTGCAAATATGGAATGGCCTGAAAATGTTGTAATTTGTGTAAAAGGAAAGTACACATCAAAAAAACATCAATTAAAAATTAACGTTTTATTAAAGGATAAATTGGTTCTTTTTATCTTACTTAACGTCAACGATAGCAGTTTGTTTTCAAGCAATAAGCCAAGTGTTAGTAATTTGCATAAATGGGGATTTCTTTTGGATTCAAATGGAGTTGTTTGGATTCAGAGTTCTGATATAGGATTATATAAACTTTCCAATAAGAATTCCAAGAGTTTTGAGCTTAATTCTTTTGGCGTCATTACGAAGGAAAACTACAAATCAATTCCAAATGGAATATTTGAAATATTGCCTCATGCTATAAAAAGAAAATTTAAATAGAATTATATGTTCGTATCGGATTATTGTTTGCCCCCATTTTAAAATTTAAAATTCAACCAAGGTGAAAAGCCTTAGTTTTTTTATTGCGGTTAATGCTGGCGAAAATCTGGTAAGGTCGAGATGGATAATTGAGAGATTACTGAGGAATACAAAAGGTCAAAAGCCTTGTCTGAATTGTCCATACTAGAGCATTTTCTAAAATAAATCTCAAAAGGAATGAAGATGCTTTTGAAAACTTGAAAAAGGCGCGTGAATTGGGTAATTCTAATGGTGATGATGTTTATTTTAAACTTGTTGAGTATTTTAAAACTAATAAGAAGTAATTGGTTTTATTTTACTCCTTAATAATTTTTACTTGCTTTATTGGAAATTCCGTTGTAACAGCCCCCATTTGACCGCTTGAAAGAGCCCCCTCAAGATCGGAGCAAACAGCCCCCTCAAGATCGGAGCAAAGAGCCCCCACCTTTTATAGTATAGTCGTACTGTTTTTTGCGTTTGATTAAAAGGTTTCTTATGTCGTAATATTTACGATTAAGTAATCTAAATTTGTCCTCTCCAGTTATAATATGAACCAATATTTGGATTGAGACTAATAGCCTTGCTTATATCCACCAATGCTTCCTGGAATTTACTGAGATTTGCTAGGGTGAAGGCACGGATTGCAAATCCGCGCCAACGGGGGTAATCAGTAATACTCCTAGTAATATATGTCTCATTTAGCCTAATTTAAACACCTAAAATACAAAAAAACAAGGAAATTTAGGTTATAATAACAGAGTTTAAATTTAGTCTAGAATACGTTCTCATTTCTTTACCTTTCATGCATTTCTAGTTACTGAAGCAAGTTAAATTTCTTTTACAGAATCATTTATAATGGAAGTAAACCCTTAGATCTTTATACCGTTCCGTATTAGTTGAGAAAGTTACCTTACCGTTTTCATTTGAGTAAGAAGTCAATTTGCTCATAAACAGCTCAAATAAATATGGCTTGAGTTTCCCTAAATTATTGGCTTTATGATCATCAGGCCAGTAAAACGACAAGTTAGCTTCAGTATCATTACTATAAGTATATTTTATCCATTTCACGTTGCTAATAAATTCTTTAGTTTGATCGAGTCCAAGTAAAGACAAATTTCCAGTTTTCACTTTCTTGCCACTTGAGTTTTTCTTTGTCTTACTCTTTCCAAAACTAACAAATAGTTTGTAAGTTATTTTTATGTTTTCGTTATCAGCCTTTATCGAATCGATAACAAGTTCCTTACTAATTAAATCAAGTAAAACATCTAGTTTTTGTGCAACTCCAATTTGACTTACCATAACCAATATTAGCATTAATTTTTTCTTCATGATACATTTTTTATTTAGCGATTCATTCTGTCAATTAAATTTGGCGAATAATCATTTGATTTCGTGTCATTTCCATCAGAATCTTTACGAGTTTTAAAATTTGATTCGTAATCCCAATTGTTTTTATCCGATAATTCTCTTAAATATCTTAATAGAAATCCCGGAGTTACTGAGTGAAACGCTCTATCTAAAATAAATAGTTTTTTTTCTAAAACATCAGCATTAATTAATGATTGATATGCGGATGAAGCACATCTTCTTCCTCCAATTATAGCATAGTCATATGGAGGGCTATATCCTACACCAGCAGGAATTTGATATGGGTAAGGAGGATGTAAAGAGTTCTTATAGTTTTGGTCGTAGAGCGATTTTAGTTTCCCATATTGCTCATCGGTTACTGGTATGGATATTTTCGTTACATTTCCTTTAAACCTATCAGGACTCCACCAATCTTTGCTATCTTTCTCAAAAGTACCATTTTTATTGGCTCCCCTATTAGGGAAAAGATGCGATCCATGCTTGGTGTTAGTAAAGCCATAAACGTCTTCTCCTAATCCTATACCAACATGACCATCGGCTTTTCCACCATATTGGTTATTACTTCCGTGTTTGATGTATATGTCAACCACTTTACCTCCATCTTTAGTGTCACTTTCTTGCGGCGCATTATCATTTGGAGTTTTCTTTTCAGAACTTTCACTAGAAGATGATCCGCCCTTGTTATGATAAAACACTACGTTGCCACTTTCATCAACTTTAGCTTTCGTGTTTTCATGTTTGGAATTCCACTTATCTGCCCTTCTTTGACTTCTTTCTGTTTTTTTATCATCCCCTTTTAAACCTAAAAGATCTGCATATAATATCGGATTATTATTAAACACTGCATAAGGTGATTGCCATTCGTAGGTCATTGGATCAACTTCCCATCTCCTCATAATTCTACTATCATACATCCAGTATTCTGCACTTTGTGCGCCTTTGTAAATAGCATCTTCTTTTTCGTGCGAGTTGTGCGAGTAGCGGTAACCCTCAGCGATGCCTTGCCA
>Ga0163149_10002080_pt1 | contig 24702 bp, 17 predicted proteins | sample OliLakLV19MP5G1_FD_148604 | JGI IMG/M metagenome (GOLD analysis project Ga0163149, IMG submission 148604) | Freshwater microbial mat bacterial communities from Lake Vanda, McMurdo Dry Valleys, Antarctica - Oligotrophic Lake LV.19.MP5.G1 | ecosystem: Environmental > Aquatic > Freshwater > Lake >... | reverse complement strand
GTTGGGCCGTAAACAGCGCCGGTACGGGATACAGCAACGGTGGCGGACATACCGTCACTTTCGAACACTACGGCGGAGGCGTATGGGGTTGGACGAAGACTGACGACAGCACGGGCAATCCAATCGTGAGTGGGACCATGACGGGATCGAGCCCGGGCGAACCACCCACCCCGTTTCCGTAGCTTGGCAGGGTGCACACGAACCACGATCCTGTGAGGGCTCACTTGGCGATCAACAACTGGTTTCATCCGCGCCCAGCCCTCGTAGTAGGCGCTAGTGCACTAATTCTCGCGACTGCGACTTTGGCTGTTTGCTACCTGTCCGGGATGGCGTGTACCGCCCCCGAGAAGCGCATTCATGAGCCGCCTGTCGCGGTGCATCTAAAGAGAACCGCGACAGACGAACTCGCCTCACTCCAAGCCGAAATGGTGCGAGAAGGCAACGGTGCGTCACCAAGCACCCCACCGAATCCAGTTGCGACGGTAACGCGCCTGGTCACGATCACTGGGAAAGTGCTGTGCGACTTGACCGGTGAGGCGGTCGAAGCCGACATCACGCTCGGGGATACAAGCAGCAGCACAGACGACGCCGGCCGTTTCCTTGTTGAAGATGTCGTTCCAGCTAACTCCACACTTACTGTCATCACCAAAGGCTACGTTTCACTCGATATCACCGTCGATCCCATCTGGACCTGGCACGAACTAGGCGAGCTTCGCCTGATTCCCTCGAGCACAGTGGAAGTTTATGTGGAAACGGAGGATGGGACACCGGTCCAAGGTGCCGTGGTGAGCATCGCGACCGTTGAAAGACCTGGCACAGCTGGAAGTCGCCTTGGGACGGGCCTCGGTTCGACCAACGAGTTCGGACTTCTGGCTGCGGTACTGAGAACACCAGAAACACTGCTGGCCACCTCTGGGAATCAGTCGTCGCCTCCAGTGACAGCAATGGACAGCACGCGGCGTGTGATCCTAAAGCTCAGTGACGACGCCGATCGCGTGGGGCTCAGAGACCGTGATTCCAAGTCCCCCGTCGGAGGAGTCGATCTCGTCTTCACGAGAATAAGCAGCCTGCCGTGGGTGTCGTTCACGGCAACAACGAGCGAAACCGGTCTCATCGAAGCCCCCCTGCCCTTTGGCCGCTACCGAGTGAGGGATCCCGGGAATCGTCTGCTCTTCTCGATCACTGCGGGTGCCCTTCCCAATCCAGGCGTTTCTGGCGTACCAACACGGTTGGACTTCGCCATGCTTGAGCTTTCGAAATCCGGGCAGACACTTTGGGTTGATGCCGAACCACGAGGCGAACGAGTGATAGTCGCAGTTGAGGAAGGCAGTCAGCAGCACCTTGCTCCAATCCTTGGATGGCTATCCTCGTACGAGACGCCTCCTGATGTCGAAGATGCGCAGTGGATGCCGCTCGGTAGCGCACCCGTCGTGTCCGACTCCGGCCGACTGTCGCTTTACCACTTTACCGCAGCATTTCTTGCCCGTCATCCCTATCGACTGTATGTTACGTCGCCCGGGTTCAGAACAGGGTTCATCAGTGATCCATTGAATACTGTCCTTCCTGGCAAGCCGCCATTTACGGTTGCGCTTATGCGCTCACCGGAGAGGTGCCTCTTCGTGATTAATCCGGACGGTAGCCCCTATCGTAGGAGTGTTCATGTCCGAGAGGGTCGGCAATCGCAATTGACTGTAACAGCCATCCCCAGTGCGACTGGGAAGGTAGGCCCCTTCGCCTGGCATGGGTCGCATCTGACCGTGCTTGCCGGCCGAGAGCCATGGTCTCCCAAGCTTGCCCACATCTCAGTAGACGAACTTCAGCAAAGCGATTCCATCGAGGTGGTCGTAGATGCGAGCTGCGTTATCGAAGTCGATATTCCTGCGGGCCCCAGGCCGCGGCTGATCGCTACGCGTGGAACTGGCTCGATGTTCGAGGGGAGCGAGCGAGACGGCGTACTGCGCTTCGCTGCGCTTCAGCCTGGTAGCTACGAGGTTGGTCCTCGCTCCGCTTTGTCGTCGTCCGAACTCAAGCTAATGCAAGGCATGGAGGCATTCCCAATACACCTAGAGAGTGGGCAGACCGTCAAAGTTCCATGGAGATCCGAATGGAGTTTGGCCGGACCCATCTCGGGCCGAGTTGTGGCTCCAGGCATGGCAGGCGTCGACCTTTTCGCTATTCCGAAATATGGTCCCACGAGTTTACCGCTATATGGAGGCCGAAGCGTTCATGCCTACCCTGTCAGTGACGACGGGACGTTCGAAATGCTTGGACTGGAGATGACACCCACTCATGTCATGTTTGCTCGACTAGACGAGCAGGGACAAGAGGTTCCACTAGGGACAGGATCGATCGCAGGAGATACTACGCTGCGCTGTACGGAAGTAAAAGTCACGATCATAGGTGCCACTTCCGGTGCCAATGTGTGCGTGCGATGCGTGCCCGTCATTGGCGGACGGTCCGTTGTATCTCCTGTTCGATGTTGTGGGCCAGTAGACAGCTCAGTCGTACTCGGATGGGTATCGTCTGAAACAAGGGTCTTCTCCATAATCGCTGACGGCCAATCATGGAGCGTCGAGCTCGAGCTCGACCCGGGGCAATCGAAGTCATTCGTCATTGATATTGGAAGCTTGGCCCCTACAGGCAAATAGCTTCCGCACCCATGTGAGCTTCTTCCGGAAAAGTGGACACCCAGACAAGGAGCAGTAATGCTCCAGGCGAGGAAGTGTCCATGGTCAGGTCTCGACGGAAGCACAGAGCAGAGTTCAAGCGTGACGCGGTTCGGCGTGAGCGTCCGCCGCGGAATCGGCCAGCCATCTGGAGAGGCACGATGTCTCAGCGCAGCGTTGTGTCATGGACACGACAGGCGTGGCGTGACAGGTACTCTGCGAGGGACTCGACGTGCTTCAGGGCGTCACGATCCCGAGCAACTCCTCGTAGCGCACGTCGAAGTCGGCGAGCCCCTTCTGCTTCAGCGCATCGACGCCGAAGTCCTCGACGCAGTAGCTCGCCGCGACCGTCCCGTAGAGCATCGCCTTGCGCAGCGTCTGCGGTGCGATGTTTCCCTCGCGCGCGACGTAGCCCATGAACCCGCCCGCGAACGTGTCCCCCGCTCCGGTCGGGTCGACGACCTTCTTCACCGGATACGCGGGCAACGAGAAGTGCACGTCGTTCCCCATCAAAAATGCTCCGTGTTCGCCCTTCTTGAGGATCACGTAGCGCGGCCCCATCCCGAGCACGAGGCTCGCCGCCTTGATCAGGTTGCGCTCGCCCGTGAGCATGCGCGCTTCTTCGTCGTTCAGGACGACACCGTCGACGCGCCGCAGGAGCGCGATCAGCTCGGGACGCATGATCTCGATCCACAAGTTCATCGTGTCGAGCACGGTGAAGGCCGGATGCTCGACCTGATCGAGTGCCTTGGCCTGCACGACCGGTGACGCGTTCGCGAGGAAGAGATACTTCGCGCCGCGCATCGCGGCCGGAATCTTCGGGTCGAACTTCTCGAAGACGTTGAGCTGCGTCTCGATCGTGTGGCGCGTGTTCCAGTCGGCTTCGTAGCGACCGCTCCAGCGGAACGTGCGCCCCTCGGCGTGCTCGACGCCGCTCGTGTCGATGCCGCGCCTCTTCAGCATCTCCAGGTCGGCCGGGCGGAAGTCCTTGCCGACCACCGCGACGAGTTGCACGGGCCGGAACGCGGCGGCCGCGACCGAGAAGAACATCGCCGAACCGCCGAGGACGTCGACGCGCTTCTCGGCCTGCGTCTCGATCGTGTCGTAGGCCAGCGTTCCGATGACGAGGAGGGACATGGGGGGCGTCTCGTGGAGTCGTGGTGCAAAGTGAAATGGACGCGGGATTCGACGCGGTTCTCCCGCGGCCGTCAACGAGCGCGCTGCGCTTCCTCACGTGCTTCGTCCGTTTCCATCTCCGCGCGAACGTCGCGTGCTCCGGGAACGAACGGCAGGAGGAAGATCCCGCCCGCGAGGCCGAGACCCGTGTTCAGGAGGCGGTAGCTGACGCTGACCGCGATGCCGAGCGCGCTCGGCGCGCCCAAGAGATGGAAGAGGTAGCCGTAGAGCGCCTCCCCCACGCCCCAACCGCCGGGCGCGATCGGCACGGAGCTCACCGTGTTGGCGATCGCCGCGATGCCGAGGTACTCCGGCCACGTCAGCGTGTCGCCGAACGCGTGACCGAGCGCGTAGAGCGCATAGGCGATGCTGGCGTGGTTCAAGGCCGACAGCACAACGGCGAGGGCGATCTCGCCCGGTCGCTGCGCGTAGATCGACAGCGCGCGATCGATCGCACGCAAGCGTTCTTTCTGCGGCAACTTCTCCAGGATCCGATCGACGCGCAACACACGCCTCGGCCACGGATGCAGCCCGATCCACAGGGCCACGAGGACTCCGGCGAACCCGAGCAACACGGCGAGGCGCACTTCGCGGAAGCGCTCGCCCTCGATCAGGACGACGGTGGCGGCCATCGCCATGAGGACGAGCAGTCCCAGGCCGCGGTCGACGAGCACGGACACGAATGCATCGGCCCGACGCTCGGGGTTCTCGCGCACGACGAGCACGGCTTTGACGACGTCGCCGCCCGTGAGCCCGGGAAGGACGAGGTTCATGAAGAACCCGATGAACGTGAGGCGCAACGCGTCGTACCAACGCGCGGCGCAGCCTGCGATCCGCAAGAGTCGCCACCAGCGCGTGATCGCGAGCAGCGAGCTCAAGAGCAGGAGCGCGAGTGCCGTGAAGAGACCGGCCGGGTCCATCTCGCGGAAGACGTGGACGAGGCCGGGGCGCCAGTCGTAGCCCGACGCGTCCGCGTTCCGATCGACGGACAGAATGATGCTCCGAGCCGCCGCGTCGCGTGCCTCGGCCGACCATTCCGGACCGAGATCCGCGTTGGCTTCGAAGCGGAATCCGACCGCGTTCGATCGCCACGATCCTTCGATCGTTCCACTCACTTCGTGCTGAGCGTCCCCGACGGACAGGACCAAGCGATCCGCCCAAGGAACCGTGAACGCGACGACCGCGAGGAGCGCGATCGCGAGACCCGCACGCAGGAGCGTGCCGAGTCGCGAACGCTGCTTGCCGCCCGCCTTCGGCGAGCTCACGCGCGCATCTCCGCGTGCGTGCGACTGGACGGCTCCAGCCGAACAAGGAGCCCGCTCGGGGTCGCCCATTCGCGACCTCTCACGGTGCTCGCTCCGCGCGCACCTCGGTGTCGCGCCGCTGCGACGCGTCGACCGGCTGCGAAGCTTTGCGCTGCGAGGCCTCGCGACGCGCGATCAACCAGGCCTGCCAGTCCTCTTCGCGCAGGCTGGCGAGCTCGGGCGCGGCGACAGCCTGCAGCGTTCGCATCGCGCGCACGCGCAGCTCGCCATCGGGATGCTGGATCGCGATCACGTGGATCGAGGTGATCCACTCCTCGCGTGAGTGCGTGATCTCCACGCCGCTCACGACCGGGTCGGGCAGCCCTGAGGCAGTCAGGACCTCGAGCAGCGCACGGAGCGGACGCGACTCCTTCTCACGCCGAAAGCGGTCGAAGAGCACGACATCGATCGCTCGCGCGCCGCCCGACGCGGCGATGCCGTGCACTGCCGCGGCGCGCACGATCTCGTCCGTGTCCTCGATCGCGGCGGCGAGCGCGCGCCGAACCAGCAGGTTCTCCAAGTGGACGACGAGCTCGTCCAGTTCACGCGTCGCGAGTTCGGCCGTGGCGAGGAGTCGTTGGAGTTCGCTCGTCGCGCGCAATGCCCGCCGGCCTGCCGCGAGGTCGAGGTCGAGGGCACGAACCGCGGTGACTTGCTGCGCGACGGCGCCTTCGGACGAGGACTTCTTCTCCGGAAGCGCTTCGACGAGCACGCGCACGGAGCGCACGAGTTCCTCGAGGATCGGTGCGAGCTCGTTGGGCCCGGCCGGCTTCTGGTCGGCGCCGAGTCGCGCCGGCAACCCGACCGACAGTCGCTGTCCGAGTCGACCGAGGGCGATCACGGCGCGTTCACGGGACAGACGTGAGCGATCCTCGACGGCGATGCGCGCGAACCACTCGATGTGACGCGCGTCGACGCCTTCGAGGGCCAGCGCACGTTCCTCGAGTTCGAGCAAGTTCGTCAAGCACTCGCCGGCCGGATCCTCGACCGGCTCCGCGTCTTGATCGGCCGCGAACTGGGCGCCCGCGCCTTGGAAAAGCCCCAAAAGCCCGTGACGCATGAACCACCCGAAGTCGCCCTGCAGCGCAGCCTGGTAGCGGTGTCGCGTCTCGCCATCGTGCAGCTGATCGAGGTTCCAGACCTTCGGTTCGGGCGATGCACAACCGACGATCAGGATCGCCGCCGCGCAGGCCGGCGCGAAGAGGGCCGGAGCTCGTCTCGTGATTCGGGCGCAGGACACGGAAGCCGAGACTCTAGCAAGCGGTCCGCGCGCGGGAACGTCTCAGCAACGAAACGATCCGTGGCCCGCCTCGAGCTGGGCCGTGCGCGCTAGCGATCCACCGCACGGATTTCGAGAGCGTGGATCGTCGCTCTGTGGACGCCGATGCGGAGGCCCAGCCGAGGGAGGATGTCCGGCGCGTCGATCAACACGAATTCGCACGTCCGCCCAGCTCGAAGCGGGATCTCGACGATTTGCCGACGATTCCACTTCGGGACCGACTCGCGCTGGAAGAAGAGGTGGATCATCGCGTCCGCCGGCACGGTGAGGTCGAGCTTCAAGACGATCGGCTTCCCGGGCGGGATCGCGAACGGTGCGATGGAGCACCAGGTGTCCGGCCCAATGGTGCGCCACGCGACCCCCTCCGATCCGCCTACCAGTTCGAGCATCCGCAGGTCCGCGAACCCCGAGGAGGGATTATCCGGATCGAGGTGCAACAGCACGCTGTCGGATTCGTCGAACCGCTTCGCGAATCGCGCGCGGCGTTCGCGGCGTCGCTCCTCGGCGTGCAGGGCGTCGTCGAGCGCGACGTCGAGCGCTCCATCCAACTCGGCGCGCGCATGGCCGTAGGGAGGGAGGTAGATGATGTAGATCTTCTCCGGGCGCGTGCGGATGAACTCGAGGAGCGACATGGACGTCGCTGCGTGCAAGAGAGCGATGCCGGCGGCGACTGCGAACCCCGCCCCCGGCCGACGGGGAGCGATGCGTCGAGCCGCGCGATCGAGACCCCACGCGAACACCACGCAGACGGGCAACGCGAGGACGATCGCGTAGTGCGGGATCGCGCCGAGTCGCAGCCAGCCGAACTGTGCGACGACGGCGACGATCTCGATCACGCACAGCCCGAGGACGAGTGACGTCGAGTTGGTCGGCTCGGATCCACGACGCAGCGCGCGGCGGATCGTCCACGCAGAGGCGAGGAGGAACGAACAACCCGCGAGTGCGAAAATGCCTTGCTGGAGTCCGAGCAGGACCGCGTCGGGTAGCGAATACGCCCACAACTCGTAGGCGTCGAGCCCGATCGCGAGATCGAGACGCGAGCCTCCCGCGACGTGGAACGGCAGCAGGAGGAGATCGGCGATCGAGCGCGACCAGGACGCCGCGTCGGGGTCGGATCCTGGCGCGCCGCGTTGCGATAGCGCCAACCCGAACCCGTCGAATCCGCTCACGACTTGGTAGTGGATCCAGGGGGCGTACGTGACCAGCGCGATCGCGCAGCCGATCGCGAAGTCGCGCCACGGAATGCGCACGCGGAACGCGACGGCCCATACGAGGAACGCGAGACCGAGGAACCACGTGCCCGGATAGACCTGGAAGAGCAGGCCGAGCGCCACGATCGCGGCGATCGCGCGGCCGCGCGTGCGCTGCTCCAACCAACGCACGAGCGTCCACAGGAACAGAGCGTGGAGCGGCAGGATCAGGTCCTGTGCCCAGATCTTGCGACTGAAGAGGACGGACCACGGCGCCGACGCGAGCAAGAGCACTGTCATCCACGCGATGCGCACGCCCAGGGATCGACGCAGCGCGAATCCGAGCAGAGCCAACCCGGCCAGGTTCGCCAGCGCGAACGCGGCAGTGACGAGGATCGGGTCGCGCGTCACTGCGACCGGGATCATCAGGAACCAGAGGAAGATGGGCGGCATGTCCACGCCGACCGAGACCCGCAGGCCGCGCTCCGGAAGTCCCTCGTGCCAAGCGCGCCAGGCCAGCGCGATCGAATCGATCTGCTCACCGCCGAAGGAGATCGTGCTCGGCCAACCGAGGCGCACGGCGAGGGCCGGCAGGAGGACGAGGACTGCGGCCCAAGTGTGTTTCCGCGACCAGGACGCGGCGCGCTCGACGGGGTTCGCGATCCCACTCGCGTCCGCGCTTTTCGAGTGGCCCCCACCCGAGTCGGCGGCCGGCGGAACTCCAGCCTGCGACTCCTCGTCGCTCGTCTTCGTCCGCTTGTCGAACGGCGTGGGCAAGGCAATTCGTCCGTGACGCGAGCCCCGGTCGCCGGCGGCGCGGGAGGATCGCAAGCGGCGCGGTCGAAAGCCACGACCCCGGTGGATCGCGCGGCGAGAGTGAGATGGTGGAGGCGGCGGGAATCGAACCCGCGTCCCGGGAACCCCGTTCAGGGGGCGTCTACGTGCGTGTCCTGTGCTTGGTTCTCGTCCCCGAGCCGCTCGCAGGCAGGCCGCTCGGATCCAAGCTCCGGTAGTGTCTCGCCGGTCCGCGCCGAAGCGCCGCTCGCCGGCCAGCCTTCTAGTGGCGTTTCCGCAGGGCCGAAGGCACTCCCCGCGGGAACGGCAGTCTGATTACTCAGGCTGCGAGCGAATAGTTGTTGGCATGCAATGCCGCCCCAAGAGGATTTTACGGGGTAACTCGAGATCCCCGGCACGCAGCCCGAAGTCGTGAACCCCCGGTCGAGACCGGTGCGCCCCCACTCGTGTTGCGCGGAGACTGTAGCACGCGGCGGCGGTACGGCGGTACGGCGTCAGGCTCCCCTCCGCCGTTCTCGCTTCCCGGTACGGAGTCAGGCTCCCCTCCGCCGTTCTCGCTTCCGCCAACTCGCGCGGCGTTCGTCGCAACCGCGAGAACGGCGGAGGGGAGCCTGACTCCGTACGTCAATCACGTTTGCGCGACATCGCTCGGTCCATCTCGCGCCGGTCTTCGCGATCGCGCGTCGCGGCGCGCTTGTCGTGGACCTTCTTGCCCCGGCAGAGGCCCAGGTTGAGCTTCACGCGGTTCCCGCGGAAGTAGAGCATGAGCGGGACCATCGTGATCCCCTTCTCCTTCGCCGCTGCGTGCCACTTGGCGATCTCGCGCGCGTTCGCGAGGAGCTTGCGCTCGCGTCCGGGCTCGTGGTTGTGGACGTTCCCCTGTTTGTACTCGGGGATGTGCGACTTCACGAGCCAGAGACCTGTGCCCCGCACCATGGCGTAGGCCTCTTGGATCGACCCGCCGCCCCCGCGCAAGCTCTTCACTTCGGTGCCGGTGAGAACGACCCCGCACTCGAGCTCCTCGAGCAGCTCGTACTCGAAGCGCGCCTTGCGGTTCTCGGCGATCCGGCGGATCTCTTGGGGTTTTTCCGACACTCGCGCGCAGGTTAGCACGCACGCCGACGATCGCGGCGTGCGCCCCTAGGCCGACGCGCGAGTTCGACGCGTGAAGCGCGCCGTGCGCTTGAGTCCCGAGCGCCAGAGTCCGATGCTCGGAAGCATGCAACGAGCCTCCGATCCGACCGACCTCCTCCAGGACGCCTTGAACGAATCCGCCGGGGGATTCGTCGAGCTGCGCTGGCACAAGAAAACGACACGCGGACTCTCCGTCGAGAAAGGGCGCGTCGACACGGCGACGGCGTCCGAGCACTCGGGCGTGGGCGTGCGCGTGCTCGAGTCGGGCACGTTCGGTTTCGCGAGCACGGATCGGCTGGAGAAGGGCGCGATCCTGCGCGCGATCGGTGAAGCACGTACCGCCGCGCGCGCGTCGGCTCGGGCGCGCCGGGAGCGCGTGCCGGATCTGCCGCGCGTCGCACTCGCGCGCGGTCGCTTCGACGCGCCGGGCGTCGACGCGACCCTCGCGCGACCGATCGAGGCGGCGCTCGAGATGTTGCTCGAGGTCGAGCGCGGCGCGCGGGCGAGTTCCTCGCGCGTGACCAGCGCTTCGACGGGCTATGCCGAGATCTACGAGGAAAAGGGCATCGTCACGAGCGACGGCGCGAAGGTCTGGACGCGCACGGTGCGTCCCGAGTTCCGCGTGATCGCCGTCGCCGCGAGCGGCGGCGAGATGCAGCGCGGCGCGGAAGCCGTCGGCGTGACCGGCGGTTGGGAATGCCTGTTCGACGGCCGCAGCGCGAACGAGCTGGGCGAGAAGGCCGCGAAACAGGCCGTCGATCTGCTCGATGCCGGTTATCCGGAGGGTGGTCGCACGCGCGTGCTGCTCTCGCCCGCGCTCGTCGGACTGCTCACGCACGAGGCGGTCGGTCACACGGTCGAGGCCGATTTCGTCGCTTCGGGTTCGTGCGCCGCGGGACGCCTCGGCACGCGCGTCGCGTCGGACCTCGTCACGTTGTGCGATTCGGGCGCGAGCGAATATCACGCGGGAGCGGGCGGCACGATGGCCGTCGACGACGAGGGCGTGCTCGCCGGACGCACGACCGTGATCGAGAACGGGTTCTTGCGCTCCTACTTGCACGACCGCGAGAGCGCCGCGCGCTCGGGTGTCGCGCCGACGGGCAACGCGCGCGCTTGGGAGTACGACGACGAGCCGCTGATCCGCATGCGCAACACCTACATCGCGCCGGGCACGTCGACGCTCGAGGAGATGATCGCCGGAGTTTCGGACGGCTACCTGCTCGACGGCGCCTCGAACGGTCAAGCCGACGCGAACGGCGAGTTCATGTTCGGCACGCGCGAGGCGTACCGCATCGTGAACGGCAAGAAAGGGCCGCTGATGCGCGGCGTGAACATCTCCGGGAGCGCATTCGACGTGCTGCAGACCGTCGACGCCGTCGGGCGCGATTTCCGCTGGGATTTGGGCTCCGGGCACTGCGGAAAGGGACAACCCGCCAAGGTCGACGCCGGCGGACCGTGGCTCTCCTGCGAAGTCGTGCTCGGCGGGAGGAAGTCGTGAGCGGCACAGCTCTGGGCCGCGCCGCGGTGAAGGACGGCGCGACGACGCGCGAGCACGAAGACCGGTTGCTCTCGGCGTGCGAAGCGCTCGTGGGCCTCGCCTTGCGCGCCGGTGCGCACGAAGCGGAAGCGTTCGCGACGCGCGCCGAAAAGTCGTCCGCGTCGTTCGAGAAGGGCGACCTGAAGCTCGCGCACGTGGATGAAGGCTCTTCGATCGGACTGCGCGTCTTCCGTGATGCGCGACTCGGCTTCTCGGCCACGAATCAATTCGACCTCGAGTCGTTGGAGCAAGTCGCGCGCAACGCCGTCGCCCTCGCGACCGCGTCGCCCGCGGACCCGGCCAACCGGCTGCCCGACGTGCAGCGACTCGAGATGCTCGCGCCGCTCGTGCATCCAGGCCTCGCGCGTCTCGGCATCGAGGAAGCCGTCGACTACGGTCACGCGCTCGTCACGCGCGCGCAGAAGCACGACGCGCGCATTTCGGTCGACGGCGCGAACTCGTCCGTGTCACGTGTCGCGCAAGCGATCCACACGAGCCGCGGCGTGCGCGCAACGGAGTCGGATGCGATGGTTTCGCTCTCGATCTCCGGCATGGCGATCCAAGGCACGGACGTCGGCGGATTCCACTACGCGAGCGACGCCGTGCGCGATCCGGCACGGATCGAGGCGAGCCTCGCGGCGCTCGTCGACGACTTCGCCGGCACTGCGGTCGGAAACCTCGGCGCGGAGAGTGCGCGCGGTTCCTATCAGGGGCTCGTCCTGTTCTCACCCGACGCGTTGCTCGACCTCTTCGTCGCGCCCGTGCTCGGTGCCGCGAGCGCGATCGCCGTACAACGCGGCCGCAGCGCGCTCGGCAAGAGACTCGGCGAACGCATCGGCGCGCCGGGATTCTCGATCCACGACCGCCCGCACGACGTCGACCTCGCCGGAGCAGGCAGCTTCGACCGGGAAGGGCAACCGACGCGCGACTTCGCGCTCCTCGAGGACGGCTGGCTCCGAGGTTGGCTCTACAACGGCTACGCCGCAGCGGTCGAGAACCGTCTCTCGACCGGTCACGCGCGCGGCGGGGCTCGCAGCGTCCCGAGCCTCGGCACGCATGCGATCCACGTCGCCGCGGGAAGTGGCGGTACGCGCGAGGCCATACTCGCGACGCTCGGCAAGGGACTGCTCGTGCAGCGGTTCTCGGGCTCGGTCGATCCGGCCTCGGGCGACTTCTCGGGGGTCGCGAAGTCGTCGCGCTGGGTCGAGGGCGGCCGCGTCGTCGCGCCCGTGCGCGAGACGCTGCTTTCGGGAAACGCCTACCAGCTCCTCGCGCGGATCGTGTCGCTGGGCAGTCGGGCGGAGCGCGTCGACGGCGGAGCACGCGCACCCTGGGCGCTCGTCGACGGGGTCAACGTGACAGCGGGTTGAGCACGGTCCGGCCGGTCTCGCCGAACCGTTGACCGTCCCCACGCCGACCGTTAGTGTCCCCGCCCTCGCATCCGGGGCCCGGGTGGCGGAATTGGCAGACGCGCTAGGCTCAGGACCTAGTGTCCTTTACCGGACTTGGGGGTTCGACCCCCCCCTCGGGCACCACACTCCACTGACCGCTTGCGCGCCCTTGGGCGCAGGGCTGAATGGTTGGGCGCCGTCGGCCGCAGGCCGCCTGATCCCGACCCGCCGCACGCGGGTCGGATCGTTTCCACGGTTCGAAACTTTCCTCGAGCACTGAGCCGCCATGGTTTTCGCTGTGTCCATCGCGCTGTTCGATCTCGAGACGGCCGTCCTGCAGGTCATGGACGGCACTTGGCTCGAGAACCCCGCCTCGGCCTGGATCCGAGCCGCGATCGTGCTCCTCGCGAGCTTCCTCGGGCTCGGCCTCGTGAAGCGGCTCGTGGTCGCGCGCCTCGAGGTTTTGGCGCGGCGCACGACGACGGACCTCGACGATCTCGTGGTCGATCTCGTCAGGCGGACCCGGCGCTGGTTCCTGTTCCTCCTCGCGTTCTGGATCGCGCACCACTTCATCGTGTGGCCCGTGTCGGACGTGGATCTCGACGGCAAACCCGACTCGATCGGTCTGTGGGAGTCGCGCATTCGCATCGCGCTCAACCTCGGCGCCTGGATCCAGGCCGGGATGTGGGGCAAAGGGCTGATCGATTTCGCCATCAAGCGACTCGTCCGCGGCACCGGCCCGGACGATCCGGCCAGCACGATGGGCGTCACGGTGCTCGGCTTCGTCGGATCGATGATCCTGTGGTCGATCATCCTGTTGCTGTGCCTCGAAGCGATGCACATCAACGTGAATTCGCTGATCGCGAGCCTCGGTGTCGGCGGCATCGCGGTGGCGCTCGCGGCCCAGAACGTCCTAGGCGACCTCTTCGCTTCGATCGCGATCCTGCTCGACAAGCCGTTCGTCGTCGGCGACGGCATCCAGGTCGGCGACTTCAACGGCACGGTCGAGAAGATCGGCGTCAAGACGACGCGCCTACGCAGCATCAATGGCGAGGAGATCGTCATGGGCAACAGTGACCTGATCTCGAGCCGGATCCGCAATTTCAAGCGCCTCGAGGAGCGCCGCGTGATCACGCAGATCGGTGTGGAGTACGACACGCCCGTCGAGACCGTGCGCCAAATCCCCGACATGCTGAAAGCGATCGTGGGCCGCGTGCCCGACACGCGCTTCGATCGGGCGCACTTCACGGGGTTCGGCGACTCCGCGTTGAAGTTCGAGTTGGTCTACTTCGCGCAGAAGCTCGATTACGGCGCGATGATGGACATGCAGCAGGCCGTGAACGTCGAGATCCTCGCGCACTTCGCGCAAGAAGGCATCCAGTTCGCGTTCCCGACGCAGACCATGCGCATGATCGGAAGCGGCGCCGCGGGGACCGGGCTCGCGACGAGGGCGACCGGTCCGATCAGCAGCGGGGCCGGCGGCACGATCGCTGTCGGGCAGCCCACGCAGCCCTGATGCGCGTCAACAACGCGGCCCTGATGCGCGTCAACCACGCGGCCTGATGCGCGTCAACGACGCGGCCTGATGCGCGTGAGCGAGGGCACCCGTCGCGCGTCAGAACGAATTGTCGCGCGGATAGGCCGCGATCGAGATCACGAGGATCACGACGAGCATCACGCCGACGCCGATCCCGATCCAGCCGAGCAAGCCGAGTGCGATCATCGTCAGCGTCCTTGTCCGCCCGGCGCGCGATAGATGAGTACTGCGCGCTCGCCCATTTCTCCCGGCAACGTGTGTTCGCACACGGTGTCCAACTTGAATCCCAACCGCTCGGCCTCGCGCTCCGCCGCGCGGACCTCACGCGACCATGACGGTCCCTTCAACATGACGAGGTCCTTCAGCGCGTGACGGACTTTCCGCAACGTGCGCACGTTCTCGCGCACGGAACTGACGGCGCGCATCAGCACGACGTCGTGATGGGACTTCAGCAGATGATCTTCGCCCCGCGCCCAGACCGCCTTGGCGTTCTTCACGCCGATCTTGGCCAGCGAGGCCTCGAGGAAGTCCACGCGCTTCCTGGTCGAGTCGAGAACGGTCATACGCGTCTCGCGCTCGGCCAAGGCGATCGGAACGCCCGGGAATCCCGCCCCGGAACCGAGATCGAGCACCGTCTTCCCGAAGAGCGGCACGTACTGGGTGACGCGCCACGAATCGAGGTAGTGCTTCGCCGCCATGTCCTTGGGCTCGACGATCGCGGTGAGATTCACCTCGCGGTTCGCTTCCTGGACCAAGCGCGCGTGTGCTGCATACGCATCGAGCACGCGCGGCTCGATGTCGATCCCCTCGAACGCCCAAGCCAAAGCCGCCCGCAGTTCATCGAGGCTCGAGAGAGGCGAGTCGGGCTTCCCGGCCAGCTCGTCGACGATGACTTCCGGCTCCTGGGCCTCGGCCACCTCCGGCGTCGCGTCCGGTGCGGGTGCGACGGCCGCGACCTCGGGGGCGTCGTTGTCGGAAGGCACCGGCTTCTCCTCGGGATCCGGCTCACCTGCGCCGCGGCGGACTCTCTTCGTCATCGGGAGCTTTGCGGGGGGGAGCGTGACGTCGGATTGGGAGCGCGACTGCGGAGCATCACTGCGCGCCGAAAACCGCGCGCAGAGGCGAAAAGGTCGGACTGGCAGGCCAGGAAGGATTCGAACCTTCAACCTACTGATTTGGAATCAGTCGCTCTAACCGTTGGAGCTACTGGCCTTCTGGAAGGCGACGGAGGGTACTCGGCGCGCCGCGAGAGGACAAGGCGCACCGTAGGCTCCGGATGCTCCCGATCGCTACAGTGCGCGCGTTCATGACTCACCGCTCCGGACGCACGCAACACGAAGATTTCAACGACCGACCGGCCGATCCGCGCCCAGGGCCCGCGAGCGCGCCGCCGCGCGTGATCCCGGCCGACTCGATCCCGCGCGATGCGCTGGATGCCGACGCCATGCGCGTCGTGTCCCGACTCGAGCGCGAAGGTTACGAGGCCTACTTGGTGGGAGGTTGCGTGCGCGACCTCCTGATCGGGCGCACCCCGAAGGACTTCGACGTCGCGACCAGCGCGCATCCCCGCCAGATCAAGCGACTCTTCCGCAATGCGCGCGTGATCGGCCGACGATTCAAGCTCGTGCACGTGGTCTACGGCCAGCACATCGTCGAGACCGCGACATTCCGCAGCGACCCGTTGGAGGCCGAGCCCGAGGCCGATGCCCTGGAGCTGACGGACGCGGAGGAACTCGATGATCTCCTGATCACCGAGGACAACGAGTTCGGGAACGCCGAACAAGATGCGCGACGCCGCGATTTCACGGTGAACGGTCTGTTCTTCGACCCGCTGCACAACGTGATCCTCGATTGGGTGGGCGGCATCGACGACCTCGAGCAGAACGTTCTGCGCACGATCGGCGATCCGAAGAAGCGCATGGCCGAGGATCCGGTGCGCATCTTGCGCGCGATCAAGTTCGCGACGCGCCTCGGCTTCCGCATCGACGAGCGCACGTGGGAAGCGATGATCGCGAATGCGCCGCGGCTCGCGCGTTCGGCGCCGCCGCGCGTGCTCGAAGAGATCTTGCGCCTCATGCGCAGCGGAACGGCGCTCGGATCGTTCCGCATGTTGCGCGCGTGCGGTGCGTTGCGCGTCGTTCTGCCCGCCGTCGATCACTTCCTCGGTGCGCCCGACGACGCCACGGTCCAGCCGCGCGCGGAAACCTTCTGGCGACTGCTCGAAGCGCTCGACAGCGACGTGCACCAGGGCTACCTGCCCTCGACCGGAGTGTGCATCGCGCTGCTCTATCTGCGCATCATCGAGCGCGAAGCCGATCCGGCGACGCGCGAAGGACGCGGGGAGCCGCCCGACCTGCTCACGGTGACCGGCGAAGTGCTCGAGCCGATCGCGTTCGAGACGCGCCTTCCGCGCAAGGACACGGCTCGTGCGCGGCGGATCGTTTTCCAACAGCGACGCTTCACGCAAGTCGCGACGAAGCGGTTCCGACCGTTGCTCTTCCTGCGCAGCGAGGACTTCGTCGAGGCGCTCGATCTCTTCCGCCTGCGCGTCGCCGCGCGTGGACAAGGATGGGATCTCTACGAGGGTTGGCGCGATCGCTACAACCGCCTCCTCTCGGCGCCGCCCGACGAGATCGAGGCCGAGTTCGGCCCGGAGCCCAAAGCGCCGCCGCGCCGCCGCAGCCGCCGCCGTCGCGGGTCGGGCGGCAACTCGGGTCCCTGAACGATTCTCTGTGGGTCGATCTCGGGGCTCGAGCGGACTTTTCCGCCCGCTCCCGGAACGAGGGGTAGTCTTCGACCGGTTCGGATGGCTCCCGACCCTCCGGGGACGACGACCGACCTTCGAGGCCCATGGGACCGGGTGTGCTGCAGCAATGCGGTGGCTGCGGTACGCGAGAAGCCCGGTGAAGGTCGTGTGGCTGGCGTCCCCGCGCGGGGAGGGTTCGGAGCCTTCGCCCAGGTGACTGGACGAGCCGCCAGGCCGGCGGGGTGAAACTCCCCGTCCGGCCCGGCCCCTAACCCAAAGGGGGCGGTTCCTGACGCGGAGCCGCCCTCTTTTCTTTTCGCGGGCGAGCCCGAGTGCGCCGGAAGATCTCGAGGGTCCAAAGGACCGCGACGACGGCCGCGATCAGGATGCCGGCCCCGACGAGCACGCGATCGAGGAGTGGCGACGGGGACGAAGTGTCGACGTCTCCTCCAACTTTCGAAGGTCGGTCCGGCGTCGACGCCGCGAGATTCCCCGAAAGCGTGACCGGCGCCGTCGTCAGCGTGCGCCAGCGCGCCGGCGGTCGCGGATCGAAGAAGCTCCACGAGATCGGCGCGACCTCGCGCGTCCCGGCACCCGTCGGCTCGAGGTCGTAGACGATCGTGCGCCGTGCTCGACCCGAGTCGTCGAGCACACCGAGGAGCGCGAACCCCGGAAAGTCGCGCGCTCCCGGGACGTCGACGGTTCCGAGATCGCCGTGACCCGCGATCACGAGTTCGAAACGCACGCTCGAGCGCGTGTGCTCATCCGTCGCGAGCACACGTGCCGCGATCTCGAAGTTCCCCACCGCGCCGCTCCACGTGGTCGGTCGATCGTTCTCCGGCACGGGTTCGATGCGCAGTAGAACTTCGGAGCCGAGCACGAACGCGTCGCGTCGCTCCCTCGGCGTCCGACCTCCGGTCAGGAAGTCATCGCGGAAGTCGAGGCCGGCCGCGTAGGAGAGGCGCGGCGCCCCGAGCCGCAGAGTGCCGACCGAGGTCTCGATGCGCGCGACGTCGAGTGCGAACACGCGGAATTCGCGTCCGTTCACATGGCGGTCGGGAAGGCGCCGCGCCTCTCCGACGAGATCGTTCCGCGCCACGAGCACCCGCTGCGCCGGCTCCACGGCAACGAAGAGACGCGTCAGCTCGGCTGAGTCGCCGGCGTCGATCCAAGGAGCCTCGATCTGCACGGGCACATCGAGGTGACGGCGAAAGAGCGGCACGGCTTCGTGCTCGAGGAACTGCGCGTCGAGACCGAAGCGGATCTCGAACGTGACGACCTCGCCGACGACCGCGCTCTCGCGCGGCGAGAGGACTTCCACGAACGCGAGACCGAGATCCGATTCCTCGCGCGCGTTGTCGCGGCCGGCGAGACGGTCGCTCGGAGCCAGGATGTCGGCTTCGGCCGCCGGCGGGAGACGCAAGCCTCCGGTGGGCGGGTTCTGCGCGATCGGAACGAAGCCCGCGCACAGGAAGAGCCCGCGCGTGAACACTCGCGGGCTCGCGAGTCGACTCGGCGTGGCGTGGACCCTGACCTCCGCGCGCTTCCTCTCCGTCACCACTTCCTTGTAGTGAACCCGCGCTGCGCCGACTACGGCGCGGATTTGCGCGCGCGCTCTGCCCGCGCGAGGCCTGGGTCGCAGGTACGTCGAGAACGCGCGACGCAGGCCGACGTCAGGCTCCCCACGTCACTTCGACCGCGTTCGTGAACCCGAACGTCGCGCTCGTGCAGAACACGGCGCTGTTGCGGAACCAGAGTTGGTAGTAGCGCGTGCCACCGACGGCCGGCACGCCGCCCATCGTCGAGATCGGCGGATCACCGACCCGCGCACCGAGGGACGCCAATCCGCTCACGGCGTGGCGTTGGCCGAGACGCACCACGACCCCGGCTGCGCAACGCAGTCCATCGCCGAACACTGAGCCGTGTCCCGCTCCCGCGAGGGCCGTGCCTTGTAGGAAAAGCGTGCTCGTCGCCGGAGGCAGGATCGAGGCGCCGAGAGTCAACGTGTCCGCGCCGATGCGCGCTTCGCCCAGTGCGACGAGGCGTGGGCCTCCACCGCCGAAGGAACTCGCGCAACCGTGATCGATGCCTCCGGAGTTCCCGCACGGGCACGCGGCGAGCGGGCCGAACCCGGTGCAAACGGTGCGGGCAGTGGCCGGACTCAGATCGACGAGGAAAATATCGGCGAGTCCGTTGGGATCGTACGGCACGAGGTTTTGGGCGACCGAGGCCACGAGCATCGCGTTCGGCGAAGCGGCGATCACGGATTGCACGAAGCCGAAGGGCTGCGCATCCGTCGGGACGACGAGGCGCTGGAGGTTGCCCGTCGTGAGATCGTGTCGGAAGAGTTTCCAATTCCCCGCGACTTCCGACGGCAGGAAGGCACCCTCCGATTCGAACGCCACGAAGCTGCCGTCGCGCGCCATGACCGGTCGCAGCGACGGGCTCGCGCTCTCGAGCCCGCCGGAGCCCTGGCTCGCGCGAATCGTCGTGCCGAGCACGCGATCACGCACGAACACGTCGGGCACGCCGTTCCCATCGCCGGACGCGACGAGATTGTGAGCCGTGCTCTGGAAAGCGACGAAGCGGCCGTCGTCGGAGATCGTCGCGTGCGACGAATGCCCCATCGCTTCCACACCGTTCCACGCGACCGACACGCGCTCGAAGATCCCGGTCGAGCGCGTCCACACGAAGATGTCCGCGGACGAATTCGCGTCGCCCGGCGCGAGGTGATCCGCCCGACTCGCGAATGCGATCACCGTTCCGTCGGCTGTGATGTCGACGGACGTCGCATCGTCGAACGCCAGGAAGGGTGCGCTGTTCCCCACGGTCACCCATGTGACCGTGCCCGCTGAGAGGTCGCGCACGATCAGGTCGACGTTCGCGTTCGTGTCACCCTGCACGAGGTTCGAGGCGCGAGTTTGGAACGCGATGACGTTCAAGTCGCTGGAAGCCGCCCAACCGTCGATGTCCGCGTCGATGGGTTGGCCGACCCACCCGATGCTCACGCGCGTGAGAGTGCCGAGAATCCGGTTGCGCAGGTACACGTCCGCGAATCCCTGCCCGTCATCGAGCACGAGCTTCGCGAACGTGCGCAGGAGCACGCGCGATCCGTCGGGCGAAGCCTGACCCTCGAGACCGCCCTGGGGCGCCTCGGCTCCCGCCGCGGTCAAGCTCATGCGCTCGTACACGCCGGTGGCGCGATCGAGCAAATACACGTCGAACGTCGAATTGCCGTCGCCCGCGACGAAGTTCGCGGCCTTCGAGGCGAAGCACACGAACCGACCATCGGGGCCGATCGAAGCCTTCCCGAGCGGCGTAGCGGAACCACTCGGTTCCTGCCCTGCGGTCGTGAAGCCGATGCGCTCGATGACCTGCGCCCGCGCGGGTATCGCCACGATTCCGGAGAGGGCGACGAGGATAGCGGAGGTGGTACGCATGGATTGCTCGGGATCGATTCGACCTTCGTGCGCGGGCTCGAGGACATGTGGTGGCCAACTCCGCACGCTCCCCCTAGGATGCCGCTGCCGTGCTCTCCTCGCTGGTAATTCTTCTGGCGACCGCCTCTGCAGGCGCGCCCCAGGACCGACGCGCGGAGGATCCTCGGGCCGCGTTCGCGCTGTTGTCACCGAAGGAGCGGCGTGACGTCGCCGACTTCTTGGAGAGCGAACTCGCGCGCGTCCGCACTTTCCAACTCGACCTCGCGCGTCACGTCGTGGCGACGCAGGACCGCGATCCGAAGGCCTGGCCGGAGGCGACCGATGCTCCCTGGTTCGACCCGGAACGACACGCGCCCGCGCAGCCCATCCCTCGACGACGTCTCGCAGCGGACGATCCGCGCGTCGCCACCGCAAGGAAGTCCCTGAGCGTCGCCCTGGACCCGCGCGGGTGGATCTACGACTACGCGTCGGGCTCGGTCCTCCATCACGCTGAGCAGGACACGCCCGAGCGCGTCTTCGAACTCGCGCTGCGCGGTCTGCCCCCGAACGCCGATCTCGTCCAAGCGCTGGTCGAGCGCACTCTCGACGACGGTTCGGAGAGGAAGTCGCACGCGGCGTTCGCGCACGCCTACACCGACCGTTCCGGCAACGCCTACACGGGGATCACGCTCTACGACGCTTGGCGCTCGGGGGACGAGATCGAGATGCCGGACGTCGACTTCCTGGGGATCGTGAACACGGCGCTCGACGATTGGACGACGTGGACTTCGATCGTGCCGGGCGATCGACAGGCGTCGCTGTACGCCCGCATCGCGGACCTCTTCCAACCCGCGCATCGGCAGCGTGAACTGCGCGCCGCGATCGCCGCGACCTACCTCGAAGCAGCACCCGAACTGTGCTGCGGCTACGGCGGCTCGATCGACAACTTCCACGCGTTGTGGGAAGTCAGCGAGTCGACGCCGACGAAGCTCGGGGCCCGGTTGCCGAACGCCGCAGGCTGGAAGGAGTTCCTCGGCGGTTGGGTCGCGGAGTGCACGCGCGACGGAGCCATGTACCAGCGCGGTGTCGCCCGCGGTGCGACCCTCGCCGCCGAGGGAGAGACGATCCGCGCGGTCCTGCGCGGCGTGCTCGATGAATACGGCGCTTTCGCGCGGTTGCGCGGGGCGACGGGAGCGAAGGCCGAACGGTCGCACGGCGACCGCTGAGAGACAGACTCACCTCATGAACGTGAAAGAACTCGAGACGACTGCACGGGCCCTCGTGGCGCCAAGCAAGGGCATCCTGGCCGCCGATGAGAGCCATGGGACCATCGAGAAGCGCTTCCAGTCGATCGGACTCGCTAACACCGAGGACAACCGTCGTGCGTACCGCGACATGCTCTTCACCGCGAAGGGCTTCGGCGACCACGTCAGCGGCGTGATCCTCTTCGACGAGACGATCCAGCAGAAGGGTCTGTCCGGGACGCCGTTTCCCGAAGTCCTCGCGAAAAGCGGCTCGATACCCGGCATCAAGGTCGACGCCGGCACGGTCGCGATGACCGGCAGCCCGGACGAGAAGATCACGCAGGGCCTCGACGGACTGCGCGAGCGCCTCGCGAAGTACCGTCAGCTCGGCGCACGCTTCGCGAAGTGGCGCGCGGTGATCACGATCGGCAACACGATCCCGACGCTGCCGAACTTGCGCGAGAACGCGATCCTGCTCGCGCGCTACGCCGCGCTGTGCCAGGAGCAAGACATCGTGCCGATCGTCGAACCCGAGGTCCTCATGGACGGCGACAACACGATCCAACGCTGCCTAGAGGTCACGGAGCAAACGCTCCACGAGACGTTCGACGCGCTCTACGACCACTGCGTCGTGCTCGAAGGCATGCTCCTCAAGCCGAACATGGTCATCGCGGGCAAGAAGTGCGCAGCGCAAGCGACTCCGGAGCTCGTCGCCGAACTCTCTCTCCAGTGCTATCGACGCACGGTGCCGGCCGCCGTGCCGGGCATCGTGTTCCTCTCGGGTGGTCAGAGCGCTGCGCAAGCGACACATCACCTTTCGCTGATGAACGCGAAGGGCCCGCTGCCCTGGCAAGTCAGCTTCTCCTACGGCCGCGCGCTGCAGGACGAAGCGCTCAAGGCGTGGGGCGGGAAGCCGGAGAACGTCGGCAAGGGCCAGAAGCTCTTCGCGGCGCGCGCGCGCTTGAACGGTCTCGCACGCAGTGGGAAGTACGAGCCGAAGATGGAAGCGGAGTTGGTCCCCGCGTGATCCAGCGGGGCCACGAGGTCCCGTCTCGGCCGGGTCGAAGACGCGCGGGAGTCACCCTCCTGCGCGCTAGTCTGCCCAGCGCTGCTCCAGCGAGATACGGACGATGACGAACGCGGGGCGCGGCAACCGATCGCCGCGCGGCAACGCGGGGCGCGGCGACCGATCGCCGCACGAAAACGCGGGGCGCGGCGACCGATCGCCGCACCGTGGCCTCGTGCTCGCGGTGTGCGCCGCTCTCGTGATCCTCGTCGCTCTCGCGTTCCAACCCGCGCTCGAGGCTGGGTTCGTCGACTGGGACGACGATCGGAACTTCGTGGAGAATCTGCGTTGGCGCGGACTCGAGCGCGAAAACCTCGTGTGGATGGCCACCACCTTCCACACGGGGCACTGGATCCCGCTGACCTGGTTCACGTTCGGCATCGATCACGAGTTGTTCGGTCCGGAGCCCCGCGCGCTGCACGCTGTGAACCTCGCGTGGCACGCGGCGACCGCGATCGCCGTCTTGGCGCTCGCTCGGTCGCTCCTCGACGAGCTCGCCGCGAAGTGGGACGAGCGACGCCGTATCGCGACGGCGGGCCTCGCCGCGGCACTGTTCGCCGTCCACCCGTTGCGCTGCGAGTCCGTCTGCTGGATCACCGAGCGCCGGGACCTGGTCTCGGGAGCCTTCTTCGTCCTCGCACTCCTCGCTTGGACTCGCTTCGCTCGGAGCGGAGGCCGCGCGGCGTACGTCGCGACACTCCTGCTCCAGACCGTGTCGCTCACCGCGAAGGCCTGGGGCATCGTCCTGCCCGCGCTCTTTTTGGTGCTCGACCTCGTGTTCGCGCGCCGGTCCCGCGGAGCGAGCTGGCAGCGGCTGCTCCTCGAGAAGCTCCCGTTCGCCGTGATGTCGCTCACCGTCGCGATCGTCACGTCGCGTGCGCACGCGACGGCGACCGACGCGCGCGTGCCGTGGTCGGAGCACGGCCTCCTCACCCGCACGATCCAAGCCGGATACGGCGTGTGTTTCTACGTGTGGCGCAGTCTTGTCCCTTTCGACCTCGCACCCCACTACGAACTTCCGCCGGCCGTGGAGCTCGTCGCGCCCCGCTACGTGCTCTCACTGGCGCTCGCTCTCGTGCTCACGGTCGCAGCCTTCCGGCTGAAACGGCGCCGACCGTGGGCCTTCCACGCTTGGCTCGCGTTCCTGATCGTGCTGGCTCCGGTGAGCGGCCTGGCTCAAGCGGGTCCTCAACTCGTCGCGGATCGCTACTCGTACCTGGCCTGTATCCCCTTTGCGATCGTCGCGGCCGTCGGCTTGGCGCATCCGCGAATCGGTCGCGTTGGCTCCATCGCTCTCTCCACACTGATCGTCGTCGTGCTCGTGCTCGCTGCGCGCTCGCAGTCGCGCGTCTGGCACGACTCCGAGACTCTCTGGGGGCGCGCTCTCGAGCACGATCCCGCGAGTGCAGTCGCGAACTCGCACATGGCCAGCGTGCTGGCGCGGAAGAGTGACGCGAACCGCGATGCTCTGGAGAAGCGTCGATTGCTCGCGCGCGCTGCGGAGCACTACGAGCGGGCATTTCGACGCAGCCAAAACCCCGCGCACATCGTGAACGCCGGCGGCATCCTGCGCCTGACCGCCGAACTGGAGCCCGATCGTCGCCGGGAACTCGTCGCCCGCGCGCTCGACATGGTCGACGCCGGCATCGAGCGTGGCCGGGTCGTTCGCGTCGACGAACCCAAGTGGCGACGAACGCGCGCCGCGCTGCTCCTCGACCTCGGGCGCGCCGAGGAAGCTCACGCCGAGCTCACGATCATCGTCGAGCAACTCGGGGACGACCTCGTGACGCACGTACTCTCGGCGCGGGCGCTCGAGGCACTGGAGCGCCCGCGCGATGCGCTCCCACACCGCGAAATCGCCGCGCGTCTTCGACCCCGCGAACCCGAGAGCTGGATCGCGTTGGGCGAAACACTCGCCCGGATCGGCGATTCCGCGAACGCGACGGCCGCGCTGGAACACGGTCAGCGTTTGGCTCGCGAGCGCAGCGACACGACGCTCGTCGAGCGGGCCGCCACCGCTCTCGCAGCGATTCGGCGCTGACGACCGCCGCGGGAATTCGGATCGTGTGTTCACCGCATCGCCGGGCCAAACCTCCCGCCTCGAGGTCGTGTCAGCGACTCGCCGCGGCACCCGCGAGCTCGGCCGTCGCGAATGCGGCCTGGAAGTTCAATCCACCGATCGGTCCCTGCAAATCGAGGAGTTCGCCGATGACGAAGA
>Ga0163149_10002077_pt1 | contig 24739 bp, 18 predicted proteins | sample OliLakLV19MP5G1_FD_148604 | JGI IMG/M metagenome (GOLD analysis project Ga0163149, IMG submission 148604) | Freshwater microbial mat bacterial communities from Lake Vanda, McMurdo Dry Valleys, Antarctica - Oligotrophic Lake LV.19.MP5.G1 | ecosystem: Environmental > Aquatic > Freshwater > Lake >... | reverse complement strand
CACTTTCCCTAGATAGTTAGAATCTAATTTGGTGTATTCATTGGGAGGCAACCGGATTAGGGTTGGTTCGTTTCGGGGTAGCTAGTTTCTGGTAGCTAGCACTTTACCCGACCACCATGAGCGCTATACATGCAAAACGGAAAAAAGGACAGCGGGCCGTACGCTTGCAGCCCTCCGTAAATCAAGAAGACAGTCACAGCACTTTTTCTTTCACGCTTCCTACCAAGGTAGCAAAATACTGCTGCATGCTACTACTAGCTAGAATAGAAGGTCTTCGAGCTAGCTTCGACGAGAATTACTGGCCAAAGCGCAACGTGATCCAGTTCCCTCTCGAGTAATCCAAAGCGAAGGCTGAAAACCTTGGACACTCAACTCTGAATATGAAGGACATTCTATCTAGATCTTGCCTGGTACCGATTGGAACAGGCAAGTAGAAGAGGCCTCGACCCTGCCACATTGAAAAACGACAAGCACCTAAGAACTAACGCCATCTGGGGCTGCTACTTTGACTTGCGAAAGCGATACTACCGAAGCGAATACCAAGGGTGATTGAGACGTCGTCTATTTGCCGGTTCAGTTGGCCACCATACCACTGCAGCTGCACTCTAGATAGTAGGTATACTAATAGGGAAACGACCATGAGTCGAGCCTTGTGAAGTACGTAACTATCTAGGAAGGCGGACAAAGTAAAGTACTCTCCTTAGAGAAGCGGTGCCGGTAGACATAAATAGAAGAATGGTCTATCTAGCTAGCCTACAGAAAAACTTAACACCTACTTGAGTACTATGAGTAGCCACCAGTTGTTGCTGGATAACGGCCAGGCCAACCACCATCTACTACAGTACATGTAGTACGTGGTGCCGCCCGGTACGACGTACTCAACGTGCTGACTAAAACTAACCTAATCGTGAAAAAGTCCAACGGTCTTACAAGGTTCCGCGCGAACCTCGGCCAGCAGTTCGGAACTTCGGATGCCAGACCGGTACGATTTGTAACAGAAACTCGAGCCCTAACATGATGGCCAGTTCCACGAAAATCTGAACCCTACGTTTGTCGAGCAAGGCGAACAACTATCGCTATAACATATCCTCACAATATCTGCATGCCACCTTCCTTGTGAAGAAAGACCCTCAGATCTTACTGGTGTGGAGCTATGCTACGTAAGTGTACAGTAGCTGAAACCATTCCAGAGTAGCAGTGCAAGTAATCTGGAGTACTTTACTAGCACCACATAGACCTTCAATTGCTTGTGACTACCAGTACATCTATCGTTTGCTCTTTGTCAACATATTGACCATGGCATCCTTTTCTTTGGGAATGCTAGGCATCTTGCTGATGCTGGACATTTGCTTCCTTGTTAATTATTTTGTCATTCGAGCTCTTCGACGATGGGCCGACAGTCAAAGCAAGCAAAGGCACAGCGCCAAACGAAGAAAGAAAGAGGAGAAGGACCAGGATCACATAACGGAGCAAATGAAGGTTCTTGCCAATGCCAGTGCCTATTCAGAATTGGCCTTTGCGTGGTTGACGGGAAGTGTTCGAATGGAAGCACTCTGCGTCCGAAAATTTCCTGCCTGGAAGCCTCTGCCCTACCACCTTGGTATGGTGACAACTTGTATTTTTGTGATCCTTGCCACCATTATGCTATCTCCTGATCTCATTGCACAGCATTTAGGCGCGTCAGCTGTCCAGTTAGACGCCAATCTTTGCGTATCCGAACATTTCGATGCTGGCATTGAAGCTTTTCAGAAAGAACTTTTCGAGATGACAAACTTGCCATTGGCCAAGCAACAACATCATCTCTTGCAAGACTTTCATCAAGCGCTGATCAATGACACTGCTTTGTATGGGATTCCGCCATTCCAATGTCCTTCCAACCCGAAGCAGAAAAACGGGCCCGGCTTGAAGAAAGAATGGGAGAAACGACACAAGGCGTCCTTTTTTCCAGGGTTTTGCGAACAAGCACTGACGGCTGCCATGGAGTCAGCAAACCATCGGGTTTGTTACCATGAGTTTTGTGACTGTCCAACGCTGCCAGATTTAGCTGTCTTTCAAATGGCAGGACTTGCTGACAAAAAGTTTTGTGGGGAGGTGTGCATCAGTGTTCCAACGGTTTGTCCTGGTCATTCATTGCCCGTGGTTACCGACGAAGATCGGTACGATGCATCGAAAGATTACCAGTTGCAGCAACTTTTATTTGCACAGCAACAACAACGCCTGCTCGCCGAAAATCGTACCTTTACAACAACACTTCCTGAGAACATACAATCCACCGCAGAAAAGACGGCCGAGAAAATTTCGCACCAAGTGGATATAGCAAGTTATGTCTACATCGGATATTCGTGCCTGGCCTTATTTTTTCCTTCGCCCTTGATACTCTTCCGAATGCCCTATTGGATCAGTGTCAAGAGGTTTCTATTTGGCGTTCAAAAGACGCACTTCATTTGCTTCGTGCTCGCGGTATGGTGGGGAGTGGAGTACTTTCGATCCGTCTGGTATTCTCCTGATCTGCAAGTCTTCCTCAGCAACTTGCGGATAGGAGATCCTTGCTTTGTCGATCCCGACTATTTGCTCGAACGTCAGAAAGTTCTTAATACTGTTTGTCAAGAGCTTATCCCACTGGAGCCAGAATTCAATCAATCGGCGATTACTGTGCATGACGTTCTGCAAGAGGTACATCTCTTTTCCAACCGCTGCAATTGTTCATTCCCGAATCAATATCTCTCCGACGTGACATCCTCCATGGTGTCCAATAACACAATCGCTTCCGTACTATCTGAGATTGGCTTCAACCAGACTATGCAGCTCAATGACCATACCGTAATCCCAGTCCCAGACGAAAGGATACATTACTTGGGTAACTCCTCCATTTGCACCAACAATACTGCCGCGCGTCGGTTGGTATGGGAAAATCGCCGCGACCAAGATGCCTATGACTATGACAGCCAGACAGACTGGTACAAGCTTTGGATTGCTAGTGGCTTTCTTGCCATGCTGGTGGTCAAAGTGGCCATGGCAAATTTTGGAGTATCATTGATGCTGCTTGCCGACTGCTTTTGTGGTTGCCAAGGAGAGTATCTTTGGATGCCCATGAGTTTGGTGCCGGACGGCTCGAAAACCAAGAGCCAAACACCATCGCGACGAGCGGAAAGCAATACTACTACTAGCAGCAGTGCCGCCCCGCCAACCCAGCTTATTGAAAAGTGGTTTGAGAAAAAAAGGCGAGCCCTCTTTGTTGGGGCACTTAGCAAAACATTTTTCTGGGGTATAGTGGTCCACCTTTGTATGGTTAACCTCTTTCGATCGGTCTACCAAGAGATGTACAAGAGCTTGGAGCTTTTAGGTTATCACGGCAGCAGCACAAGAGACATTACGCTGCAATTCTATGAAATGATAGAACAGCGCGAGCTCAAGGTGCTGGGCAGTTGCCTAGGAGTTGCCGGAATTGTGAGCGCCCTTGGGGTTTACATTGTCTACAAGCTGAATGAATCAACGAAACTTCTCAGCGCTGAAAATTTACCAGACACAGACGATTCCTCTGACTCGGAATGCGACGAGGATAATGGTAACAGAGCTACTGGCCGAGAACTAGATTTACTGAACGATGTCGTTGTTCAGTTAGATCCAGAAGCCTACCTCGACTTCGCCAATGAAAGGTCAACTCAGTAAAAACCAAATGGCTATTAGCTAAAAGCAACCAAGTACAAAGTCAGTTAGAGCCAGAAATCCATTTCGTCAGCTTCCAATCGAAATAATTCACTAGTGGCCAGAGCTACGATACGAACCTAAACACCCAACCTAGCTAGATAGACACGCGTAAGCCTTTCAATTATGCGAGATAGTAAGCTTTTTGTTGACGCGCACTTCACCACCAACAACCTTTATGATTGCCAGCTAGCTAGACATCAACGCAAGCTAAAGTCGATGGAGAATATGTAAAGTTTTTTATTCGTCATGTTAAAATTATTATTTAGTTCAAAAACTAACTTGAAATCCAAGCCACATGCACCCCAAAGTAGTACACCGAAAACACAAAGCATGCAAGCATAACGGCTTTTAAAAAAGTGGTCTACACTCTCATGTACGTACGTAGTATGTACCTTAGGTAATTGCGAAATCTCTGATGAAAGGCGAAATCCAGTTGGAGGTTCCGTCGTTAGGCGCCGTGATGACTCTCATCTGACGTCCTGCTGCCGTGCTTTGCAGCAACGCTGTGGAAGCACCAACACCGGCAGCAGTGTCAACAAAGAGAGGAATGATCTCAACGCCTTTTGCCGCAACGGCGTTGAGGTTACACAAATCCCAGTAATCGGATTGCTTGAAAGTGTCGCCGCCGTCAGCGTTGACTTTCTTGTACGTCGCCAAGGTATCGTTCCAGAACGCCGTTGGAATCTTGAGTTGCGAGGCTTCAAAGCCTCGTAACTGCAGGAGACAGAAGAATCGCAAGGGGTAAGTAGTGCGGAATTTGGTCCATGTGTCGGTCATGGTCAACGCTTGCAGGGAGTCGAATGTGAAGTCAGTGACAGCAATGACTGCCAAGTTCAAGTTTTGACTCATGGGTCCCAAGGACGGGGCAGCACTTGGCATCTCAGTAGGAGCATTGCAGACAGCAAGAGCGTTATCAAATACAGCCTGAAGTTTCACAGCATCGCCTCCTGAGTTGAACGCCGACTGAATTTGCACAGCGTTGGCGAGGTGCACTGCAGCGAACTTGGCCACAATAGAAACGGGGGACAAGGCGAGTTCTGACCAAGTGGCGGTTGCCTTTAACCAATCAAGATTGAAGTACTTGTGGGACATAACGGTGGGGCTAAGGGGAACGGTGAAAACATCGTATGTGGTGAGCATGACATCCCTGAACTTGGTAAATGTATCCGTGTTCATGTTGATGATGTTGAGAAGGACCGTCAAGGTATTGGTAGGTGTAGCAAGGGCTGCGTCACCAACGCTGGGGTTGAAAGCAGACCCGACGCCCATAAGCTTGTTGAAGACCGTCAGACTGTCGAGGAAAGCTTGGTTAATAGCAGATGCACATGCCATTGTAAGTGTTTTCTGTGGTCCTGTGAGACCTTGGATCATGACGACTGAAAGGATCTGTTGATCGGTGAAGGAGCTCTTCAGTTCGGACGGCAAGTAGTCTTTCGTAAGGGAAATTAAATCTGACAACGGGCTAATAGCAGATCCGTCCGACAAGAAAAGGTTCACATTCTGCACATTGGTACTCAGCAGACGTTCAACTTCTTGGATTTCGCTCAACTTGTCTAGCGCACAGTATCCCATAGTGTTGTCAGCGAAGACTCCACTGCCGGACTCGTACTTGCTGTCGTACTTGTTTTTCTCAGCATCGTTACTGGCATAGTCATACGTTCCTTGTGCGAAAGCAGAATCCTCCGGCGCAGGAACCGCATATGCCATCATCTCCTCTGTAATAGCTGTCTCTGTGGCAGACTCAGAAGTATCTGCCGCATCTTGAGTAACAGCTACGCCTTGAGTAGATGTATCTGCAGCATTTTTGGTGTTATCAACAGCTACAGCTTCTTCTGATGTGTCTGCTCCACCTCCACCTTTGTTGTCTTCTTCTACCGCTGCAGCATTTTTGTCATTCTCGGCTAGCTTACGATTATCCACCCCCTTTACCACACGAGCGTCCGCCAACGCAACCAGTGCTACAAGGGAGAGAAGGAACAACTTGATGGATCCTTTCATGTTGGTGGTGTGGTGGAGTTTCTATCTAAATATCTTCTCCTTCCAGATTGGCGCCGTCTAATCTGCACCTATCTTTTGATCACTACAACCCTCCTTTTTGGCTATTTCGGAACAGCGAAAATGGTTTTCTGCGGTCTCAAGAGAGATGAAAGTCTGTATTTGTTTTTCTGTACATCGATCAGCGATTAATTCGTATTCGTAAATGAAGGTATGTAAGCTAGTAGCCACGCTCGTTGGTGTTTAGAAGCTTGCGTTGGCCTATGGTTAAATGTACATTTATGTTCTCCAATACTATGGTAATTAGAGAAAAACTTCACTAAGTGAGGGTGCGCTTGGCGATACATTTAGAGAAACACCCAACTCTCGTTCCGACTCCAAGAATCTTGTTGAAACCGCTGTTCAGTTCGTACGCCGTACGTTTTAGAGTCCGAGTGAGGCAACCTGCGAGGCACACTTTTGTTTCACGAAGATTCATTTTAGGGTTCAGGAATTAAGTTGGCTCATTATTTTGATGTGAGTTCCGCTATTTCGTGATGGTCGGGTTCGGGAAAAGTCTTCTCGTTCCATCCTCACATCTTTTGATCTTCATCGATCACCGGTACCATATCTAATACTGGTACAAGTACCAGTAGTACAACTGTCGGTTGTCTACCCCAGTATTCATTGCCAAGATCCATGATGATCTTACGCATTTGATTATTATTCTTTTTCTTTCTTTTTTGACTTTAAGGTACCGGTACCCATCTCCTTGCTATTCCACGCCTCTTTTTCTCGCCCCCTTCAACAAGCACAAAGATGCCATTGAGCAACCTTAGCGAAGACGACAAGCGTCGTTTGGTGGAGGGATGCCAAATCATGGGGGACAGCAACATGTCTGACATTGTTGAAATTTGTTTCCATGGAAAGAGCGCCGTGCTGCCCCAATTGCAACAATACATGGAAGAAAGCAAGGCCGAGTTTGAAGAATACCGTCAACACGCCCCACAGTACTTTGATGCCATGATTGCTCGTTTGCAAGATTTCGAAAAAGCAAACGGCCATCAGCATGTGAAAGAAGCCCAAGATCGGGAACTCTTTTGGTGGGTTCATTGGCAAAAACATCTCATGGATCGGCTCAAACTCTCAGAAGAAAATGAAACCAAGCTCTTTAAAATCAAATTTGATTTCCGAGAGGACGATAAATGGGAAACCAATCTGCATGGATGGGATACCAGGAGGACGACGTAGGAAGATATGTGAATGGGATTGCTGCTACGTGTTTCGATGTGTGAGTGGGATTGCTGCTATTTTTGTTTGAATGTCCCTCCAACTGTTCTTGCATTGGTCCTACAACTGGTTGTTCATGACCGCAATGTACACCTTAAATCTCAAATACACAAAGGCCTATTGAGTTTGGCGCAAATTATGCACCGCGGATGCCTAGATGGCGGAGGTGGCGCCAGGCTATAAAACCTCTCGTACACTACCAGTCCAGAAAGAAACATAAATATTATAATGCGTCAGCCAAGACGACTATTTTGTTGTCGTCGAGTGCAATGCGGAGAATATTTTGTTAGCGCTGGAGCCATGTAGACGTATGGCGCGGCGATTCAGTCGCATCGTTTCCCAAGGACCCAACTCTAGTACTCATTTTTTAATATGTTCACCTCGCTATATCATCTTTCTCTTTCAAATCCTAGTCAACCTCTAACCTTCATCATGAAATGGCAGTCTAAGAGCGTAAAAGGAATCGTTCCACTTCTCAAACTTTGGCAAATGATACGGATAGGTTTCCGAGTTGGTTTGCTGTTCTTCCAGCCAATCGAATCTGCACCGACAGCAAAATGACAAAAACGCAATTAGTATAGCTACACTTTAGTCAAGAAGCAATATTTCTCTGTCATCTTGCATGTATGCTCTAGTAGCATCCAACACTTTTGCTTAAGGTAGCTGCATCTCGGAGTGAGTTTGCAGGAGTGAATAAGGGAAAGTGCGCGACCAACGAGTTCAATTGATTGCGCACACTGGCTCCAATGGATCATGCAAGAGTTCCAAAGATCGTCCGCATGGCGTCACATGTTTACCGGTGTGCATGCAGCGTTGCGAAAGTAATTCACAATAATCATGGAACAGCATCGATCGGGGTCCAAGTAAGACCATAATAATATTAACAAAAGCACCACTACAGCTAGTTAGAAGCCGGACTGATTGCTACCACTCTAGTAGACTATAGACGAGCATAAAAGAGGAAAAACAAGATAAAAAGCCAACAATACATCTTTTAAAAGAGTACCAATCTGAAATAGAATAAAGAAGAAGAAGAAAGTCACGTCATGAGAAACCTAGTGTATATAGTCGTGGCCACAGTCATTGCGTTGTCATGGAATGTGGGAAGCGCCGAGCCGAGCTGCACAGTGGATGACGATTGCAGTACTATAATAAGTAATGATGATGAATATTACAAACCAGATAAAGACACAGATCACAATACTTTTTCGTGGTTTGAAGATGCCACCAAGGACTTCAAATTTTTGCAAGAACATGTCTTTGGTCAAAAACAGGAAAAAGGAAGAAAATGGCGACAACAAAAAATTGAAAAACGACAAGATTCTTTTGCCCACCTTTTTTCACCACGCCCCCCAAAAGATGGTGACAGTAGTGTGGAGGATGGTGCAGACGATGATGGTACCAGTCGAGACGAGCAAGGCAAAAAGGAAGAAACGTCGCTCTTGTCGCTGGTAGATACTTTGAAGGGTTTGCTGGATTCCGAACATCCAGATCAAGCCATTCTCAAATTGCTCTTGAAAAACAGTGCCACTGGTGAAGATGATGCTCGCTCCTTTCAAGATACGGCCAAACTCTTTTTGGATCATGCCCAAGAAGTGCTGGCACAAGTCCAACGAACCTTTGGTCCCCGCCTGGATAATCTCAGTAAGTACAATAGAAACAATGCCCCAACAGAAGGAAAAAAAAATGTGAGGGTATAAGGATAAACGCAAGGGAAATTTGGACTAAGAAAATTGCCTGCATTGTTCCTTCTTTCTTGTCCCCCCATTCTTTAGTGGACAAGTATTTCTATTTTCCCTCCGCGTGGTATCTCTTACGAAAAGAGCAAGAATCCAAGCATGCATATTGGAAAACAATGCAGCATCGGTTTTTTGACAAGGTGACTGACACTGCCATGTTCCAAGAACTTCACCAGGTAAGTGTCAAGAAATGCGGCCCAAAAGTAATGTTGGGACTTTTGGTGCCATGCATGGTGATGGATTTAATTTTTAATTGACGCAAGTGTGCTATTTCTGCTGGCCATGGCGTAGGCGTTGTATCTTTCCGATTTAGCATATGTGGACAGTGAAACGCAGATTCGTGATGGACTCGCAACTGTCAATAACGACGGCTGGCAATTACTTTACGTGGACACCAAAGGTAATCCAAAGGAGCCTGCCCATTTTCTGGCGGTAGAAAAACAAGCGGCTCCTCTCAAGAAAAGCAAAAGCAACGACAAAACGACATCCGGCGATGATACTGCAAAAGAGGAAACTACAATATGGCAAAAAGTGACGGGGCGCAACTTGGCCGACTTGTTATCACCTCAAGATTCTGTAAAGGTGATGATCGTCGTCCGGGGTACCAAAACCTTGGCCGATGTTTTGTCAGATGGGCTGTTGGAAGCTACGCCGTTCAAAGCCAAATACAAAGCCCATGGAGGCATTCAACAAAGTGGACACTACATTGTGGAAAAACACATTGGTCGCTTAAAAAGGTTATTGGAAGCCTCCGGGCGATCCAAAATTCAACTTCTCCTTTTCGGGCATAGCTTAGGTTGCGGAACAGCGGCCATTGCCGCAATGGAGTTTCATGACGAGTACAAAGACATTATTGATGTGAAAGCTGTTGGCTTTGGCTGCCCAAGTTTAATCAGTCCCGAGCTGAGTGAACAGTATAAAGACATTATCACCACGGTGATCAATGACGCTGACATTGTTCCGCGCATGTCTGGATCCTCCTTGGTCAATTTGCAGTTGGATATGTTATCCCTGGATTGGACTGGTTACTTAGCGGAGGAATTGAAGGCATTGAGTGCCGACGTTGTGGATGATCTTTCCAAATGGGCCAATAAAGCCGGAGTTTCTTTTGCAAAGGACTTGGTAGGCAAAGTGGTGGCTTTTGTCGAAAATTACCTGGAAACGACAGTCAAACCGTCTATCAAAAAGGCTGTTGAGGAGGCAATTCCAAGTTCTATCAAATCACCTAATCAACGAGTAGAAACGGAACTGGTTCCTCCGGGCACTTGTCTTCACTTGTATCGAACAGCCACGGGCTTTGACGCCGCCTACACACCTTGTGGATTTTTCGACAAGATTGAATACGTACCTCATCTCGTCCAAGATCACATGACCAAAAGTGGATACCACACGGCGCTGCTGTCACTTCTTCGCCAGCAGGTAGGAGACGAAAATGCAGTTTTCGAGAACCCGCTATAAGTAGGGTAGTTAAGTAGAGGGAAGAGACCTCGCATTACGCCATTGCTCGGGCCCCACTCAGCCTGCAGCAGAATTTCAGTTGCTCCCAGCAGTGCGTTTTGGATCCCCATCTCTCTACTACGACGAACTAGACCTACGAGTGCCCACCGCTACTTTACTACCTGGTACTACTTAGAGTACACATTGCTAGCCAGCTGCTGGGGTCAACATTAGGAATCGGGAATCATAAATGTGTTGGTGTATTTTTGCCATTGGACTTCACCAGAAGTATTTGTCGACCCTAACGTACAGTACTACTAGTCTACTGCAATGGCACTTCGCCTAAAAAGTGAGCCCCTTTTGCTCATTCTTATGGTTGATCTTATCTTCAAGTTGTGCCTCCCTGGTTTTGGCCTGTGACACTACTTTTCCATGAATAGGAAAATTTTATTCATGTACCAAAGGGGCAGTTCGTCATTATCGTTCGTCCTTCTTCAAATACCAAATAACACCTTGTATTTGAAGAAGGGAGGAGCAGGAGCGAGAATAGCATCTGCTTCCATGATCCAGGCGGAACCGCCAATCTCTGTCTATTACTACTACTAGCAATTAGTACTGGTACCTACTAGCATTGTATTCCAGCTACTACCGCTACTCCAGCTAGTTACTAGCTAGCTACTGAGTAGTAGTCTGGCTAGTAGTAGTACGGACTACGGTAGTACCGGGACCAGTAGGTCTGCAGCTGGTGATAGCTAGTACCGTACATCTGCGGGAGTTTTCTTCCATCAAAAGGAACGTCACGCATCTCGTTTATAGTGAAACACACATTGAAGCGCCTTGTATGAATAAAATCCTGCATATCCATTGGAAAGAAAGGAACCTCTAAATCTGTATTTTCTCATTCTGTCCTAGGCTCCTACTAGCGTCTATTTTTCAATGTACAGAAGAGAAGCAGGCGAACATTCGTCGATGTCGAAATGCGAAGGGACGTTATTTCTACACTATGTTACCGAAGTAGCTGCAGGTTCTTCGGACAATACGTTCATTTAAAGGTTTTACAGGTACTTTGGAACTTATGTACTAGCAGTCGCTGTACGATCAGAGTAGTAATTGTACGGTACTACTACAGTGTACTAGTACGACGTACCAGCGTTAGCTGATAATTATGATTTCAAAGTCTTCGTTTGATTTTTGTGGGATCTACAGTAGTACCAAAGCAATACCAAATCCCCGTTGAAAAGCAGTAGAAAGAATGCTTCTTACAATCCATCCTCGATCGTTGATTCTACGTTACTATCCATTCTCTTTTGTGCCTTAGAATAGTTACCTCACAAATAATTTTGTGCCAGCCCTTGGTATTGAATATCCCCGGCAGCCAGTATAGAGGAACTCTAGCAACTTGAGATCAAGCCACAGATCAGATCCAGTTGGTTGTTTTGTACCTAGCGTCAAGGCAAAAAGGCAGAGTAAAAGAAGAAGTTTAGTGTGGTTCTACGGTAGTTGGGCCGCTTTGACTCCATTTGAAAGAATTTGTTTATCTCGCAAAGATCCGTAATCATGAATCCTGATCCAGTTCTCTCTACGAACATGTTCGACGAGTCTCAGTGTGCCGGCGCTGCTGGCAAGCATGAGGCGGCCGAGAATACGGCTAGCAGCGACCCCAGTTGGCCGCTGTCAACCAGCAACGACGAGACTGTTGAAGAACCGTCTTCTGCTTCTCCTGGTCACTCCAAAGAAGGGAAGCATCTTGGTCGCGACTTTACGCCTGGAAAGTGGGATGTGGTAAGTAATACTTGCTCTGTTCTTGTCAACTCCTGCTTGCAATGTCTCCCCAGGGCTAACTCAACCTGATATGCCCTTTTTGGCCTGATGCTATAGGTTTGTGGAAGATCCAAGCACCACTTCAAGCACGTTGGCAACCGGAGACTTCGTGTCTTGATTGCCAACAATCTCAAGGGCTACGCAGAAGCTCAAACTCGTCGCGGCAAATCAGCCATCATCAACCGCGTTGCGGACCAGTTTCATGGCAGGTTTGCCAAGAGAGAAAAGGATGGCTGTTGGATGGAGTTGACCCGGCAAATGGTCCGGAGCAAAGTGGCCCATGATTTCAGAGATGCGCTGTTGAAATCCTCCCGAAAGCAATCCAACCCAGACGGACAGCTGTCATCGACCACGTGGGTGCAAGCCCAAAATGAAATCTTTACGTCTTTGAACCTTCTTCACAAGAGGAGCTGCGGGACGGACGAGGACACGGAAAGCACTTGTAGCGGGAGCAATAGCGAAGATACCGCCCTGGCTCCTCCTCCAGGACGTGGCGGCATGGTGGTTGGCAAACTGGACCTTCCTTGCTACTCGCAGAGTCTTCTGGGCGCAAGAAGAGTTGACCTCTTGGATCAGTGCCGCAATATAGAGGCTGTGGGTCAAGGTGACCTGCGTTCTTGGAAGGCAGACCCTCCAAGCTCCTACGAGCGTGCGGTGTTCGACACAAACGAGGATGATGAGCATGATCAATCGGAGCACCACTACGGTATAGAACCAGAAGGCTATAGCTTCCACGTTGTTCCAGACAACATTGGAGAGGCCGCTGAAGCTTTGATCGGTGGCCAACTATGCACATGGTTCTAAAGGATTTCCTTTGCTTTATAGTATGAACCATTCCATTCATATCTACACGGCAAACTACTCACTGACTGTGAGAATAATTCTACGAAGATGGCTAAAAATGCCAACATTTGAGCCAACTGTCCCCCAATACATAAATTTTTCATTATTAAGACATTCGACATTCGAGTATTAGTTTGTTAGTTATGACTAGGCGGGCAGCCATTAATGGGTGTTTTTCTTTCCTCGTGGTATGCCGTCCCTCTTGGAAACGAATTTGGGGATACATGTATGTATTGGTCCCGAGATCTTCGTGCGACAGGATCTTGTTCGGTGCACCACTGGCCTCTTTCTCTATGCCGAGCCTTGAGCCAGAGTTTCGGCGCTACAGCGAAGATCCATCTGTGCAGTGTGAAGACTCAAATCAATGTTCAAGCAATTGTATTGTTGTTGTCAACGGTCGATTATTCTGCCGGCACTAGGGTTGCTCTGAAGCAGGCGGTCATTGAATGGCTTCATCATAAAGACGTTTGATTTGTTGAAATGAGATTTCATTCTGTAGCAAGTGTTCGTTGTGTGCTGCAATCCGTTCTGTAGCTTCTTGACCGGCAGCATGAATGGTATCGGTCCAAACGAGGGAAATGGTGGGATGCGGAGACCTTTTCTCATAATCGAGACCGCTCTTGTCATCATCATCCTCATAATCATTGCCCCCAAATTCCCATTGCGGATGAAAGGCGGCCAATGTCACCGAGTTGTAGACACTGTCTGGATCGGTACGGTCTCCTTGATCAATCCAATAGTCTTCCAATCGAATGAACCAATTGTAAAAGGCCTCAAAGCTGCTGGTTTCTTGTGGTTCGTTCTCCAAAATTACAAAGGCAATGGCCACTTTGGCCAAATCAATAGCAGGGCTTCTATTTCTCTTTTCAAGCTGCTGCTGTTGTTGAAATTCTCGAATCAATCCAGCAAAGCGTTCGGCAACACTGTACACAATGGACGTCAAATACGACGAGGAATCTTCCTCCACCTCCTCTGTCGGTTCAAGCTCGTGTTTGTCGTTATAGTAATAATACTCAAAGCCACTACTAGTTTGTGGTAAGGATTTGGATGACACGACATAAAATTGCATAGCTCCCGGTGCTGCGACCGAAGCAGGAGCCCAAGGACATAGATTGAGGGGCACGACAAAATGTTGGCACCATTGCCACGTCTGCTGGACTGATTTCGTCTTGCTCTTGTTGGCCGTCGCTGTCGTTTTTGTCGTTGTTGATGCGTCATCCACATCATCAGTCTTGTTACCCCCGTCACTGGCCATTGAAGAGGAGGCATCTTGACGACGCCAAAGAATGGCTGACGTTTGTTCAAAAGAGCACACATGTTGGCTGTGAAACCACACGGATTGGTCGTCGAGGTGATTGTAGAGGGTTGTTATTTCAGGCACTGATCGTGCAAATCGCAAATTACAACCTCTATAGGCATCCTTACTACTCCTAGTAGAATGAGAAAAGCGTCGGGAAGAACGTTGATGGACAACGACGAATGCTGACCCACTTTGGTGGTGTAAGCCAAGTGTTGTGACGACTAGTACCCAAAACCCAAGAAAGCTACTACTTGACATGATTGACATTTATTCCGCTTTCTTTGGGCATCAGTTCTCTTACAGCTACTTGTCCACTTGCTCACAACAAAAAGCTATATTGTAGTGTATTGTAGGTGCAGCTGAGTGCAATGGTTGAGATGCCTTTGATGTGACTTCATTAATTTGTCTTTTTGCATGCATGTGCTTTCGCTCGTCGGATATCGATGAGGATCCTTTCCTTTTATGGTGACGGGCACACAAAAAAAGAGCGCGCACAGGATCTATCTGTTTAATGGTTGGTTATGAGCCGGACACTTTAGGGCTAGGGCTTGGCTAAGTACAGTATTGAGTTGAGAACGGGGCTGGTCTAAATTGAAAACGTGTTCAACCCTTTTCAACGAATTCAAGTCGTTGGTTCTAGTACTAAATAGTACAGACCTATTAACGCGCGCGCATGCAGGTAAAACGGTTGTGCTTTGTACTACTGTACCGCACGCATCCATCTCCGCTCACATTTTTGGAATTATTCGAGTCAGTAGTCAGTCATATTCATTGATGATTATTCTTCCTACTACTACACAAAGCTTTTGAATTGCTCAGCTGAGTAGTCAAATATTGCTTCTCTAACATTTATCAATGATTTCCTCTTCCATCCTTGAAGGTTGCGCACGTGGTGCCCATCACTACTATCGTCATCATGAAGCCGAAATATATGACAGCCTTACGTTTAAAACAAGCACGGGACGAAGCAAATAAAGGAGCGACCCCGCAAACGACTGCTGGTAGACTAATATCTCGCGGCCATCGACGTTTCGTATCTGCAAAGGTGGCATTTGCCTTGGTGGCTACAAATACACTTTTATTCCACAACAATGATCTAAGTGCCTTTCAACAAGCAGTAGTTTCGTTGGATGTCGCACAACAAGAAGGCGACACCCATGTCGTCCATACGACAACCATGAACAATGCCACTGGTACGGAAGCGGGAAGACGAGCAAGGACCACTGAAGGTTATGACCAGATCAATGGTGCTGCTCCTGCTCAGAACGGTTCTCTTGATATCCATCTGCAACATCACCCCAAACGGCAAACCGACAATTCCATAAAGGAGGGCTACAACTCGGATGGATCGGATCAGGAGCCTGTCATTTGCACAAAGAATGAAACGACGAGGCAGTGTTGTGGTACATGGAACGTTTCAGCCGATGATTGGTGGTTGCATAATCCCGACTGGGAAATCACCGTGGAAAACGAGACGACTTTTTGTTTTTCTCCCATTCAGGATCCACAGCAAACTGCTTTTCTTCAGAATCTACATAAACTACAATGGCATAGCAATTGCTCCAATCTCGAAACAACCACGGAAATAAATTCGGGTTTGGGTGCGAGCGTCAGTTGGCTGATCCAGTCTTTTTTTCACGCTTACGGAAACAACCATCCCTTTCAGATTGCCACTACGGATCTCCGTTGGCTTTATTCCACAAACAACACACAGTATGATTGGGCCTATTGTGACACTGAGGATACACAGTGCTATTGGCTCCCCATCTCCAACTGCTCTCGTGTCGACCACAACGTTGAAGGGTTCCATTTGGACCGAAGATGGAATGGCCAGCGCCATCAAGCATATGAAATGTATTGGCTTCGAAAATATATGACACGACCACGACAAAAGTTTCGTCGCAAGCTGTACGAAACGAAACAAGCATTATCCATGAAGTATCCATGCATTGCTATGCATGGTACGTGTTGTAATTCGTGGTCGTTACCTTTTATTTGCGTAGATCAAAAGCTTGGGATTGCTTCTCACTTCTTTATGTCTCATTTTTCTGCGTTTCGTTTCTTGGGCAGTGCGACGAGGTGATGCTGGTCTTGAAGCAGACCCTTTTCGGCGCTATGCGGCAGTTCAAGAATACATTGATGCGGCTCACATCCAAAAGGGGGACAATATATTCTTGATGACGGATGATGAAAGCACCTTGGAGGAAATCGAACGACATCTCAACAACACGTACAATTGGATTTTCTTAAAACGCCCTCGGAATCGCGGAATCCCGGAATTCAATGGGCATATTGTTTCCGAGGATGCTAGCATGGATATGCTCGCAATGGAAGTAGAACTCCGCGCCGCCAAATCATGCAGCGCCATGGTATTCGGGAAGAGCAGCTTCATAAGCGCAATCCTAGGTGAGCTGGATCTGGAAGGGCGCAACTATACCAGATATTACGTGGATACAAAAATCTCCAGAGACGAAGCCAGAAAATATGCTGGGGACTTTCCAGCCCGCGTTCGGAGCCATTTGGAGAATGTGGAAGCGCTGTACCGCCAAAGAGCACAGAGCAAGAATACCAACGACGCAGTGGTGCAGTGAGAACTGAGAACGGATGCAGTATACCAAGTATCCCGAGAAAGTAATAAGGTTTACTGAAGCTAGTTCAGTGGCGGAAGTGATGAGCCAACATCATGGCATGTATGTACAAAGTATGTTATCGAGGTGGATGTAAATACACACCACTAAAAACAATCTCCATGTATAACGGAATCAATTTTCATCAATAAGATGCTACATCTTTCACAAAATAAATATTCACGAGTAATAAAGTATGCCTCATCCTCTCCGTCTATCTTGGCAGTAATATTTATCTACAGAGACTGGTTACAGCTTATCCTACTAGCGACGATGACATGGCGGAAGAGTGGGAGATGAACACGGCTTTTTTCTCGTTCGGCTGATGCTGATGCTGTTGGATTCATGGATGAAGGCGAGGACTCTTGCAAAGACAGACCGATAAGAAGAAAAAATAAAGGAGGATCTGAACAAGCAACCCTGTGACACCCCCATGCCAAAGATTTGGTGCACGTGCTAGACCAAAAGAATGTGTCAAAGGGAAGGAATTCGGCCCATCTACTCTCCTCCTAGCTAGTTTTCACCACTCAGTCTTCTGAAGGACTAGCGGAGTAGTGTGTGTTAGCTAGTGGTAGCTTTCACTATTTTAGCTAGCTAGATAGCCTACATTGATGGCTCTCATGTTCGCTTTTGTGCGCCTTCTCGATCCGCATGATCTCCTTCCACTTACTGCGCAATCCAAGCAATCAATAGATCTTTAAGGCTTCCCATTATGCCAGGTTGCTTTTGGTTCAAATCAACCAGTCAAGTAGAGCTACTAGTATAGTACAGCTGTTGCTTGGGGCGAAATCAATCAATCTGCCTGCAGCCACTCTTCTGGGAAACAGATGACACTTCACTGGCACGTTCACCATTCTGCGCTACAGCTGCCACATCACGTTGGTATCTTTTTGAGCGACTTCACAAAATGTAAGTGATCTAGTTGGGAGGCAGCTGTACCGGTACTGTACGACGTACTCTAGTAGCTAGCTACAGTAGGTATTATAATTATACTAGCTACAGTAGACTATTGATAGGAACTTGAGCGGTATTATTAGCGTAGCACCGTACGTCGTACTGTTAATTGCGACAGAAGGTGCTGATCTAAGGAAGTTCGATCCGGTTCCAGCTTATTCCGAGTGTCAGCCTGAATCCGAATATCTAGATATGCTGGTACTTTACTACGGCGAAAACGAAGAACCCTTCGTGCTCAATTCCGGTACTTCACATCGCTTGGGAACGGGTAGATCCAAAGAACCCTTGTGTACAATACTACTTGGCACAGTACGTAGTCCCCGGAGTAGATTAGCTTGACAGGCAGTGTGACAACACTTCCCATTTGTTCCTTCTACTTCTATAATATTGTAGAAAGCTAGCTATCATGGTACCAGAAGATGCTTCATTTCCGGCAAGGTCGGTGCTCGAAAGACTTCTCGACCTCATTTTTCCTTCCATCCTCTCATTTTTGTGGACTCATTAATTCTGAAAGAAAAAGCCAGCCTCGGCAAAGAAAAGAAAATGAGCGAGATCGTGAACGTTACGCAGGATTTGGACGTGGACGAGTATGCCGCTAGTCTGAAAACCACCGAAGGGAAGCAGGCTGTCGAAGTGCAGGAAGCCAGCTCCACTGGTAGCTTCACGGGCACTGGAGCCGAGGAGGAAGGTATCATCACCAAGCGCGAAGCGAAAGAAATCCCGGGAGAAGATAGTCATCTCGTCTCTCACGGAGATCAAGTCAAACTTGTTTTGTGCTGCATGGGTTTGATTGCTGGCTTCGCCATGTGCTTTATCGAGATTGGCGGTGACCGCAAGATCAATCAGACGCTTGCCATTGCCATCTGGATGTCTTCTTTCTGGCTCACGGAAGTTATTCCTTTAGTGGTGACTGCCTTTCTCCCACTCTTTTTGTTTCCCATGTTTGGTATCGTCAAGAGCTCCACGATTGCGTCGCAGTATGTGAACAACACCATCTTCCTCTTCATTTCAGGATTCTTGATGGCCCTTACACTGGAACGTTGGAACATCCATCGTCGATTCTCACTCAAGGTTCTCTCCTGGTGTGGCGCGAAGCCTGGAAATCTCCTTTTCGGGATGATGGCAGCAACCTTCTTCTTGTCGATGTTTGTCTCGAACACAGCGACAGCTCTCATGATGGTCCCCAACGCCTTGTCAGTTTGCCGATCCCTCGAGCGCTCCACGCTTCCCCAGTTCCACCACGAAAGCCGTTCCTTTGGTACAGCTGTCATGCTTGGGATCGCTTATGCAGCCAATGTTGGTGGAATGGCATCGCTGGTCGGAACACCTCCCAACCTTGTCTTTCAAGCCCAGTTGAAGGTCTTGTTTCCGGAAGCGCCAGAAATTACCTTCGCGACTTGGCTTGGATTCGCATTGCCAGTCTCCCTCATCATCTTCGTCATAATCTGGGTGTACTTGAAGTTCTTGTACCTTCGAAACTTTCAAGGCGAAGCAGCCGATCGCTCATTTTTTGTGAACGAATACAGGGCCTTGGGTGCCTGGTCGGTGGAGCAGGTTGTGGTATCATTCGCCTTTACCCTATTGGCCCTTCTGTGGGTCTTTCGGGCAGACCTTGTGTTTTCTTCGTTCACGATCAAAGGGTGGACGTCCATTTTTCCTGAAGAGTCATTCATTAGCGACGCCACAATCGGTATGCTGATTGCGGTTGTGCTGTTTCTGACCCCGGCTCGCCCGTGCAACCTTGCAGAAGCCCCAGAGGAAGCAGGTACCAAGTGGAGTACTACGCTGTTGGACTGGGAGACTGCTAACAAGATGCCCTACGATATTGTCTTCCTTTTCGGCGGAGGCTTTGCTCTAGCATCTGGCTTTGTTGAAAGCGGTTTGTCTGCCTATTTGGGTGAACAGCTCGGAAACATGGACATGTCTCTCGCCGGGACCGTCTTTTTATTCATCTTTGTCATCATTTGGCTAACGGAGCTCACGTCGAACACGGCCACATCAAATATCTTGATCCCGATCGGCGCCTCAATGGCTGTTGGCCTCTCGGCTAGTCCTTACACATTTATGATTGGAGCTGCCATGGCTTGCAGTTGCGCCTTTTGCCTGCCCATTGCAACACCGCCCAATATGGTTGTGTTTTCGTCGGGATACATTCCGATGAGAGAGATGAACAAGGCAGGTGTTTTCTTGAATATTATTTGTTCCCTTCTTCTATGGGGTGCTTCCTTTACGATTATCCCCGCAGTGTTGGGTGTCGACGCCGACGAATATCCCTTATGGGCTGAAAACTCAGCGCTTTAAAATGAGGTAGCTCGATGACTGGGCAAACAGATTGAGAAAGTTCTTTCGTGTTGTTGTCTGCATATTGGTTTGAAAGTCTAATAGTAAATTAACTACTACATCATTATTAAAGGCCATTGTACTAACCCATCGTATTCAGATCGACGTGGACGGTGGCGAGAGCATCGTGACAGTAATTACATGCTGTAGTGTCTTGGCTTAGGATAAAACACATGCAATTTGGAGGCGCTTTCGTAACTAAGAAGTACGCATTATAAAAACTTCAAGTTCAAGTTTCTCGTTTAAGAGGAGAGAAGGAAGGGAGACACAACAACCGCAAAGCATGACAGCAAAAACGAGAGCGACTGCAAAGCTGCTGCACTCGTAGACTCCAGGGTTTCTGCTTCTCCTCCTCCTTCCGTTCCTCCTTCCGTTCCTGTTTCTGCTTCCGATCCTGTTTCTGTTTCCGCTCCAGCGTCTGCAGCCACTTGTCCCTCTGCACACGGTGGGACGTCTGCGTTTGCCTGCGAGTCTTCACCACGGTGCAGAGTCGAAGATCCCAACTTGGAATACTTGTCTGCAAGACGACCTCCATGTGTCACAATGGCTTGTTGGAGCACACGAGAATCTTCGTCGCCGTCCCAAGCTTCAATTCCTGGGGCTTCCACACTGCAAGCATATGTATTCATCAGCGCTTCACGGCATTCTTTTGTCGAATACTTGCATTTCGCCTTGAGGTCCTCCTCCAATTGCTTGGCAAATTCTTCCTTCATCATCTCGTCCATTGGCACCGCATCGGGGCACGCATCACAGTAGGATGCACACATGTCATTGACTGGAATGTCACCCATTTCAGATGTAAAGACACCACCACACCCAGTAGAATCAGGGCTGTTGACAAACTCTTCGCACTCACAGAGTCCTCCGAATCGACAGGCGGGGCTCTCGGCCAAGGCATCTTGACATAGTGGAGCGCCTGCCGTAACGTTGGCAGCAGCGGGGCAATCACAGCTCTTGGCGCAAACCGAGTTGACATCGATACTTCCTTGCCCTGTGACATATTCGTTACCACATCCCACGCCGTCTGGTCCACTGATCAAATCCTCACAATTGCACAAATTTCCAAAGGTGCAAGCGGGACTACCGGGGAGTGTATCCTCACACTGTGACATGGCCGCAATAACATCCTCGGTGGTTAGTTGGGGCAACATGCCCACATCACACGTATCCTGCAAGCACAATTCAATCTTCAAATCAGCATCCTCGGAGGTGATTAAATTTTCGCCATCGATAAAGATAAAGTACATGCCCATGACACCAGTGTGAACTTCAGTGGCATTGTATTCCGTAATGAGTCGGACCACCCGATCGGCCGGGAAGACTTTAGGTTCCTCGTAATTGTCCACGTGGACAGCCTTCAAAAGGCCCTTGTCCTGTGCGGGATCCGTTCCATATTGAGTTTCGCCGTTGCACAAACGTTCGCCTGTCTCGGAATCTTCCAAATACATGCCCATAGCCGCAACGTGCAAATGCGCGACACATCGAAAGAGACGGACTTCCTCGGGTCCATAATAGGCATCTCCAAAGAATTCGTGCTGAAACAATTCACGAAAGGGTATTTCCCGCACCAATCGTTGGACTTTGGGGTCTTCCAATTTTTGAAAGTCCTCGGACAAGAGGGGGTAGGGAGGCACATCAAATTCAATATTCTTTTCCACGACGGGACTAATGTCCGCCGTCAACATGATCAATTCTTGTACGGGATTGTCGTTGGTAATATTGGAATAGCTGACATTGTAGCGCATACGATAATCAATGGTTGGTCCGACCTGGTCGGTACAGTTGAAACAGCAAGATACACCTCCTGTCAAAGCCTGGGGGGCCTGAGTAGCGCTCATATCAGCAGCGGGACAAGCATCACAATAAGAGGCACACATATCATTGAATTGCAAATCTCCCATTTCGGAAGAGAAGACACCACCACAGCCAGTGGAATCAGGGTGGTTGACAAACTCTTCACATTCACAGAGTCCACCAAACTGGCAAGCAGGACTAGTAGCCAATGCGTCCTCACAAGTGCCAGCAGAGGTCATGTTGTTGGCCATGGTCATGTTGCTGTTGACGTTGCTCGGCTGTCGTGCTGCAAAAGCACTCGTCAAATAAGAACCTTCGTCATCCTTACAGCGACATTCAATGCAAGCCAACCAATCGTCGACATCACGAAGATCGATAATGTGAAAAATCATGGTATCTCCTTCATCACCGGTAACAACTCCATAGGGTGGTGGATAAGGTGCATCTGGTTCACTGCGTCGAATGCCCTCGGTACCTTGTCCCAAAATGACCCGTCCCGACAAGTGATGCACATAGAGTTGATTGATGGGGACGGGTTCGATGCCACCCTCCGGTGTATCCATGACAAATTCCCACGTCCGCAATCCCACCAAGACACGACGATCTTTGGGATAGGGATAGTGCATGACAAACAAATTGTTAATGACTCCACCCGGCGTCAATACGGCGGGCGGAGAAAGACAACTGGAATGATAGCGGCCATCCTCCCTCAATTCGGGTTCCGAACACTCCGAATCCATACTCATGCTCACGTCTCCGGCATCGCCGCCTTCGGCGGCTTGTCCATTGTGAATGGCGGCACAGGCTTCGCCACTCAAGCCAAACAAGGCCTTGCTGATCGTGTCCGTTCCGGTGGGTTCCAAGGATTGTCCCAAATAAGGGACAAGATTGATCATGACCTTTTGAGTTCCTCCCATGCAATGGTCGCCAACCGAACAGGCAAAATACAAAGTGCCGTCACTGCCATTGGATGGAGAGAAGATCATGATAGAGGAATCATTGAGTGAGTTAGCAATGTGAAGCAAAAGTTGAGCGAAAAGACATATATGTGCAGTAAAGTGTACTTACGCGACATCCTCTTCCGTCACCGTGTAGGAAAAGGGAGAAGCGCCGACGCCTGCCACGAGCATGCCTTGCGAAAAGTCACACGTATCAAAATCCTCACGCGACAGCAATTGGTACACATCATGACCCGCAAAATCAAAGGTCAAAACATCGCCGGCGGTGACCCCCGTGACGGGAGGATAACAAACGCCTTCCGTCCAACCCACACCGGCATCACCACCAATGTCAATGAGACGGCCACCTCCAGGCGTGGGTTGTGCTTGAGTAGTAGTAGTAGTGGAGGCTAGCAACAGAAGGGCTGCCGTCCACAAACCAAGAGAAAACTTCATCTTTTTGGGGTTTGTTTAATATCTAGATTTGTCCTTGCAAAAACAAACGAGACAAAAAAATAAAATAACAGAAATTAATGCCAATAACAATCTCACTTTTTCCAAAGTGTCACTTGCTAATACTGTGAAGACCCAATAATAATGTGGAGTAACTTGCGGCTTCGCCCAGTTATTAGATTACTACCACTTGTAATCAACATATTGCTGTGTTCGCGGAAAATCTAATAGCACCGATGCTAATAACCCACTTTTCTCGCAGTGTCGGAAAAGATCCTCGGTGCACGTGAAGTCCAACATCTTGGAACAGTAGGGAATCAATCCAATGAATGGTTAGGTGCAGTACAACGTCAGAAAATACCACCACGTCATCGCTTTTCGACCGTTTGGTGATAGAAGCAATCCCATTAACAGCGGAGGAAATACGTCATCGAAAGAAAGTCTTTTGATACATACGTGTAGATAGAATTACGTCAGATGAGATGACGTCGAATTCTTGAATGAGACTAAAAATATGGAATCTAAACCTGATCCTTAATATGTCGCAAGAGATCGAGCAACTGTGCGTAGATACAACTTTTCGAAAGCGGCACAGCGCTGTGCCACTTTTTCAACCTCTTCAAAATATTGGTGCCGGCACACGCCACCACGCTCGCACCATGTACCAGGTACTACTAGCTAGCTAGTACAGTGCTGCTGCATGGTGGGATACAAGCATCAACACCACCATGATCATGCCTACTATCTAGGTCGTGCTTATCAATAAGTCTCCAAGCCACCCCTGCTATCTATCTAGACTGTTCTAACCCAGCAGCTAGCCTTCATTGATCACGGTTCATAAGCCAGGGCAGCTAGAAGATAGCTATGCTTCCATACTAGTAGTAGAATTGTGCAACACTATTGACGGACCGATCAACTGGAATCCATTCTTGACTTTCTGCACTTATTCATTTCATTCCTATACAGAACTTCTCTAATACAAGTAAAAAATGGAAGATCGATCGTATCGCGTCGGCCGACGCGGGTCGCTCATGAGCGGCAAGCTAGGACGAAGTCTACGAAATCTCGTCTACTCCAAAAGCAGCAAAGACAGCAACAACAACACTATGGAGGATGCGTCGGAGCGTCAAGCCGCCGTCAGCGCCACCACGGCGACAGCAGCGGCGGCATCTTCTTCTGGCCACTTTACGGCGGCCGGTACAACACCCGGGGCCAACATTACCCCCATGCGCAAAAGTGGTAAAAAAGTTCGGCTCATGAAGAGTGGTAGCAGCAGACGAAATTTTGGTTCGGATTTGGAAGACATTATTGAACCGTCCGCTACGGCCAAGGCCATGGAATTACAACGACAACTCTCTCTCAAGCAATCCTCCATGCATGCGGCAATGGAGAGACCTAATACTAACAATAGTAGACCCATTGGTGTCGCCCGAGCCACGACGGCACCTGCGTCTGGCGCTGCGTCACCGAAACGAACGTCGCCTATGCGTTCGTCTGCGACCAGTACACGAAGTGTACCTC
>Ga0163149_10002072_pt1 | contig 24771 bp, 19 predicted proteins | sample OliLakLV19MP5G1_FD_148604 | JGI IMG/M metagenome (GOLD analysis project Ga0163149, IMG submission 148604) | Freshwater microbial mat bacterial communities from Lake Vanda, McMurdo Dry Valleys, Antarctica - Oligotrophic Lake LV.19.MP5.G1 | ecosystem: Environmental > Aquatic > Freshwater > Lake >... | reverse complement strand
ACCTCGAACGCGCGGCCGATCGGGCCCGCCTCGCAGACGCTTCAGCCTACCTTGAACCGCTCGCGGGGCGGCTTGTCGTCATCGACGAAGTCCATCGCACGCCGGGCCTGTTTGAAGAATTGCGGGGCGTGATCGACCGCCGCCGCGAAGCAGGCCACCGGGCCGGCCAGTTTCTGATCCTCGGTTCGGCCTCCATGGACCTCCTGAAGCAATCCTCGGAAACCCTTGCCGGCCGGATCGCCTACATCGATCTCGGGCCCCTCTCAATCGCGGAGGCCTTGGCCGATGACGCTGACAGCCTTGACCGGCTGTGGCTTCGCGGCGGCTTCCCGGACAGTTTTCTCGCCGGCTCCGACAAGGCAAGTTTCTCCTGGAGAGAGAACTTCATTCGCACCTACCTTGAACGGGACGTGGCCCAATTCGCGGGCGGCGCCAGCGCGCTCAACGTGGGTCGGCTCTGGACCATGCTCGCACACGCTCAGGGCGGTCTGTTCAACGCATCGCGTTTCGCCGGCAGCCTCGATGTGTCGGCGCGTTCCGTCGGGCGCTATCTCGACCTGCTGGAAGGACTGCTTCTCGTTCGCACGTTGCGACCATGGCGATCGAATGTCGGAAAACGCGTCGTCGCCGCGCCAAAAGTCTACCTCCGCGACAGCGGCATCGTGCACGGTCTTCTGAACATCGCCACGCGCGACGACCTGTTCAGCCATCCCGTCCTCGGCGCGTCCTGGGAAGGTCTCGTGATCGAGGCGATTGTGGAGGCCATGCCCGCCCGCGCCACGCCATGGTTTTACAGGACGAGCGCGGGCGCGGAAATCGATCTTGTCCTCGAACTGGGGCCTGGCAAGCTCGCGGCGTTCGAAATCAAGCGCAGCCTGCCGCAGGGGCGCTTGAAGGGCTTCGACGCCGCGTGCGACGACATCGCCGCCGCGCACCGTTTCGTGGTCTATCCAGGACCCGACAGTTTCTCCCGCGCCGGAGGCGTTCGGGTTGTCGCGGTTGGGGATCTGGCCGCGGCGGTCGAAAGTCTCGGCTGACCCATGAAAATGTGCACTTCAGGCGCAGGGCATGCACCCTGATGGTCCGGCGTGCAACGCCCGCGAAGTTAATTGCGCCAATGAGGTATCTCCCGCTGCGGTAGCGCCTCCCCTTGAGCAAGGTTCTCACTCGCGGAACCCTTTCTCAAGGAAGCGTGGCGGGTCGCGGTCGTCGCCCCGGACAGGCAAATCCAGATCGACGCCTTGGTCACCGCTGAAAAGCCGTCGGGACAAGTCCAACAATGCTTGTCCCGTGACGCCAGCTACCGCTGTTTGCAAAATGATGCGCGCTTCTGCCTCTATGGAATGGCCATACTGGGCGGCGCGCACCTGCAACAACTCCATAAGACCGGGATCGATGTCTTGGATCGTGAGACTGGCCACGGGCGCCTCCAAATTTTTACTACGAAATACGTACTATATCGCGATCAGCTGGAATGGGTTTCGAAACGTACGACCGTCCCGCCGGTTGACCGGCGGGACGGTCGCCAGTTACGCGGCTTCCGATTGCATCTCCGGGACGTTCGCCATGCCCTTGGACCGCATCATGCCGCCGCCGGGTTCGATGGCGACGTAGACCTTGCCGGTCCAGCGGCCGGTGGTCTTGTCCTTCCAGCGGTCGTGGCGGAGCTTGCCGGTGACTTCGACCAGCGCGCCTTCCGGGAGCGCCTTGGCGATGGTTGCGGCCTTGGGGCAATCGACTTCGATGGTAAAGCGGTCCTTGCGGACATCGTCGCTCGTTTCGATCCAGAGCGAGACGGTCTCGATCGTGCCGCCGCGGCTTTCATAGCTGCGGGTCTTGGCGGTCTCGACGAGCTTGCCGATGAGGGTGATGCGGTTGGTCATGGCTGTCTTCCTTCATGTGTTCCCGGCTTCTCCCGGGGCCGCGGGCCTCGCCCGCGACGGCGCTCCCAAGCCCGGCGTTCAAGGCGGCGCGGGCACGCTGAAAATGGTGGGCCCCGAAAGGTCCCTTTTGGGGGACCGAAGCGCTCTGCGCGTTTGGGGAGACGATTTTCCGCTGGCGCGCGCCGGCGGACGGGCTGAATGGCGACGGCGTGGACGAAGCCCGCGGCTCTTGGTGAAACGCGCACTGGACGAAGATACGCTCTGGCAACCGCATTCTCATCCGGCGCGGGCATAGTCGTTCCAGTCGTTGAAGCCGAACGGCGGCGGCACAATCTCCACGGAAATGTCTTGCTTCAATCGATCAACAAGGCTCCGAGCCGCTCGCCACCCTGCCCGATCGCGATCGACCGCAATGACAAGCACTCTCACGAATGCCGGCGGTGTGAACCGCGCCAGATTGTGCCCGCTCAACAGCGCCCTCGCATTCAGCCCAAGTACTTCAGACGCTGACAGCACGGTGGTCACGCCTTCGCCGACAAGAAGCGTCTCGGCGACTATGTGCAGATGAACGGCGCCCCCCATGAGACGCCCGACAATACGCCTCGGCACAGCGACCGCAGCTTTCGCGCGCCCGTCAGCGGACAGCAGAACCACCTCAACGCCTTGCACCACACCCGCGCTGTCCCGGATCGCCGCGACCAGCGCCGGTCGGCGCTGTCTGTCGTCAATGCCGGTCATGCTGGGATGGAATCGAAGCGAACGACACGCGGCGAAATCCCGCGCGATGCGCCGCACGCGCAGATAGCGCTCGCCAGGCGTGCCGACGACCGAGTGACTTTCTCTCCAGAGCTGACGCGCACGCTGGACGCGATTGGCGCGTGTCCGCTCTTCTGAACACCCGGCGATTGTCCAAGTCGCCCTTCCCGATGGCGACGATTGCGCACGCGGCAGCAATCCGCGCGCCGCGAGCGCATCGCGCACGATACGCCAGTCATCGCGTGGACTGAAGCAGTGGATGATGATGCGTCCGTCATCACCCCACAGCAGGGACACCGAGCGATCGCGAGGCCCGTGTCCTGGGCCGGGGATTAGGGCGCGCCGACCGCCATTGAACAGATCGCCGCCGACGCTGGCGACGATGCGTTCAAGCGGCGACATGCGCGATGCCGACCTGGTTTGAGAAGGTTGGCGGCGGACTCTTGGCGAGAAGCCAATCGACCGCCGCCTGCGCCTTGCCGGCGGCTTCAAGAAAGGCGCGGCGATCGTCCCGCAGCGCCCGGATCCAGTCGCCGATGTACGCGCTGTGGTCGTTGATATGTCCCGGTGGGAGTCCGAGGTGCGCGCCGAGAAACGCTGCGCCCAGCTCCGCTGTGATCTCTTCCACGGCGTAGGCGGTTTTCGGATAGCGCTTGGCATAATCGCGCGCGAGCCGATGTGGCGCGGCAGTCGCATGGACCGCTTCGTGGTCGAGCGTCTGTGCGTAGAGATCGGTGCTGTCGAACGCCCCGATCGGCGGCATGCCGATCACGTCCTTCGACGGAATGTAGCAAGCGCGGTCCGCCGTCACGATGCGTGCAATATCAAGTTTCGCAAACCACGCTTCATGCCAGCCAATTGGCCCGAGGCTTCCCGCCGCGACCGGCTCGATGAAGAACCTGTCCGGCAGTCCGTCGATCTGGGCTGCATTGAAGACTACGTAGGAGCGCAAAAACCGGAACTTGTCTTCCGCGACGGCGCCATCCACGTCGATCCGTTCGCGATGCGCCCGTCCGTAGTAGACGACGGTCTCGCCCCGTTCGCCCTTGCGGACGCTTGCGCCCAAGGCCGCAGCCTGGCGAAAGGAAAACCAGTGGCGCGACCGATAGCCGGCCTCGGCGGCGGCGATCCACAACAGAACGATGTTCACGCCGCGGTACAATTCGCCGGTGGCGCGTTGCGGTAGGCCGAGCGGGGCGCCTGTACGCGCGCCATCCCATGGTTTGCGCCAGGGCATCACGCCGTGCTCCAGATCGGCAAGAATTTTCGCGGTGATCTCGGCCGCGATGTCGCGGCGCGCGCCCGCAGTCCCCGAATTGGGTGTCATGATCGAACTCCAATATTGATGAGTGGAAAGAAAAACGGCCCGGCCGAAGCCGGGCCGTGATGCCTATGCGGCGGCGGCGGCGGCGGCGGAGACGGCCGCTTCTCCTAAGGCCGTGAGGGCAAGCATGCCTTTGCCAGTTGGCGCTACCAGCACGTCCGGCAACCAGCCGGTCCCTTCGAGCGCCTGAGCTGCGGCGGCGGCGAGTTCGGGCTTCTTCATCCGCGAGAAGGCCGCGAGCATGGCCGTCTTCTCAGAAGGAGGAAGCCTTTCTATACGCGGTGCTGTCTGAAGCGCCTCAAGCGCCACCGCCTTCGGCGCCTGGAGCCAGAACGCGAGATCGGGCCGCCACGACCGTGTCATGTCGAGATCGAGCGCGGCGGCGAGGGTGTCGGCAACCTCCTGAAGTCTCCGGTCCGCCGGCGCGACGCCCGCATGCGAGAAATCGAGCGTTTCCGCGACGAGCACCGCGAGGGCGTCGAGCAGTGCGTCGATCGGTAGAGAGAGACACATCTCAAGGCCGCCACGGGGAGCGGAGACTTGGGCCGCCCATGCATCACGCGCGTCGCTCACAGCCTCCGCGTCGTCAACGCCCGCCGGTCGGCTGCTGATGGCGATCCCTGGCGCCTCGCCGCGACGTCCACCGCTCAGTGCATGGACAAGCACGGCCAGCGCCGTATGCGGGCTCTCCGCCAACCTGGCCCTGAGCGCTCGCGTTCGCGTGCGTGTGAGCTCAAGAACGAGCCCCTTGGTCAGGCGCGGTCCGTCTTCGCATGTTTCAGTTGGACGTGACGCCGACGAAGCCTCCTCGGCGCCACCTTGGTCGTCGTTTGGACGGTACGCGCCCCGTCGTAGTTTCTCGATCGCCTTCAGATCTCCACGTTTGATCACGCCGCACTGGATGTTGGCGGCGCCGTCGTGATCAATCGAGATGACGACGCCCGCGTGTGGCTTGAGCGTCGGGTCCCAGTCCTCGTTCGCGGCCACGAGACGATCGAGGTCGTCCTGAAACGCATCGCGCTCGGCATATCCCGGATCATCATCGTCAGTTGTGGTGTTCAAGCTTTCGTCAAGGATCGCGATCTCACGTTGGAGGCGGTCATGTTCGGCCGCTTCCGCAACGGTCATCGGTCGGCGGATCGGCCGAAGTCGCTCATTGGCCGTACCATCGACTCGACCATAGCCGAGCGTGATCTCCGCCCAGCCCCACCCGTCCGCGATGGCGTCTTCGCGGAGCGTCTCAGCCTTCGCATGGGCAAGTCCCCGCACGGTCTCTGCGTCGAGGAACACTGCCGCCTCGTCGAAGAGATCGCTCACCACATGACCGCCGGCTTCCCGATAGGCGTCGACACCGACGAACCGCGCGAGCCGGTCATGCGCCGGCATGCGGCCTTGGGTCAGCGCTCCGCGCACGCTCGCCGCGTTGACGATGGGCTTGGCCATCTGTTTGAAGACGATCTCCTGCTGCGCGTGATCGTCGGTGAGACAGAAGGCGCGTGCGGCATCGAGCCCGATCTCGCCCTTGCGGTAGGCCGCCTTGATCTTCAGCGAGAGCCGCGCGAGCGCCAGGCGTTGTTCGACCCGCCGCGTTCCTGTGCCGAAACGCCGGGCGACATCTTCAATGCTGGCGCCGGCGGCGACCAGCGCCGCGAACGCCTCGACCTCGTCCATGACGTTCATGGCGACGCGCTGGACGTTCTCCGCAAGACTGGCTTCGCTCGCCGCTGCTTCCTTCACCAGCGTGCACGGAGCCGCGAAATCCCGCGCGAGCCGGCCTTCCTTGGCCAGCAGCTTCAGCGCCGCCAACCGGCGACCGCCGGCGACGACGGCATAGCGGCCGTCCTCGCGGGCGACCACGGTCAGGTTCTGCAACAGGCCGTGGGCTTCGATGGACGCCGCGAGCGCTTCGATCTCGGTGCGTTTATCGGTGCGTCGGACATTGCTCTCATGCACCGAGAGTTTGTGGATGGGAATGAAGGATGCGCGTGAGTCTGGCGCGCGGGTGTCGTGGATCTGCGTCGTCATGGGAGCCTCGTTCCGGCATCCCGGACCGCGGAATGCGGCGCCGGGGTCGCGTGCGCGACAAGGCTCCTTCACGCCCGCGCCTTGAGGCTGGGCGGGTCGAGGGCGCCAGAGGCGAAGCCGTCCCTTGACGCGCCCGGCCGCGCGGGCGATGCGCGCTGTCGCGCACGCGACCCCGGCGCACGACGAGCCATGACGGATATTGAACTTGAGTCACAGATCGTCGTCTGTCGGAACCGATGGCTGGTCTAGCGGCGCTGCGAAACCCACGTCACTGATTTCGGGAAGATGCTTTCCTTCGCGTCGCTGCCTTGCAAGATGGTGGCGATGCGTCGTGCCTCGATCATGGGACTGATTGCGGCGACGACGATTGCCGTCACTGGTGTGACCGACTCAACGGCGGGGGAAGCGTCGTTCGTCTGGTCGCGATCTCCAGACGGCGATTTGCGAATGGACGTTGTCGGTTCTGACGGTCGCGTCGCCAGCGACATCCCAGACCCGACACATACAGTTCCACCTGCTGTGCAATGCCCGTTCGCAGACAGACTAACGACTGCCGCTCTGCGTGTTGGTCTGGAACCGTCCATCGCCATCGCTGTGGCCTATGCCGAAACCCGGTGTCGTCACATCAATCAACGCAGCCCCAAGGGCGCGTTGGGTCTTATGCAGCTCATGCCCGCCACCGCGCGCCGCTTTGGCGGCGCTGATCCGTGGAACATCGACCAGAACATCGAAGCTGGCGTCGCCTATCTGCAGTGGCTCAACGCGCGCTACTCCGGCGACCTTCAGCGCACAGTCGCCGCCTACAATGCCGGCGAAGGCGCCGTCGATCGCTATCGCGGTGTTCCGCCCTACGCGGAAACGCGGGCCTATGTCGGCGCGATCACGCGCTCTCTCGGCGCTTCCAATTCACTGGAGGCTCAAGCTGCCATCGATGCTGTCGTTGAAGCGAAGGTACAATCTGTCTTCGTGATGACGCTCGCACAAGACGCCACCATCGCGGCGCGTGTCCAAGACTGAGCGCATCACATTTCGTTCCGTGAAGGTGCGTGCAAAGACACATTGCGAACCGCACAGCACGCGCCACGTGCGGATAAAGACGCGCTGCTTACTCTCCTGTCATGCCAATGCAGAATCGGCTTCGCGCAAACCATACGATGATGCTCGATGCTTCAACGGCGACGAGCCGATGGGGGACCAACTCTTGATCACGAAACGGATCGCGACGGGTTGCGCGCGCGCATTGGCAGCGGCGAGCCCGCTTGTCCTCATGTCATCGCCTGCATTGGCGCAAGCGGCAGGCGGTGGCGGCATTCTGCAACCTGTTCAAGGTGTCCTGACTGACATCGTCACCACACTGACAGGTCCTCTCGGCGTGTTGATCGGCGCGCTCGCACTCGTCGCCATCGGCGTGCTCTGGGCGTCGGGGCGTCTTGATGTGCGCGCGGCGGTGTCCTCGATCCTTGGCATCGCCCTCATCGGGACGGCTTTGGTGGTCGCTGAAGCGGTCTTCGCCGCCGCCGGCGCCTGAAACCATGGAACGCGATACGAGCGACCCGCTCTTTCTCGGCCTCGCGCGGCCGCCAATGTTCATGGGCGTCCCTGCCGGCTATTTCGTCGTCGTCATGATCGCCGTGGGCGAAGGCGTCTTCGTGTTCAAGCACGGCTTGGTGTTCGTTATTGGTCTTGTGGCCTATCTGGCTGGCCTCGCGATCGCCGTGCGCGACCCGAATGCGTTCCATGTGGTCGCCGCCAAATGGCTGCGCTGTCCACCGGTTCTCAACGCCCGCCATTGGGGCGGCAATTCCTACCGGCCCTGACACACACATGGCTGGGGTGGGCGTCATCGGGATGGGCAGGAGCGCGAAACGCACGACGCGCGGCGCATTGCTGCGTCGCGAGCGGAGCGCGGCGTCCTTCGTTCCCTACGCCCGTCATCTCGACGGCGAAACAATCATTACCCGCGACGGACTTCTGCTCTCGGTCATCGCTCTCGACGGGTTCGCGGCTGAAACTGCCGACGAAGAAGAGCTTCTGCACCGCAAGAGCGTCCGCGATCTTGCGATCCGCACGCTCGGCACGAGCGAGTGGGCGATCGCGCAGCACACGCTGCGCCGCGTCGTCTCGCCGAGTATCGCGTCGCCGGTGCGCGGCGCCTATGCACAAGCGCTCGACGGGCGCTACCAGGCCGCGCTTTCCGCGCGGCGGCTGTTCGAAGACCGCCACTATCTGACGCTCATGCGCCGGCCGCTGCAGGGCAATGCCGGGTTCATGGAAGAGATCACGCGGCTCGTGCGCGGCGCGGGATCGCCCGAAGCCGCTCAGCGTTGCCGAACTGAGGCGCAACGCGCGCTCCGCGACGCGGCGCGGTCACTGTGCGCCACTCTCGAACGTTACGGCCCCCGCCTGCTCACCACCCATGCACGCGACGGCGAACTCTGGTCAGAACCGCTGGGCTTTCTCTCCGGCCTCCTCAATGGCCGTCTGCCAGCGAGCGACGCGCTGCCGTTGCCGCGTAGCGATCTCGCGAGCGCCCTGCCCGCGCGGCGTATGGTCTTCCGCAACGAGCTTTTCGAATCGCGGGGCGCCGCGCACGACGACGTCATCTTTGGCGCGGCGATCGCCGTCCGGGAATATCCGCCGCGGACCTGGCCCGGCATGCTCGACGCGTTGCTGGCGCTGCCGCATGAGCTGACCATCTCGCAGAGCTTCGCGCTCGTGGATCGTCCCGTCGCGATTGCGCGCATCCACGGCGTGCAAGGCCGCATGCGTGGCGCGGAAGACGCTGCCAGCCTTGCCGCCGATCTCTCTGCCGCCGCCGATGACGCGGCCGCGGGACGCGCGGCGTTCGGGCTGCACGCGGTGACGATAGTCCCGCAAGCCGATAGCCCCCGCGCGCTCGATCGCGCCGTCGCCGATATCGTCGCCGCGCTGGGATATGCGGGCATCGTCGGCGTGCGCGAGGATCTGGGACTGGAGCCCGCGTTCTGGGCGCAGTTGCCGGGCAACTTCGCGTTCGCGGCGCGCAAGGCGCTTATCTCCAGCGCCAATTTCGCCGGCCTCGCAGCACTCCATGGCCGTTCCAGCGGCGCCAAGCACAGCCCGTGGGGACCGCCCATCGCCATGCTGGAGACGACGGCGGGCGGCCCCTATCGCTTTTCGTTTCATGTGGGCGATCTCGGCAATACCATCGTCATCGGTCCGTCCGGCAGCGGCAAAACGGTGCTGCTTAATTTCCTGGTCGCGCAAACGAGCCGCATCCCCGACGCGCGCGTCGTGTTCTTCGACAAGGACCGCGGCGCCGAGATCGCCATTCGCGCTTTGGGTGGCCGCTACCGGATACTGAAACCCGGCGCGCCGGCGGGGCTCTCGCCGCTGACGCTACCCGACACACCCGACAACCGCGCTTTTCTCGTGGCCTGGCTCGCCCGCCTCGCGCAGGGCGCCGACGGCGCGCCCGCATCGGCTGCGGACATGCGCGTGCTTGTCGAGGCGGTCGCGGCGCTCTACGCCGCGCCGACCGAAGCGCGCCGCCTGTCGGCCATGGCGCCGCTCTTCAAAGGCCATGAGCGCGCAGCGCCGGGCGCGCTCGCCGACCGGCTCTCGCGCTGGAGCCAGGGCGACCGCGCCTGGCTGTTCGAGACCCCGGCGGAGGACGGGCTTGGCGCGCTCTTCGCCGATCACACTGTCGAAGCGTTCGACCTGACGCACCTCTTCGACGATCCCGATGCGCGGACAGCCGCCTTGATGGCGCTCTTTCGAGCGGTCGACGCCGGCCTCGATGGGCGCCCTACGCTCATCGTGCTCGACGAGGGTTGGAGGTTGCTCGACGATCCAGTGTTCGAGGCCCAGATCAAGGACTGGGAAAAGACCGTCCGCAAGAAGAACGGCGCGCTGGTGTTCGCCACGCAGTCGGCGGGCGATGCGTTGGCGTCGCGGGTGGGCGCGGCGATCATCGAACAATCGCCGACGCAGATCTTCTTCCCCAACCTCAAAGCCGACGCGAACGCCTATTGCGGCGGCTTCGGGCTGACGCCGCGCGAGTTCGAGATCGTGCGCACGTTGCCTGATACGTCGCGGGCATTTCTGCTGAAACAGGGCGGCGCCAGTGTTGTCGCCCGCCTCGACCTTGACGGTCTCGACGACGATCTCGCCGTGCTCTCGGGACGCGCCGGAACGACCGCTCTGCTCGACCGCATTCGCGAGGACATCGCCGCGTCGCACGGACCGCGCGCAGCCGACGACCCCACGCAGTGGCTTCCAGAATTTCATCGCCGGAGACGTGCGCCATGAATAACGACAAGCGCCGACGCAGCCTTTCAATCACCGGCTTCATTGCAGCATGCGCCATACTGGCCACGTCGTCCGCGCGCGCTCAGCTCCCCGTCGTGGATCCCGCGAACCTCGCCCAGAACGTCCAACAGGTGCTGCAGGCGATCGAACAGATTCGCAATCAGGTCCGCCAGATCGAGACGGTGACATCGCATTCGGGCTATGGCGCTCTCGGCGATGGCGCTGTCGAGCGCGCCGCGCGCCGTTACGCGCCGAATTCCTGGGAGGACGCGCTCCGAGTGCTGGAGAGCGGCGGTCTGCCGGGCAACGCAGGCGACCTTGGCGACACGCTGGGCGCCCTGCGCGAGACCTATGGAGCGCTCTCGGCCGAAGAACTCGCCGGCGCCCGCGTGTCGGACCGCGCGCGCTCGACTTTCGCGCGAACACAAAGCTCCGGGTTGCTGGCAGAGGCGCTTTCGTCGGCGGCCTTCGCTCAGATCGAAACCCGTATCGGTTCCGTCGAAGCCATGCTGAGCGAGATCGATACAGCGCCCGACATCAAGGCGGCGGCAGACCTCCAAGCGCGTATCGGCGGCGAAATGGCGCTGGCGCAGATCGAACTTGCACGCCTTCAGGCCGCCAGCGATGCGCGCCAGGCACAGGACGCCAATCGCCGCGCCGCCGCGCAAGCCGAAATGCTGCGCTTCCTCGCCGTGACGCCACAGGAAGCCGACTCCGGCGTCGCGGTCATGCTCGATCCGCGGTGACACGAGATGGCGCAGACCTTCATCACCCCACTTCTGGCGCACGTGGACGCGGCCGTTGAAGGCTATGCGCGGGCAGGCTTCGCCGCCGTTGGCGGCGCCATTGCACCTGCTGTCATCACCGGCGGCGCGCTCATTCTCGCGTGGTGGGGCGTGATGTACGCGACGGGTCGCGCGCAGGCGCCGCTGCCGGAGTTCGTCGAGCGGATCGCCAAGATCGCCGTGTTCGCAGGGCTTGTTGCGGGGACCGCAGGCACCTTCGACACCCTCTATGGCTGGTTCAACGCGGTGCCCGAAGGCGTGGGACAGGTGCTTCTCGCCGGTGATAATCCTGTCGCGGCGCTGGACCGGTTCTATGCCAGCGGATCGGCGCTCGCACAGACCTTGCTGTCGATGTTCGAACTCTCAGGCACGGGATTCACCTGGCTTGTGCTCGGGATTATCGTCTGGCTCGCCGCAGCAATGCTTGCTGGCTACGGCGCCTTCCTGATCGTGCTCGCGAAAGTAGCGATCGCGGTGCTTCTGGCTGTGGCGCCGATTTTCGTCTTTCTCGCCATGTTCCAGACCACGCGGTCCTGGTTCGAGGGCTGGCTTCGGGGCATCCTCACGCAGGCGATGATCCTGGTCATCACCTACGGCATACTCGCGTTTCTCTTGTTCGTCACCGCCGACTTCGTCGCCTCCATTGAAGCCGCTGAAGCCGCCGGTGCTGCGGTCACGTTCGAGCAGGTCGGCGCGACAGTGCTCGTGGTCATCGTCGGCGTGCTGCTTCTGGCGCAGGCGCCTTCGCTCGCGTCTGCCGTCGGCGGCGGCGCGGCGGTCGGCGCCATGGGCGCGTGGGGCGCCGCGTGGAGCTGGGCTGGCGGGCGTCTCGGTGCCGCGGCCAGCCACGCCTCGATCCCGGCGATGTCGCTCGGCGCCGGCGGTTTCCGGGTGCGGACGCCGGCGTTCGATGCAGGAGCCGCCTACCAGCGCATGCGCAACGCCTTCGGCGGTCGCCCCAGCGCCGGCGCCCGCGACGACTGGGCCAAGCCCGTCCGGCGTGACGAGTGGATGCAGCGCCGGCCGCGTGGCGCTGGCGGCGGTGGTGGGGGCGGCAGCGCGCCCGATCAGGTGAAAGCAGGAGACGGCGCATGAACAAGCACGTCGATCCCGAGCATCTCGCTGTCGAAGGCGCGCGTCCGTCCGCCAACGATGTGTTCGGCGACTATTTTCGCGCCGCCGAGAGCTGGGAAAACGAAATCCATCGCACGCTGCGCGCCTCACGCCTGCGCGCCTGGATCGCGGCGGCGATCGCCTCGGGCATCGCCCTGCTTGCGCTCACCGCCATTGTGATCTTGCTGCCGCTGAAGACCTACGCGCCCTACGTCATCGAAGTCGACAAGACGACCGGCCATATCGAGGTGATGCGCCCCCTCGCGCCGAGTGCTACCGCCCCCGATGTCGCGATCACCGAAGCCAATCTCGTGCGCTGGATCGTCGGGCGCGAAACCTACGATCCCGCAGACATTCGCCAGCGCTTCGAGGAAGTCTCGCGCCTGAGTGCCGACGACGCACTCGCCGACTACCGCCGGCTGTGGACGCCAGATGCACCCACCAACCCCGCCATCGCCTTCGGCTGGACGACCAGGGTCGCGGTGACGGTCAAGGCCGTCTCGCTCCTGAAACCCGACACCGCGGCGGTGCGCTACATGCTGACGAAGACCGACGATCGCACAGGAACGGTCTCGACAAGTCACTGGGTCGCAATCGTCTCCTTCCGGTATTCAGACGCCCCGATGCGCGTACGCGACCGCTGGGCCAATCCCCTCGGCTTTCAGGTGACGGGGTTCCGCGCCGATCAGGAGGCGCTGCGGAGCGATGCGCCGTCGCGCGTGACGCCGCAAGACGCTCCACCCGCACGCGACGGAGCAAAACGGCCATGAAAGACTTCACCATGTCCCGTGGCGCGACGACGACCCGCGCAAGTCCGTTCGGCCCGTGGACGATCGGTATCGCAATCGTGGCGCTCGCACTGACCTCTGCATCGGCCGACACCACGCCGCGCGCAGGCGCGGTCGATCCACGGGTGCGCACGGTCGCATTCCGCGCCAACGACGTGGTGGCGATCGAGGGCCGCTACGGCTTCCTTACCATGATCGAGCTCTCCGAAGACGAGCGCATCGAGAATGTGGCGGTCGGCGACAGCCTGGCCTGGCAAGTGGTGCCGTCACGCAGTGCGCACATGCTCTTCCTGAAGCCCGTCGAAGCCAACGCCGCGACCAATCTCGCGGTCGTCACCGACCGACGCACCTATGCCTTCGCCTTGTCGGCGCGACCGGCCGTGCACGGCCGCGGCGGCGCGCCAACGCGAGACGGGGTCTATCGGGTTGTTTTTCGGTATCCCGAAGAAGAAGCGCGGCGCGCGGAACTCATCGCCGCGCGGGCCCGCGCGGAGCTTTTGGCCCGCGACCGCGACGCTGCCGCGATCCAGGCTGCAGCGACAACGCCGCAGGACTGGAATGTGGCCTATCGCTGGCAAGGCGATCGCAGCGTGCGCCCGAAGATCGTCCTCGATGATGGGCGTTTCACGTACTTCCAGTTTGCGGCCCACGCCGAAAGTCCCGCGCTCTTCGCCATCGAAGAGGACGGCGAGGAAACCCTCGTCAATTATGTGGTGCGCGGACCCTACACGATTGTGGAGCGGTTGGCGCCGGGTTGGCGGGTGCGCGCCGGCGCGCATGCGGCGCGCGCTACCAACACGCGCTGGCGGCGCGATCCGACGCCCGGCGCCATCGCGCCACCCACGCGCATCGCAGTGCGCGACGCGCCGGCGGTCGTGGAGGTCGTGACCACCACTCCACAACGCACACGCGCTCCTGCGCCGAGGCGGCGGCGATGAGTGCATCCGACCAAATCGACCCTTCAGCGACTGGGACCGGCGCGGATGGCGCAGCGCCACCGACAGATCGTGAACCGGCTGCGGACGCCACCGCCTACGATCGTCCGATGCGTGACGCGCCCTCGCCGCGCCGTCTGGCGCCGCTGCTCGTCATCGGCGTTGGCCTCACGGTCTGCGCAATCGCCGCGTTTTCGTTGTCGCAGAAGCAAACACCGCGCGCCGCGCTCGCGGCGGCGCCGGAAGAGATTGAATACACGACCGGCGTCACCACCGACGATCTGCCGGCGCCAAAGGCGGAGCTGCCATCGCCGGCGCCCGTGCGCGCCGCCGACGCCCGATTGACTGGATATGCCACGCAGGCCTCTGCGGAAGAGCGCTACGCGCAACAGCTCGTCGACGCCCGGCGCCGCGCGCCGGTGCTCATTCTTGGCAGCAATTTGGGCGGCGGTCGCGGCGGCGCCGCGGATCGCGGGATGACGACGGGCGATGCTGATCCGCAATTGGATAGCCGCACGTCAATCGTGGCCCGGTCCCAGACCGTGGCGTCTTCGGCGCAAGCCATCCGCGCGCGCACGCGCCAGGACACGACGCTGCCGGAGGGCGCGTTTATTGCGGCCACGCTTGAGACCGCCATTCAGTCCGACCTGCCGGGCGGTATCCGCGCCGTCGTAGCGCGCGATGTCTACGCCGCCGACGCCACGCGTCTCCTTGTGCCGCGCGGCTCGCGGCTCATCGGCGAGTACCGCTCTGGCCTGGTTCGCGGCCAGTCGCGCGTCTTCGCCGTCTGGACGCGGCTCGTGCGTCCGGACGGCGTGTCCATTCTGCTCGACGCGCGCGTGACGGATGGCGCGGGCCGGACCGGCGCCACCGGAGCCCGTGACAGCCATTTCTTTGAACGCTTCGGCGCAGCAGTGCTTTTGTCGCTGATCGATGGCGCGGTCACCGTCGCCGCGAACGACGCGGGCTCGCGCGACGACGCCCGCCTCGTCGTCCAGACCGGTGGCGACTTTTCCCGGGCGGCCGAGATCGCGCTTCAGAACACCATCGCCATTCCTCCGACCATCCACGTAGCGCCCGGCACGCGCCTTCAGGTGTTCGTCAACCGCGACATCGATTTCTCGACCGTCATCGCCGACGCGTCTTCCCTCTCGATGCTTCCGTGAGCGCCGCGTCCACATCAAACACGGCGGCGGCGGCGCGGACGGACAGTTCGCCCTATTTGATCGACGCGCTCGCGCCATTCGTGGTCCATCTTGATGATCCGGCCGTGATCGAGATTCTCGTCGATCGTCCGGGCGCCTTCTGGATCGAACGCGCCGGCGCGGCGGCGCTTGAAGAACACCATGACGAACGCATCACAGACGAGCGCATGCAGCGGCTCGCGCGTCTCGTCGCCGCCATCAGCGCCCAGGAAGTGCACGCCAACCGCCCCCTCCTCTCGGCGAGCCTGCCGGCGAGTGGTCCGGGCGGCGGCGCGCGCATCCAGTTCGTGCTTCCGCCGGCGGCACGCCACGGCGTCGCCATGGCCATCCGCAAACATGTCGTCATCGGGCGAACGCTTGCGGACTACCGGACCGATGAGAGTTTCAGTGGAACGGCGATGGGTGCTCAACCGTTCGACGCCAACAGCGATGACGAATTACGCATTCTTGCGCGGGCCGGCGACCCGGCGCGCTTCCTGGAGGCGGCCCTCGCGGCGCGCCGCACCATGCTTGTTTCCGGCGGCACGAGCTCAGGGAAGACAACCCTGCTCAATGCGCTGCTCGCGTCGATCCCAGCGCACGAACGCATCGTCACCATCGAGGACGCCCCCGAATTGCGACCGCCACAACGGTCCCATGTCTCGCTTATCGCTTCCCGCGGCGACCAGGGCGAAGCCGGCGTCACCATGCAGAGCCTTCTGGAAGCATCTCTCCGGCTCCGGCCCGACCGCATCCTGCTCGGCGAGCTTCGGGGCGCTGAGGCCTTCGCCTTCCTGCGCGCCGTCAACACCGGCCACCCCGGGTCGCTCACCACCATCCATGCCGACAGCCCGCAAAGCGCCTACGAACAGATCGCGCTCATGGTGATGCAATCGGACGTCAGGCTGACACGCGCCGATGTGCTCGCCTACGTGCGCTCTATCGTGCGCATCGTCGTGCAGACCGCGCGCGTCGGCGGACGCCGGACGATCACCGACATCCATTTCGCCGAACCCGACTGCACATGACCCGCCGCATCGATCACCGCGTCGCGGGGAGGTTTTCTCGATGAAACGCCCGCCGCTCCTCCCATTGTGCGCGGCGATCGCAGCGCTCGTCGCCTTGGCGTGGATCGGCGGAGCCCTGTATCTGGTCTGGGCCGGGCTCGATCCCGGTCGCGCCAACCCGCTCACGCTCTGGCGCTACTGGCGAGCATATGGCGCGCGGCCAGGCGAAGCTGATCGGCTCGCGATTTCCGCGCTTTTGCCGCTCGCGGGCGTTCTGGGGGTAATTGTTGTCGCGGCCACGGCGCCGGCACGTTACATTCACGGGCGCAGTCGTTGGGGCAACTGGTTCGACCTGAAACGGCTGAAGCTCGATGCGCCGCGCGGACTGATCCTCGGAGAAGCGTTCGGCGGATTTGTCCGCTGCGGCGGCGAAGCTCATGTTCTCGTCGTCGCGCCGACCGGCGCGGGCAAGACCACAGGCATCGTCATTCCGAACCTGTTGTCGTGGACGGGATCCGTGGTGACGCTCGATCCCAAGCGCGAGGCGTGGACTGCAACAGCGGGCTCGCGGGCCAAGTATGGCGAAGTCTTCCTCTGGGCGCCACTCGACGCCGAGGGCCGCACCTGCCGGTTCAACCCGCTTGACCAGATAGCGTCTGACAAAGTGCGTCGCGTCATTGATCTCATGAAGCTCGCGGCCGCCCTCATCCCGGAGCCGGAAAACGAAACACGCTGGATTGCGCAGAGCGCGCAGCGACTATTTCGCGCGCTGGCGCTCTGGGTTGTCGACACACCGGGAACGCCAAACAGCATAGGAGAAATATGGCGGATCGTGACGACACCCGACGATCTGCAGGCGTGGTGTCATCGACAAGCCATCGATCGCACGGACCTCGATCTGGCGTGCGTCGCCGACCTTGCTGCGTTCTCGGGCGCTGTCGACAAGGAGCGCGCGTATATTCTCAATGAGCTTCAGAACGCATTGCAGCCGTGGAGTTCCGCCGCAGTGCGGGCGGCGACCAGCGCAAGCGATTTCAGGCTCGCCGATCTCAGACGGCGGCGCATGGCGGTGTATCTCGCTATCGATCCCGCAGATACTGGCGCCTACGGGCGGTTGTTTCGCATCTTCTTCGAGATGACCGCCGACGCGCTGATGCGCGCGGAGGGTTCAGCAGGCCCCAACTCCACCGCCTCGGCGACCGTAGCTCACGAAGTTCTTTTGCTCATCGATGAATTCGCCACCTTCGGACGGCTCCCGCTCATTGAAAAACTCATGGCTGCGGTCCGCGGCTATCGGGCGCGCATCATGATCGTGTGTCAGGCTCTCTCTCAGCTTGACAATATTTATGGCGTTGCCGGACGCAACGCCCTGCTTGGCAACGCCACCCGACATATCTTCATGCCCAATCCAGATCCCGCGACGGGCGCCTACGTCTCACAACGCATCGGCGACACCACTATGGCTGCGCGAACCCGGTCGCAGTCTTCAGGGGGAGCACACGGCCGCAATTCGACTTCGCTGGCGCAGGTGGTGCGGACGTTTCTCAAGCCCGAGGAATTTGAACGTTTGCCGCCGGGTGTGGCGGTATTGCTGGCGCCGGGAGCGGCACCATTGAGGATTCGCATTCGGGGGTGGTTCGAGTGTGCGCTATTCAGGAAGCGAGTTGTTGCGGCACCACACGTGTCGCCGTTGCCAACTGAGCCACCGGTTGTTTCCTACCGCGTCGAACGAAGAGCGGTCCGCAAACACGGGAAGGAAAAATCCGCCACGGTGGTGAAAGTGGCGACTACATCTCAAGGGGAGCTGTTCAGCGGACCTTTGCCGGCGAAAGAGCCCATTCGGCACGCCGGGTCTGACGCTGGGCGCGTGCAAGTCAGAGGACAGTCGCGACCGGAGACGCCGCCATCGTGGCCCGCTCAAGTAATCAAGGACGTCGATCACTTGGACGCAACCGACAAAGCGCATCAGTCCGATATGTAGTCCTTCTTTGCCGTCTCATGCGACGCACTGGTTGAGCCAGACATACAGCGCACCCGCTCGAGTATGAACTGTACGCACCCACCCAGCGAGGGCCGCCTTGCGTGGTAGTGCGGTGTGAGGCTGATCCGGCGAGCGCCTAGTCTTCCGTAACGGGCTTTGATCAGTCAATCCCTGTTGAACGTCATCTCGTCGCCGGTTTCATGCTTCCGTCCGCATTCAGCGCAGTGGCTGATGCACTATGGGGCTACTCAACAGGATCGGCCGGCCAATCTAGCAAAGCGCAGTCGTCCTTGGCGGGGCGCTGCTGTCTAGGCGACGGCCTGACCGGATCCATGCGTCCCGGCGACGGGACCTCGTTCTCAGGCAAGCGATGGTGATAACCCGCCCGAAATCTGGCTTCGGTTCCTCCTCCTTACGCTGGCATTGGGCGGGCCGCTCGCGCGGCGACAAATTCCGTGCCATCGGCGAGCATGCGATGCAGCACCACGGCGAGTTTGCGCGCCAGCGCCACCTTTGCCTTCTTCGCGCCGGCACGCTTGGCCACGCCCATGGCCCAGTCCTTCAAGGCCGAGGCCTTGACCACTCTGGTGAGAATCACGTTTGCCGCCTCGTAGAGGGCTGCACGCACCTCGCGATCGCCGCATTTCGAGATGCGTCCAGTGACGTCGGTCTCGCCGGATTGGTACTTTTTCTGGGTTAGCCCGAAATGTGCGCCCACCGCGCGTGAAGAACGGAACCGACTTGGATCGTCGATCGCCGAGACGAAGGTCAGCGAGACCAAGGCGCCAACGCCTGGCGTGGTCATCAGCAATTTGGTGCGATCGTCATGGCGCGCCAGCGCATAGATGCGCTTCTCGATCAGCTTGAATTCGCTCTCGAGTACAGCCCGAGCATTGAGCAAACACTCACTGATGAACTGCAACGTGCCGTGTTCAGCGACGAGGTCGCGGATTCGCCGCTCAAACGTCCTGGGCGTAGTCGCTCCGACCTTGAGTCCGAATCCGCGCAAGATCCCGCGGATGCTTATATCAACGTCGATCCGCTTGATCTGCAGCAGCTTGCGGGCGGTGAGCAGCGCGCGCACCTCTTGGGCGGGAAGTGATTTGCAATGCACCGGACGAAACCAGCCCAGGCGCACCGATGGAGAACGGGCCTCGGACATCTTCCGGGCCAGACTGAGCATACGCCTGAGAGCCGGATTTTCGTTTCGCGGCGACCAGACTGCGCTGAACGCCAACTCTTCCCCGAGAAGCGGGCGATAGATGACACCAGGAAAATGCATCGCCGTCGCCGCCTCGCTGATCAGCGTCAACCCGCGACCGAGCGATACAATCTGCATGAGACTGTCCCGCCCAACGCTGTGCCGTTCGACCATCGGTCGATCTCCGGCCTCGACCAAGCGTTTCACCAGAAAATCGCCGATATCAGATTCCGGCCGTGCTTCGCCAAAAACGAGAGGCTGGCCGCGCAGGTCGGGCCAATCGACTTCCGACAATACAGCGAGCTTGTGATGCGAAGGCAGGGCGACGAACAGCCGCTCGGTCCAGAGCTGCGTCACGTCGCAATCTGTCAATGCCGGATCCCCTGTGACGAAAGCAACATCGAGTCTGTGTTGCCGGACAGCGGCAAAATGGTCCGACGGCGCACCATCGACGAACTCTAGGCGGACACCGGCATGACCGGCGTCGAAGGCTTGGAATAGTTCCGCGAGAAAGCCAGAGGCCATCGAAGATAAAATGCCGATGCGCACAGCGCCGTCCTCGGCACGCCCGATCGCTCCGACATCCGTTACGGCGTGACCGATCTGATCGAGAGCTATACGGGCGCGATATAGGAACCGCTGCCCCGCATAGGTGAGCTTCACGCCCTCATGTGAGCGGATAAAAAGGGCTGCGCCGATTTCGTCCTCAAGATCGCGAATGCGTCGGCTTATGACGGATTCCTGGACGGCCAGCGCCTTGGCAGCGCCACGAAAGCTGCCACGCTCAGCAGCCGCAACAACATAGCGAAGGTGGCGAAGCTCGAATTTCAAACATACCTCTCCGGCGTCAGCACCACCTGGATAATGTGACTAATGGTGCCGCTCGGCGCTTCCTCACCGATCATGTGTCGAAGCAAGGGTCAGCTTTGCAGTCTTCGGATCGTAAACATATCCGGTGATGGTCCCATCCTTGATCCTTTGAACGGCTTCATCCACGGCAAAAAGTGGAACGAGAAACCATTCCCTCGGGATTATCGGTTGCCCGAAGCGATCTTTGATTTCGATATCCAACCGAGCCGCCCCGAAAATCTTATGGATCAGATTTTCCAGTTTCGCCCGGTTGACGTTGTAAAGCTCATAAGTGGCAACGATCTCCACGTCGGCCATCAGGAAGGTTGGGTCGAGGCGGGCATTTGTAATGCGTCGCTCTACGCTGCCGCCCGTCACGCCGACCTTATGCAGAATCTCCCGGTTGGCCGCGACAAGTGGATGGTCGGATTTGCTGCGCAGGACGTAAATCGTGCCGCTGGCCTGATCGCCATCGCCAGTTTGGTCCTCAAACAATGGCCCGGCAGTCGGCTCGGTGATCCGACGGCCGGCCTCATCCTTGTAAAGCGCCCGCTGGAGCGACCGCAGGAGCAAATCGCTCTCCGTGCCATTCGAATAAATGACCCTTAGCCGCGCGTCTGTCTCGCCATTTGGCGCTTTGATCTGGTCTCCCACCTCAGCGACATAGGCGGTCTGACCGCCAAGGATAAAAAACTGACCCACTTGGATGTCAGCCTTGAGGAAACCCGAATCCTTGACGAACCGTCGCGTCGTGCGAAGGCCGCTTTCAAGGTCGCTTTGCACCTGCTGGAACAGCGACTTGAACTTTTCGAAATCGGCGCACTTTTCTCGGCTCGCAATTTCCTCAGCTTCGCGCTTCTCGGCGCTAGTGCGGACATAGCGCAGGCTGGTTATGTCAGAAGACCCGGCAGCGCCTTCCAGTTCGGCAAGCAATTCGTCCTCGTCCATCGTTTCCGCCATCGACGACGATGCCGAGATCGGCGCCGTGGTCAACAATCCCTGATGGTCAAACGGCGTGAGGAGGGAACGGCAGTCTTCGAGCGCGCGGAGGCGATCAAGACGCACGGCGTAGAGCCGCTCGAAAATATCACCGTCATCGCCGTGCCCAGGCGGACGGCCGTTTTTCTCCACGAAGCGCTGAATCTCTTCAAACCCGGCGATGATCCGTTCCTCGCGGGGGGGGCGTCCGCCTTTCTTTTCCGGTTGCGCGAAATCGTCGAGTTCCGAGCGCAGGTCGTCGAGGTCAAGGTCACTCATAGCGGCCCTGATCCTTGAAGCGGACAAACGCGGCCGCGCCTTCGGCCATACGCTTCTCCCAAGCATCGGCTGAACTGATGGAGGGAAGTCGGCCGCGCTCTTTCTTGAACCGCACGGCACGCACTGCCAGATCCTTCGCCTCATCCGGCGTCAGGCTGGTGCGCTTGGCGGCAATCGCCGCCGCGACCTGCTTCAGGCTTTCCTCGCTCATCGTCTTGGCGAGGATCGCATAGGCTTCGCCGAAGGGATTGATGCGGTCGATCAGGTCGATTTCGAGATCGCGCACATCCATCGCAAACTTGCGCACGCCATCGACGAAGGCCGTGTTGGCGCTTTCCTCGCCGAGCGAACTGCCGGCAGCGACTTCCTTCGCCTTCTGGGTCAGGTTCAACGCCGCCACGGCATGCTGGCGAACCGCTTCCTGATCCTCGTCGTTCAGTTGCGGGAACTTGTCCTTGATGATCTTGCCCATGCGCACCTGGGTCAGTTCCTCCGGCACCAGTTCCTCATCGAACAGGCCGCGCTCGATCGTTGTTTTGTCTTGGACGAAGGCCGCGATAACCTCATTCAGATCTTCCTGACAAATGCGCGTCGCTTCCTCGCTCTTGGGCGTGGCCAGGCCCTTGATCTCGATCTGAAATTTGCCGGATTCCTCGTTAAAACCGACATTGCACTTGGTCGGATCGTAGCCGCCCTCGCCATAATCAAAGCCCGGCGTCGGCACGTTTTGCGGGTTTTTGGGCTTGAACTCGAAGCGGGGGGCCAGCACCTGCTCCATCAGCAGGCTGGCGGCGATGGCCTTCAATGTGTCGTTGACGGCCTCGGTTACAATATCATTGGCGGCGGCAGGTTCGGCGATCAGGTTCGAGAAACGGGCGCGGGTTTTGCCCGGCGCATCGCGGGTCGCGCGGCCGATGATTTGGACGATCTCGGTGAGGCTCGACCGATAGCCGACCGTCAGGGCGTGCTCGCACCAGATCCAGTCAAAGCCTTCCTTGGCCATGCCCAGCGCGATGATGATGTCCACATGGTCGCGATTGTTCTTTTGCGTCGAATCTTTCAGCGCGGCGGAAACGCGGTCCCGCTTGGCTGGATCATCATCGACCAGATCGGCAATGCGAAGAATCCTCCCGTCCGCTGCTTTGACAAGCTGGAAGCCGGTAGTGGGGTCGGTCCCTTGCCAAGCGCCCAGTTCCTCGATGATGTGCTCCACCTCCTTGATTTTGTCCTTCGTGCTCTCGCGCGAATTGACGTTCGGGATGTGGATAATCGTTTTTTCGGCCGGGTTCAGCACCTTCAGGATGTCGTCGGCATAAGAGTCCGAATAGAAGAAGTAGCCGATGTCGAGTTGCTTCAAATATTGATAGCCATTGAGCTGCTCATAATAGGTGTAGGTGACACTCTCGAACTTTCCTTCGTCTTGCGGCGCCAGCACCGCCTCGGCATCGCCCCGGAAATATGATCCGGTCATCGCCACGACGTGCACGCGATCGCGGGTGATGAAATCGCCCAGATGAATGCCCAGCTTGTTGTCGGGATTGGCCGAAACGTGGTGGAACTCGTCCACCGCGATCAGCCGGTCATCGAAGGCCTCGATGCCGAATTTGTCGACGGCGAAGCGGAAGGTCGCATGTGTGCAGACCAGCACCTTGTCAGTGCTTTGGAGAAAGGCGCCGAGCGAATTGACCTTGCCGCCGTTGTCGTTGCCCGGCGCATCGCACAGATTCCACTTGGGCTCGACATGCCAGTCCGCCCAGAATCCATGCTTGCTCAGCGGCTCGTCATGAAAACTGGAGCCGATCGACTTTTCCGGCACGACGATAATGACCTGCTTGACGCCCTGGTTGGCGAGCTTGTCGAGCGCAATGAACATCAGCGCGCGGCTTTTACCGGAGGCCGGCGGCGACTTGATCAACAGATATTGCTCACCGCGCTTCTCGAAAGCGCGCTCTTGCATCGGCCGCATGCCGAACTCGTTGGCCTTGGTCGAGCTGCCGTTGCGGGCATAGGAGACCGAGACGGAGGGAACCGATTTCACTTCTTTCATCACGCGTGCGCCTTCGCGTTTTTCTTCTTGGCCGCTCCCGGTGCGACGGTCATTTTCGTATAAAGTTCAAACAGCTTTTCCAGCCGCTCCGTGTCATTCTTGAATCGGCGGCCGATATAAATGCGTTCGAGCACTTCGTCGTTGCGTTCATGCGCTTCACGCAGATCAGGCGGCATCTTGGAAACGCTATCCTTCACCTCGTACAGATCAGCCAATGACGCTGGGAAATGCGCTTCCCGCGCCAAGAGTATGTCTTCAGCGCAGCGGGTCAGGTCGGCCTTGTTCTTCTCAGTTAGCGGCGGAACGGGGAAGGTGTTCCAGCCGAGAGTGTTGGAGTAGCGAAAGTCGGTTTTCAGCTTGCCGCAGACGGTTGCGATCCAGACAAGGTGCAGCCTTGATGCAATGATAGCCATGTTCCAAAGCGGAGCATCATATAATGCAAATGCCTCGGTCACGATTGAGTTCGGGGGCAAGAGGCCAACTGGCAAAAATGGCCTCTCTTCTGAGCTTACGCGCGGAACAATGATTGCGTTGCTGTATTCAGGTGACCGGATTTCGACGAACCGATGCGGATGCCTAGCCCACGCGGCGGTGGCCTCCTTTGGGCTCTGCGCGCGAGCCTCAGCGACCTTTGACAAGCGTGCTCTGACAGCGGCGCTTCGAGTTGCCATATCTACTTCATGGTCTGCAATCCAAAGGCAAAAGCGGGAAATGCCTTGGATAAACTCCTGGGCACCAAATATTGGTCTCAAAAAAGGTTTAGCTCGCTCATCTAGAGAACGAGCATCTGCTACCGAAAGCAGCAGGTTTCCGCCGTCTTTCGCAAAGTTTCCCAGCAGCATCTGGGATAGCTGGGAAAGTGGCGCTTGACGTGCCGAGACATAAATTTGCGCCCCAGCGGTTAGGTACGGTGAAATATTTTCCACTTCGCGGACCACGTCGCCTGAAAATATTTTGCTGGTCTCTTTACCATCCTTTGGCGCTAAGCCAACGATCACGCAGGTCACGCCAGCGTTGTTCGCAGCCAAGTTCGACCACTTAAATGACAATGTCGCGAATGATATCCGAGCATGTTGGAATACCAACGGCCAGAACTGCGCAACCTGCATACCTTGTGAAATAGAATTCGTTGAGACGAGGGCGGACGCAGATTTTTTGTTAAATGAAATATACAGAGCCGCCTTATAAACAAATCCACAAATGTAATCGAACGATTTCCAGCGTGATGTTAAGCCCCCGAATACGTGCTGCATGTCGGATTTCTGTGAGGACGACTGCTTTTTATCACCGACATATGGCGGGTTGCCGCAAATATAGGTTTCCCCACCTTCGTTCTCGAAGTCGAT
>Ga0163149_10002071_pt1 | contig 24797 bp, 17 predicted proteins | sample OliLakLV19MP5G1_FD_148604 | JGI IMG/M metagenome (GOLD analysis project Ga0163149, IMG submission 148604) | Freshwater microbial mat bacterial communities from Lake Vanda, McMurdo Dry Valleys, Antarctica - Oligotrophic Lake LV.19.MP5.G1 | ecosystem: Environmental > Aquatic > Freshwater > Lake >... | reverse complement strand
GACGGGGACGGGGACGGGGTGCAGACATCGGTCTCGGCTCCAACGGTGGTGAGAGAAGGAGACTGAGAGGAAGCCAGACGGCCGTAGTTCTGGAGTAGCGCAGCGCTACTCCAGAACTACGGCCGTTCCACAGGCGGTCACCATGAGCATGCTGCCGCCGTCGCCCAACGTCTCGTAGTCGAGGTCGACCGAGAGGATGGCGTTGGCGCCGAGGCCCTCGGCCTGCGTCTGCATCTCGGACAGCGCGATGTCCTTCGCGCGGCGGAGTTCCTTCTCGTAGGTCCCCGAGCGTCCGCCCACGATGTCGCGGATGCCGGCGAAGAGATCTTTGAAGATGTTGGCGCCCATGATCGCCTCGCCTGAGACGAGTCCCAGATACTGCGTGACGCGCCGTCCCTCGATCGTCGGCGTGGTCGTGATCAAGAATGACATCGATTCCTCCTTCTGTCCGTCAGTCCAACCGGTCGAGCGCGGGAGTATCGGGCGCGGCTACCGCCGTCGCAAGAGGTCGTACTCCCCGATCGTCGCCTCGATCAAATACCGTTCATCGATCCAGCGCTGCAACCAGACGAACTGCGCCTGATCGAGCGCATAGTTCGCCAGGGTCGGCGCCAACACGACGTAGCGCGGCGGCGACGACTCCAGCGAGGCGCGCAGTTCGTCCATGGCCCCGGGGATGTCCATCTGCGCGCGACGCCCGGTGTTCGGTCCGACCAGCGGATAGAGGCCGTAGAAGCGGCCGGGCGCCGGTCGGTCGGCGTAGTAGAAGACGGCCGGCTTTGGTCCCCAGACCAGGATCGAATCGCTCGGCCCGGTCCGCGACTTCACATACTCGCCTACCTCCGCCTCGCGCCAGCGAGGATGCTCGGTCGTCGGCGTGTACTCGCCGACGTAGGCCGATGCGGTCCGTAGGACCGTCTCCCCGACATCGACGGCCAGGAGTGCGGTGAGAGCCAACGCGCCGGCGCGCGCGATCGGCTCGGCCGAGAGACGCACGACGGCCCAGCCGAGGGCCAACGCGAGCGCCGGCGCCGCGAACTGCAGGTAGTGGCCGAGGCTCCTCAAGCCGGCGAACGAAACCGCCAGGCCAACCGCGAGGAACGCGACGATCCAACGCCCGGCGCGCGGCGTCGGTGACACGGCCGGGGAGATCGCGAGCGCCACGGCCAGCGCCACCGCCGCGACGCCCCCCGCCGCCAGCGCGGGGTGGCCATGGACGAGAATTCCGACGAGCGAAAGCGCTCCGCGGATCGCCTCCTCTGCTCCCACTCCGCCCGCTCGGCGCAGCAGTGGGAAGAGCACCGTCTGCTCGAGCATCTCGTCGAACGCCCCGACTCGCGCGAAGCTGAGTCCGACGATCAGATTCGGGACGAGCCATCCCGCGAACAGCCAGGGGGCGCGCGCCCACCCGCGCCGTCCGTCGGCCAGGATCGGGACGACCAGGAAGAACGCCGCGTTCTGCTTGAAGAGCGAGCCCAACGCGATGAGCGCCCCGGCCGCCAGATCGCGAACGCGCGGGGCGAGTTCGGCGCGCGCGAGCCAGAGTCCGGCGCAGACGAAGAGCAGGGCGAACGGCTCCGTGTTCGCGGTCGCGCCTTCGAACGCCGGCGAGATCGCGGCGCAGGCCAGCGCCGCCACGGCCAGCGACGCGGCCCAAGCGCCCGCGACCGAGCGGGCCAGTCCCCCGAAGAGCGCGAGCACGCCGGCCTGCGTCAACAAGTGGAGCGTGCGCACCGCCTCCATCGGCTTGGCGCCGTCGCCCGCTCTCGCACTCCACTCGAAGGCCCAGGCGTAGACGTAGTAGAGCCCCGGGAAGTGCACATCCCAGAAGTCTCTGAAGCAGACCGCGCCATGCTGCGCGCGTTGCGCGAACACCGCGTAGACCGCTTCGTCGCGCGCGACGAACTCGATCGAGCGATACGGGACGAGCGCCAACGCGACGAGAGCGATGCCCAGCGCGACGGAGACGAAGAAGATCGCGTCGCCGCGCGCGCGCAAGGCGGGCCTCAGGCGGCGCGGGCGGCCGGCGCCCGTTCGTCGTCGAGCACGCGCGCGAGCGGTCCCTTGGAGAAGAGACGCGGGAAGACCCATCCCTCCGCCAGATAGATCCCGACCGCGACATAGATCCAAGCGAGGACGATGTCGACGATGTAGTGGTGATCAAGATAGACGGCGGAGAACCAGACGCCGAACGGATAGACGAGCGCCCAGGCCGCACCCCGACCGAATCGCTTCATGGCGTAGATCGCCACCAAGAGCGGGAAGGCGCTGTGCAGCGACGGAATCGCCGCGAATTTGTTCGGGTTGAGATGCTTGTAGACCGACTCGAAGAGCGGAATGCCGATCCACCGATCGGCCGCCACGAGATTGCCCGCCCCCGCCCCCTTGAACGACGCCTCCGGCTGGATGAAGCCGAAGTCGCGCACGTACCACGGGGGCGCGGCCGGATAGAGGAAGTAGGTGGCGAAGCTCGTCCAGGTGACGATCGAGAACGCGATCATGAATCGATAGAACATCGGTCGATCCCGCAGCGTGTTCCAGAAGATCCAAGCCAACACGATCGGCACGGCCATGTGCATGGCGTAGAGACCCGAGGCGAACTGATCGAGGGAGCGTTTCCATCCGGCGTCCGGGTTCAACTGCTGGAGGTCGAACCACCAACTGTTGGGGATCGTCCCGAGCGACGGCGCGAAGAGTCGCCACTCCCAGAGGAACGGCTCCAACACGTGGATCTGCCCCGCCAGATCATCCACCCCGCCGCGCATGAAGTCGTACGCGATCCAGAGCGCGATGAACGGACTCCAATCGAGCAAGAACCGTCTCGCATTGCCGAGCACCAGCGCCACAATGAGCAGCGAGAGGAAGGCGTGGTCGGGCCGCACCTTCATCACGTTGTCGATCTGGATGAAATAGACGACGACGAGACCGAGGACGACGAGGCGCCAGTGGTTCCCAACCCCCGGCTTGGCCGCGCCCGGTGTGGCCGCGCCCGGTGTGGCCGCGCCCGGTGTGGCCGCGCTCATCCCGTCGATTCGGCGTAGACACCGAGGCGGAGATACCGCTGGAGACGCTCCTCCACGAGCGGCGCGCCCGGGATCCGAATGAGCACATCGAGGCTCTCGCGCAATTCCAGGCGCAGCGTCTCGGCCATGAGCGCGGGGTCGCGGTGCGCCCCGCCGGTCGGCTCGGGCACGACGCGGTCGATCACGCGCAGACCGAGTAGATCCTGCGCGGTCAGCTTCAGCGCCTCGGCCGCCTCCGGCGCCTTCGCGCGGTCCTTCCAGAGGATCGCGGCGCATCCCTCGGGTGAGATCACCGAGTAGACCGAGTTCTCCAGCATCAGCACGCGGTCGCCCATAGCGATGGCGAGCGCGCCGCCGGAGCCCCCTTCCCCGATGATGACCGTCAGGATCGGTACCGAGAGGCGCGCCATCTCTCGCAGATTGACGGCGATCGCCTCGGCCTGGCCGCGTTCTTCCGCGCCGACGCCCGGGAAAGCGCCGGGCGTGTCGACAAAGGTCACCACGGGCGCGCCGAACTTCTCGGCCAGCCGCATCAACCGCAGCGCCTTGCGATACCCCTCCGGGTGCGGCATGCCGAAGTTGCGGGAGAGATTCTCCTTCGTGTTGCGGCCCTTTTGATGGCCGATGACCATGACCGGCCGGCCCTCGAAACGGGCCATCCCGCCGACGATCGCCCGGTCGTCCGCGAAGGCGCGGTCGCCGTGCAGCTCGAGGAACTCGGTGAAGATCGCCTGGACGTAGTCGAGGGTGTAGGGACGACGGGGATGTCGCGCCAACTGCACCCGTTGCCAGGCGGTGAGGCTCGAGTAGATCTCGCTCCTGAGCTTCTCCGCCTTCGCCTCGAGCTTGCGGAGCTCGTCGGAGAACTCGAGACGCTCCTCGTCCGCGAAGGCGCGGAGATCTTCGATCTTCCGTTCGAGTTCGACGATCGGCTTCTCGAAGTCCAGCCAGCTTGTTTCCATGCAGCTCCCCCAAGTCGCGGACGGGCCAATCTACCAACCCTCTTCACGGAGCGTCAACGTACCCCCGGCATGGGGCGTCGTTCGGCCCATTCAGGCCGAGCGCCGTGGGCGAAAAGCCACGCTCAGGCCCATTCCGTGCAGTTTGCGCCGCGGGCGCGTCTCCCTGCCCTGCCCCGAGTTCGACGGCGCGAACGAATGCCCGATCGATGCGCGAGCTCGCGATGCTCCAGCGTTCGCGTGGGCTGGACGTTGCCCACTTCGCGACGATTGCGAGACCCCGTCTTCGGACACTCGGTACGGCGGTTGCTCCTTCGGCCCCAGCAACGCACTCCAGGTATCAGGGAGGGAGGTCTCTAGCCATGAAAGCCACCACACAGTTGATCGTGAGTCTGCTCGTCAGCGTCGGGCTCTGCGCCGGCGGCTGCTCGAGCGATGACGGCCAGTCGCCGATTCTGACTCCGTCGCCGCAGGACGAAAGTCCGCCGCTCACACCGGCCAGCATTCAACCCCAGGCGAGCGCCAAGGGGGGTTACCAGGTCGCCTGGATGCCCAACTTCGAGTCCGACATCGTGGGGTACAACGTCTACATCTACGATCCAGACCCGAGTCGCGCCAGCGCCTACCGCCTGTTGAACGTGAATCGCCCCGTGCCCCGCACGTCCTATGCGTGGCCCGCTGCGAGCGGTGGCGGCAACGCGTTCGTGCGCGTCAGCGCGGTCGACCAGTCGAACAACGAGAGCGAGATGTCGCCGGTCGTCGAAGTCGCTTGTAACTCGGGTGGGATCCCGGTCGAGCAGCAGCCCGGCCTGGATGACGCCACGGGCGGCAGCGGTCACGGCAGCCAGGCGTCGGATGAAGACACCGGGAAAGAACCGAACCAACAAGAACCGCAACGCTGAGACTCTTTCCCCGAGGGCGGCCTTGCCCGGCCGCTCGTCGGCCCCTCGCGGCCCCGCAATGCGCTTCGGCGCACGGCGGGGCCGCGCTGCGTTAGACTGCGCGCCCATGGAAACAACTCATGACGACCGCGCGCGACTCCTCGAACGCATCCAAGCACTCTCACTGAAACGGGGGCGCTTCGTTCTTTCCTCCGGCGCCGAGAGCGACTTCTATCTCGACCTCCGATTGACGACGACGGACCCCGAGGGCGCCGCGCTCTCGGCGCGCTTCCTCCTGGCGGAGGCGGCGCGGGTCGACGCATCTCGCATCGGCGGCCCGACCATCGGCGCCGATCCGTTGGTCGGCGCCGCGGTGGCGTCGAGCTATCACCTGGGGCGTCCGGTGCGCGGATTCCTGGTGCGCGGCGAAGCGAAGCGGCACGGGACCGAACGTCAGATCGAGGGACACTGCGAGGCAGACGACCGCGTCTTGGTCCTGGACGACGTCGTGACCTCGGCCGGCTCGATCGTGCGCGCCATCGACGCCGTGCGCGCCGCCGGCGCCGAGGTCGTCGGCTGTTTCTGTCTGGTCGATCGCGAAGCGGGCGGGCGCGAACGTCTGGCCGAAGCGGGCGTCTCGCTCACCTCCGTCTTCTCGGTGCGCGAAGTCTTGGGGCCCAAGGCCGATCCGCTGCCGGCGCGCTTCACTCCGCACACCCCCTACCTCACGACCGATGCGATCGTGGAACTGGAGCCGGGCAAGGTTCTGCTCATCCGCCGCGGTTTTCCGCCGTACGGATGGGCGCTCCCGGGCGGGTTCGTCGAGGTCGGCGAGAGTCTCGAGGATGCCGTGGAGCGCGAGCTCCTGGAGGAAACCGGACTCGCGCTCCAGTCGGTCGAGCAACTCCACACCTACTCCGCGCCGGGACGCGATCCTCGTTTCCACACGGTCACGACCGTCTTCACCGCGACGGCCCGAGGCCCCGCCCGCGCCGGCGACGACGCCAAGGAGATCGCGCTCTTTCCGCTGGATCGCTTGCCCGAAGATCTCTGCTTCGATCATGCCGCGGTTCTCGCGGATTGGCGCACGGGACGATACGGATCGCGGCCGATCGGTTAGACTGCCGCGGGGCCGGGGGGAGGTTTCCAGATGTTCGTCGATTGCCCGCTCTCGAGATCCCGGCGCACGCTCCCCCGCTTTGTTCGCCTCGCCTCTCTCTTCTTCCTGCCGATCGTCTCCTGCCTGTGGTGGGCCGCGACGCTGCGCGCCGAGTATCCGCAGTTCGTCGTCAACGACGACACCTTCGGCGAGGAACATCGCCTGGATCCCGCGGTCACTCCGCTGCCGGGCGGCGGCTTCTTGGCGGCGTGGGTCGACAACAGCCGGGGGCACACCGACATCAACGCGCTGCGACTCGACGCCGCGCTCGCGCCGATCGGCGAACCAACCCGTCTCAACAGCGACGACGGCCTGTTTGCGCACATGGGGGTTCGACTCTCCGCTGCTCGCGCGGGGCGAATCTGGGCGATCTGGATCGACGAACGCGAAGGACAACCGCAGATCTACGCGCGTCCACTCTCGGCAACCGACGGCGCCGCCATCGCCCCCGACTTCGCGGTCGGCACGACCCCGGCCGGCTCGATCTCTGTGCCTTCGGTGGCGATCAATAGCAACGGCGATGCGCTCGTCACCTGGGCGGCGCAGCCGGGCGCAGCCGTCCGGATCTACTTCCGTGGGATCGGCGCCGATGGAGCTCCTCTCGGCCCCGTGACGGAGGTCGACGAGGAGAACGCGGCGGCTCCGCAGGGCAATCCCGCGGTCGCCGCGCTGCCCGATGGCCGCTGGCTGGTGGCGTGGGACGAACGGACCAGCCTCACCCGCAACATCTACTACCGGATTCTCGACGCAGACCTGAGCGGCGCCTCCGACATCGTTCAGGCGGACGGCGATCAGATCGGCCTGAGCGATCAGAGCGATCCGGCGGTGTTGGTCCGCGGGAACGACATCCTCGTCGCTTGGACCGACAACCGTGAAGGCAGCGGCGATCTGTGGGGACACTGGCTCGATCTCGACGGCGCGCGGGAGGCTGGCGCGGACACGCGCCTGCGCGAAGCAACCGATCCGGCGCCCGACCTCGAAGCCCGTCTCGTCGGCGCGGACGACGGCTCGTTCGTCCTCAGTTGGCTGGGATCGGCCGGCACGTCACCCCGCGCGTACTGGCGGCTCTTCGCCTCCGACCGAAGCGGCGCGAGTCCGAGCGAGACGATCGACGCAGCGTCCGCGGGCGTGCACACGCGCACCGCCGACGTCGTCGCCAGCGGACCGGGAGAGTGGCTCGCTCTCTTCAGCGACAACCGCACGCTCTCCTCCCAGGTCTATGCGAAACGGCGAGACTTCCAGGACCCCCAGAGCGAGGAGATCACGACGATCTGGTCGGCGCCCGGCTCCGGCAGCCAACTCGCTCCGGACGTCGCGCTCTTCCCCGATCGCTCCGCCGTCGTCGTCTGGGCTGGCCTGGAGAGCGGTCTGCTCAACGTCTACGCGCGCATGGTCGACACCACCGGGACACCGAGCGGCGCCGGCTTCCAGGTGAACGAGATCCCCATCAACCACGGACTTTCGACCGTCGACGGGTTCGACGCGATTCCGCAATTCGCCCCCTGGACGGCGGCCTGCTCGACCGGCTTCGTCGTGACCTGGCCCGTGAACGAAGGGGGCGGTCGTCTCGGCGTGTACGGGCAACTGTTCGATCGCGACTCCAACCGACTCGGAGGCAACTTCCGCATCCCTCCGCCGGGCCGCGACGCCATTCCTCAATCCGACGCGCGCCCCGTCATGCTGTCGGACGGCCGCTTCGCCATCGCCTGGCGCGACAACTCCGCCGACGCCGGCGGCGACATCTTCCTGCAGTACTTCTCCGCGGATGGTCTCCGCGAGGGCTCGCCGATCGATCTGATCGACAATGACAACGGCCAGCGAAACTTCCGCCAGCAACTCCCCTCGATCGCGGTCAGCCCGTTCGACGAGATCATCGTCGGATGGATCGACCATCGCTTCCGTAGTTGGGACATCTTCCTGCAGAGGGTCTCACCGTTCGGCACGCTGAACGGGCCGAACGAGCCGCAACACGTCGTCCCGGACGGCGAGACCGAAGACCAGGCGCGCCCCGCGGTCGCCAACGGCGAGGACCGTGCCGTCGCCGTGTGGGAAGAACTCCCGCTCACACTCGGCCTGATCCGCGGTCGCCTCACGGTTCTGGAGACCGCGCGAGGCGATGGCTCGGCGCCGGCCGCCGCGTCGCTTCCCATCACCGATTTCATCGTGAACGACGACCAGCCGCTGACGCTCGGCAACAAGTTCGTCGACATCGGCGTCGACGAGTCGGGTCGCTTCCTCGTCACCTGGTGGGAGAACCATGACGGCGACTCGCGACTCTGGGCCCGCCGCTACGACCCGACCGGCCAGCCGAACGGGCCGCGCTACGATCTGTCCGAAGCGACCGACGGCAGCCGCCTTCCCGCGCACATCGACGTCGGTGCCGGTGTCATCCAAGTGGTCTGGAGCGACTCGCGGCGCGATCGCGGATGGGATGTCTTCACCCGCAGGATCGACTGGGCCTTCGCGGGCGGACCTGTGCCGGTGCTGGTCTCCGGTTTCGAGTCGGCCAGTCTGAGCGAGGGAGTCGAGCTGACTTGGCGCGCGTCGTCGGACCGCCCCGGCGAAGACTTCCATGTCTGGCGTCAGGAGAGCGGTCTGGGCGGGACCACGCCGGCCGCCACCGCCCTTCGGATCACCCGCGAGCCGCTTGTCCCCGCGTCCGGCCTCTACCGCATGGTCGACTTGGAGCCGATCGCGGGAGCGTGGGCCGACTACTTCTTGGAGGCGATCGCGCTCGACGGGACGAGCGAGTTCATCGGACCGTTCTCGATCCTGTATTCCACCGGCGCGAACGTCGCTCGGCTGTGGCCGAATCCTTCGCGCGGCGCCGTCATGTTGGCGGCACCCGCGGCCGGTCGCTATGAACTCGAGGTGCGCGACGTGGCCGGCCGACTGGTGCGGCTCTCGGCCGATCGTTCCGATGGCCGCACGCCGATCGTGTGGGACGGGCGCGACATGCGCGGACGGCTGGTCCCCGCGGGGATGTACTTCGTGCGCGCCGCCTCGAGCGAGCGGCCGTCGAAGGTGTTGCTCCTCCGCTGAGAGGGCCTCCGCTTCCCGACGATGCCGGATCGATCGAGACGTGGAGGCTTCGTGCGTGGAGAAAAGGTTCTCCACCGCTACAACCGCGACCTAGGGCCCGGCGAGATCCTCGAGGTGGACGCGCGCATGTTGCGCGTTCACTTCCCGCGCGCCGACGAGACGCTCGTGTTCTCGGCCGAGGATCCTCCCTTCGAACGACTGGTCCTGCCCGAAGGCGTCGACCCCGCCGACTGGAGCAGCGAATTCTCCGACGATCTCGCCGAGCGGTTGCTCCGCGGCGAGGTCGATTCGTGGCCGGCGCTGCGCAATCGGCTGGCCGGCGGCGCGTTGCGTGAGATTCGCGAAGCCGACGGACTCGGCTCGTATCTCGGCGGACGGATCGAACTCTTCCCGCACCAACTGCACGCGGCCGAGAAGGCCTGTCGACGCGATCCGGTGCGGTGGCTTCTGGCCGACGAGGTGGGACTCGGCAAGACGATCGAAGCCTGCCTCATCCTCTCGCATCTGCTGCGCACGGGGCGCGCGCAGCGGATTCTCGTGCTCGCCCCCTCCACCTTGACGGTGCAGTGGTTGGGCGAGCTCTATCGGAAGTTCCATCAGGTATTCGTGCTGCTCGATCCCGAACGGCGGCGCGACGTCGAGCGCGAGTTGGGGCGCGAGTTCAATCCATTCGAGACGTATGAACGCGCCGTGACTTCGATCGAGGATCTCGTGGCCGAGCCGTCTTTGGCGCGACTCGCCGCCGCCTCCCGGCCCGATCTCGTCGTGGTCGATGAGGCGCACCGACTGGCGCGTCGACCGGGACATCCGGGGAGCGCGGCCTTTCGCGCGGTCGAGAGCATCGTCGCGCAGAGTCGCCATGCACTGCTCCTCTCGGCCACGCCGCTGGAGGCCGATATCCACGGTTTCTTCTCGCTCCTGCGACTGTTGGATCCGACGCAGTTCGGCTCGTGGGAAGAGTTCCAGGCGCGGCTCGCGCGCGGGGCGCCGCTGCCGCCGATGACGAGCGCGACGCGTCGCGTCGACATGGGCGGACTGCCGCCGAGAGTTCCCCAGCCGGTCGACTTGGGCGACTGGCCGGAGTGGGCCGCCCGGGAGGCTTCGGTCCGCTCGCTCCCGACCGAGCCGCCCCCCGCACGGCGCCAACGGGTCGAGGCGCTGGAGCGGGCGGTCAACGACCCATTGCGCGGCGTGGTCCCGCGCCCCGCCGAGGGCGGCGAAGCCGGAAACGAAGTCGGAAGCGAAGTCGGCGGCGATCGTCGACTCGACTGGATCGTGCAGCGGGCCCCGCGATGGAAACGACGCGGCGAGAAGACGCTCATCTTCGTGCGCGCGCGTGAAGCGCTCATCTGGCTGAAGCAGGAACTCGAGTTCCGACTCCACCAGCGCATCTCCGTCTTCCACGAGGATCTCTCCGCCGCGCAGCGTGATCTCGAAGTGGCGGGATTCGCGCGCGACGAAGGGCCGTCGATCTTGATCAGCACCGAGTGCGGCGGTGAAGGCCGGAACTTCCAGTTCTGTCGCCGGCTCGTCCTCTTCGATCTGCCCTGGAATCCGATCTTGGTCGAACAGCGGATCGGTCGGCTCGATCGCATCAGTCGACGTCGACCGGTCGAGATCGTCTACTTTCGTCCGGCCGACGGCTTCGGCGCGCAGATCACCGCGCTCTATGAACGGATCGGGCTCTTCCGCCGTCCGCTCGGCGGCGTCGAGACCTGGCTCGCCGCCGTGGCCGAGGGGATCGCGCGCGCGGCGGGAGAACCGGAGCCTTCGCTCGACGCGGAAGCCCTCGCCTCCGAGACCGAGCGCGCGCTCGATCAGACGCAGCGTTCGGTCTACGCGTTCCTCCACGCCGAGCCTTACCGCGCGGAGCTGGCCGCCGAGATCTTCAGCCGCGTCCCGCCCGATCTGGAGACGCGCACAGAGGCGGTCGTGACCGAAGCGGCGCGTCAGTATGGATTCGACGTCATCGATCGCGCCGAACGGCGGACCTGGTATCTGGAGTTCGGCGCGCTCGCCGTCATCGATCCGCTGCCCGGTCTTCCGGCGGGTAGCCGCTGGTTGGGGACGTTCGATCGCGTGACGGCGGTGGCCGACGAGACGTTGGACTTCTTCGCCTCCGGCCATCCACTGGTCGAGGCGGTCCTGCAAGAATTGGCCGACGGACGCCGTGGGCAGATCGGACTGCTGGAGCTGCGCGGCGCGACGGCCGAGGCGGGCGCCGAGGCGGGCGCGGAGTTGGAAGACGGCGCGCTCGGGTTGGTCGTCGCATTGGAAGAGGGGATCGCGACGCGACTGCATCCCTTCGATCTGCTGGGTCGACCGCGGCCCGAGTGGCGACGGTTCTTCGAGGAGTCGCCCTCGCGCCTCACGCCGCTCGCGCCGGGCGAATGGCGCGCGCCCGCAGGATGGAGCGAGTTGGTGCGCGGCGTGCTGCGCGCGGCGCGGGATCGCGGACGACCCACCGCCGCCATCGGACTGCGGTTCGTTCGGTGAGGTCGTCGCGCTAGACTTTCCGCGCTAGACTTTCCGCGCTAGACTTTCCGCGGTACGCCTTCGGGGCTCCGCTCCGGCCCCTCCAACCACAACGTGTGCGGCGTGCGGTTGCGCACGAACCACTGCCAGAGCAGTTCACGGTAGGTGCGCGGCCGCATCGCGTGCTCGACGTAGAACGGCTGCAGCTTCCGGTTCAACTCCCGCAGCCGGTAGAACGGCACGCGCGGGTAGTAGTGATGCTCGAGGTGCAAGTTGTGCCAGAGATAGAGGAAGTCCCATCCCGGACTCGGATTGATCAGCGTAGTCCACTTCAGCGGATCGGACGGGTCCATGTCGTAGTGCTGCCCGAGTCGATTCACGGTGAAGGCGATCGGGAACATGACGAAGAGCGGGACCAGATAGACGCGCACCGCCACGCTCCAACCGGCGAACGCGACGAGCGCGGCCAACATCGCCAGGTGCAGTCCGATGTTCGTCGCGCGCTCTAGATTGATCCGCCGGCGCAGCGCCGCGGGATAGGTCCGCGCTTCCTTGGCCGACGCGATCGAATAGATGACGAAGAGCGCGGGCGTCAGATAGAGCAGCTTGTAGAGCGGGTGGACGATCTTGGGCGTCAGGTGCGCTCGCTTCGGATCATCGGTCCACGAGCCCAGCTCGGCGTGATGATCGAGATGCCACCGGCCGAACTGCGTCGCCGAGATCGAGCTCGGGAAGGCATAGGCTAGCCCGAGGAAACGCATCCAGCCGGGCCGCGGTCGGTCGAAGATGGCGTCGTGCACCTGCTCGTGCAGCAAGATGACGAAGCCGAGGATCTGAAAGCCCTGCAGGAACGCGAGCGGAACCCAGATCCAGGGCTGCTCGAAGTACCAGAGTCCCGCCGCTATCGCCGCGGTCACGACGACGTGGCGCAGCGCGACGAGGAAGTGCCGGCCGGTCTGGACCTTGTGGAGGTCGCGCAGTTCTTCGGTGCTCAGATGGCTCTTGAGCGCGGCCGCCACCACCGACTTGTAGGGCGCGTAGAAGTTGCCCTTGTTGGAAGTGGGGCTGAAACCGCCCGCGCCGGGGTGCGGGGTGCGGCTCGTCTCGGTGTCGGGATACGAAGGGGAGTTAGAGATCGGCACCGGCCCAGTATACCGGCCATGCCCGCGGGTTCCGTCAGATCTCCCCCGCGGTCAGCGCATATTCCAAGCGCCAGGTCAGGTCGGCCAGGTCGAAGCAGAGCTGGAAGACCCCTCCCCCCTCGGTATTGACCGAGAAGTGGTAGCGCCGCACCGGGCCGCGCGTCTCCTGCCAGCGGGTGTTCACGCCGGTGACCTTGACGACCGCGCCGCCGCGTCGGAAGGCGAGCGGCGAGATCACTCCGGCATGGAAGTCGGCGCGCACCTTGACCGGTTCGTCGAGGCGCTCCCAACGCATGTATGAGGAGGCGGACACGGAAAGGACAGACCTCCGGCCCGCTGGCGAGCCTGACGGGGAGCGCGTGAGACCGGGCCAGCCCGGCAAATGGGACTAGCCCAATGAGAAGACCCAATGAGACGGCTACAGCTTGCGAATGACGCCGACGACCTTGCCCGCGATGCGGAACGTCGGCTCACGGAGAGAGACGCGAATCGGCAGATAGCGTCGATTGGCCGGACGCAGCTCGATCCGGTCGCGCATGCGATAGAAGCGCTTCACCGTCGCCTGGGTCTCTTCTCCCAGATACGCGACGACCAGATCCCCGCTGCGCGCCGTCTCCGAGGGCTGCACGATGACGTAGTCGTCCTCCAGGATCCCCTCTTCGACCATGCTGTCGCCGACGACGCGGACCGCGAAGGTGGCTTCCCGCCCGAAGTCGTCCCAGCGCAGATGCTCGGAGACATGCTCGATGGCGTCGATCGGCTGACCGGCGGCCACCTCTCCCATCACGGGAATCCCGTTCTCGCGCCGGATGCCCGGGGCGGGCATCAGTTTGCGCCCCTGGTGGAGCAGGTACCCCTTCTTGACCAGCGCGTCGAGATGCTGCGCCACGGTCGCGACAGAGTTCAGTTCGAACTCGAGGCCGATCTCGCGATACGAGGGGAACCGGCCGCTCGTCTCGATCGACTCCAAGATGAACTGGAGGATGCTCTCCTGACGAACGGTCAGATCGCGCACAGGCCCCTCCTCACATGCACCTCACTCGCGTCACTGCACGTCACTGCACCCAATCGCCGCGTGAAAACATCCGGGGGCGAGAGACCCAAGGGAAGGAGTAGAGGACCCCTCTCCCCCGGCCGTCGCAACCTACCGAACGTTCGTCCGGGCGGTCAAACGAAAAATCCCCCGATTTCGCCTACTTGGTCGGTCGCGGTCTCGGTCGCGGCGGATGCGCCCGCTGCGCGCGCCGTGCCGTCGCCGCGTCCTGGACGCAGCGGCGCCACCTCTGGTAACTCGGCCGACGTTCGCTCCGCGTGATAACTGCTGCGCACGAGCGGGCCGCTCTCCACATGTCGGAATCCGAGCGCGATCGCATCGTGGCGCAAGGCCTCGAACTCATCGGGATGGACGAAACGCCGCACCGGCAGGTGCTCGCGCGTCGGCTGTAGATACTGCCCGAGCGTGAGCACGTCGACTCCCGCCGCGCGCAGATCGACGAGCGTCGCGCGCACTTCATCGAGCGGCTCACCCAGACCGAGCATGAGACTCGACTTCGTGACGAAACCTCGACTCGCGGAATGCTCCAGTACGCGCAGGCTCCGGTCGTACCGCGCCTGCGGACGCACCAGTGCATGCAGACTCGGCACGGTCTCCACGTTGTGCGCGAAGATGTCGGGCCGCGCCGCCAAGACGATGTCCACGACGTCGAGCTCCCCTTTGAAATCGGGAGTCAGCACTTCGACGCGAGTGCCCGGACAGCGCACGCGCACCGCATCGATCGTCGCCGCCCAGACGCTCGCCCCGCCGTCGGCCAGCTCATCGCGATTGACCGACGTGATGACGACGTGGACCAGGTCCATCCGCGCCACCGCTTCGGCCACCCGCGTCGGCTCCGCCAGATCGAGCTCCGTCGGACGCCCCGTCTTGACCGCACAGAAACCGCACGAGCGCGTGCAGACGTCGCCCAAGATCATGAAGGTGGCCGTCCCCGCCGACCAACACTCGCCGATGTTCGGACACCGCGCGCTCTCGCACACCGTGTGCAGATGGTTTCCCGCCACGATCGCCCGCGTCTGCGCGAACGTCCCGCTCTGCGGCAGACGCACCTTCAGCCACTCGGGACGACGCAACGGCGCCTCGCGCTCGGGGATCCCGATGCTCACGGGGTGATCCGGGCGAAACGGGCGAACTGTGCGATCTCGAGTTCCAAGGGCGGCTCCATCCGACTTTGTGAAAAATGGTGCAACTATTGCCGGCAACAGTTGCGCTTGATTTCACAAGCCGATCGCTGAACGACTCAGACTCCACCTGCGAGACAACGCCGCGTTCGCGCCGACGCGCTCGCCTCGACGCGGCGCTAGAAGCTCCCGACCAGTTCTCCGCTCTCCAGGTACTGCCGCACCCGCTGGATGAAGAGCCCGCCCAGCGCGCCGTCGACGATGCGGTGATCGTAGGAGAGGCTCAGGTACATGATGTCGCGGATCGCGATCATGTCCTCGACCACCCACGGCCGCTTCACGATCGCGCCGACGCCCAGGATGCCGACCTGCGGCTGGCTGATGATCGGGATCCCGAAGAGATTCCCGAACGAACCCATGTTCGTCAGCGTGAATGTCCCGCCCGAGACGTCATCCGGCTTGAGCTGCTTCGAGCGCGCACGGGTCGCCAGGTCGTTCAACGAGCGCGCGAGCCCGAGGAAGTTCTTGTCCTCGGCATGCTTGATCACCGGGACGATCAGCCCGCTCTCCAGCGCCACGGCCACGCCGAAGTGGATGTAGCGCTTGACCAGCACGTTCGTCCCATCGATCGACGAGTTCATCATCGGGTAATCCAGCAGCGCCTGCACCGCCGCCTGGATGATGTAGGCGGTATAACTCAGGCTGAAGCCGTATTTCGACTGGAACTCGCCCTTCCACGCCTCTCGGTGCCGCACGATCCGCGTCATGTCCACTTCGGTCACCGAAGCAACGTGGGGCGAAGTCGCCTTCGAGCGCACCATGTGCTCGGCGATCTTCTGCCGCATGTTGTCCATCGGCACGACATCGATCCGCCCATCCCCCGTCTGCTTCGACTCCGACGGAGTGAACTTCGGATAGACATCGAACCCGAGCGGCGCCGGCTTCTTCGACGCTCCGGACATTTGTCCTGCGCCCGTCGCCGCGACGGGCGCGGCGGGCGCGGCCGTCGGGGCCGTAGCCATCGGCATCGGCATCGGCATCGGCATCGGCATCGGCATCGGAGCTTGCGCCGCGGCCGGCATCGCCATCGGCGTCCCATCCGGACCTCCGACCACCGCAACCGTGAATCCCTTGCGCGCGCTCAAGTGTCCGAGCAGGTCATCGCGCGTCACTCGACCCTCGCGGCCGCTGCCGGCGATCGCCGCCAACTCTTCCACCCCGATCCCCTCACTCCGCGCGATCGAGCGCACCAACGGCGAGAAGAACTTGCCGTTGTGCTCGCGTGGAATAGCCGCGCCCTGTAACGGCGCGCCGCTCTGCGGCGCGGTCGTCATCGACTGCCCCACAGGCTGCGCCTGAGGTTGGGGAGCGGGCGGCGTCATCGTGGCGGCGGGAGTCGACACAGGCATCGCGGCCGCGTACGGCGCTGCTTCTGTCTTGGCCGGCGCGGCCGGCGTTGGGGCCGTCGCGGCGGGAGCAGCAGCCGGCGCAGGAGCGGGCGCACCAGCCGGAGCCTGAGCCGGAGCAGCAGGAGCGTCCGCTCCTGCTGCTACATCGGTCTCCAATACCGCAATCACCTGCCCGACCGGCACCGTCTCGCCTTCCTTCGCACGCACCTCCACGAGACGTCCCGCGGCGGGCGACGGAATCTCCGAATCGACCTTGTCGGTCGAGATCTCGAGGATGTTCTCGTCCTTCTTCACGAGGTCGCCGACCTTCTTGACCCACTTGAGGACGGTCCCCTCGGCGATCGACTCGCCCATCTGGGGCATGACCATTTCGACTTTCATGTTCTCCTCTTCTCTCTGCTTCTCGCTGCCGCTAGTACGCGAGCAGTTCTTCGAGCGCGCGCAAGACGTCCGAGTCTTGCGGCAGGATCTTGGCCTCGAGGTGCCAGTTGTACGGAATCGGGGACGGCGCGCCGCCGACGCGGCGGATCGGCGCGTCGAGCGCGTCGAAGGCGGCGTCGGCCACCTGGGCGGCCACTTCGGCGCCGAAGCCGGTGAAGACGACATCTTCGTGCGCGATCAGCAAACGGCCGGTCTTGCGCACGCTCTTCACCACGGTGTCCATGTCCAACGGCATCATCGTGCGCAGGTCGATCACCTCGACCGACACTCCGCGGTCCTCCATCTTGGCCGCCGCGTCGAGCGACTTCTTCACCAAGGCGCCGTAGGTGACGATGGTAGCGTCTTCCCCCTCTCGCGCCACCCGCGCGACCCCCCAGGGAAGCAGATACTCCGCGTCCGGCTCCGGCGACGAAGCGTAGGCCTGCCGGTACAAGCCCTTCTGCTCCAAGAATAGATACGGATCCTTCCCGCGGATCGCGCTCTTCAGGAGCCCCTTCGCATCCGCCGCATTCGACGGATACGCCACATAGAGTCCCGGGAAGTGCGCGAACGTCGCCTCGATGTTCTGCGAGTGATAGAGCGCCCCGTGGATATATCCGCCGACGGGGATGCGCAGCACAACGGGACACGACCAGTTCCCCGCCGAGCGGTAGCGCATGGTGGCGAGCTCGTTGCGAATCTGCATCATCGCGGTCCAGACGTAGTCGCCGAACTGGATCTCGACCACCGGCTTCCAGCCCTGCACCGCGAGCCCGATCGCCGTCCCCGCGATGGACGACTCGGCCAGCGGAGAATTGAACACGCGCTTCGTCCCGAACCGTGTCGAGAGTCCGGTGGTCGCGGTGAAGACGCCGCCCTTGCCGTCTTCGATGTCCTCGCCGTAGACGAGGACCCGCGGGTCGCGCTCCATCTCTTCTTGCATCGCATGGTTGATCGCATCGACCAACACGACCGTGTTGCCCGTCGAGGTGGGCGTCGTCCGTGCACCGGCCGGCGGCTCGTAGCTCGCGGTCGAATAGACATGCTTCAACGCATCGGCCGGATCCGGGAACGCGCTCGCCTCGGCTACGTCCGCCGCGGCGTCGATCTCGTCCAACACCTCTTGACGGAGCGCATCGAGTTCGGCGGTCGTCTTCAACTTGCGGCGGATCAGCTCCGCTTCGAGCAGCGCGATCGGATCGCGCTTCTTGTCCGCCTCGAGTTCCTTGGCGTCGCGGTATTTCGCCTGATTGTCCGACGACGAGTGCGGCAACAACCGTACGACGTCCGCCACGAGGACCGACGGCCCGTCGCCGCGCCGAGCACGCGCCACCGCGTCCTGCGCGACGGCCACCGACTCGATGAGGTCACAACCGTCGTAGCGCGCGCGGTGCAGGCCGGCGTACCCCGCCACCATGTCGTAGACCGACCCGCCCGCCGTCTGCTGACGGATCGGCACCGAGATCGCGTACTTGTTGTCCTCGACCAGGAAAATCACCGGCAGCTTCTCGCGCGCAGCCCAGTTGATCGCCTCGTGGAAGTCGCCCTGGCTCGTCGTGCCTTCGCCCGAGGAGACGAACACCACCTCGTCGAGACCATCTTTCTGGATCCCGAGCGCGGTGCCGACCGCCTGCAGGTACTGCGTGCCGGTGGGGCTGGACTGCGAGACGATGCGCAGCCCCTTGTGCCCGTAGTGCGCCGGCATCTGGCGTCCGCCGGAATTCGGATCGGCCTCTTTCGAGAGGAAACAGAGCAAGACTTCGAGCGGCGTCATGCCGGTCTGCACGCAGTAGGCCAGCCCGCGGTAATATGGATAACCCCAGTCGACGCCCGGCTTCATCGCGTAGGCGAGACCGATCTGCGCCGCTTCGTGTCCGGACGCGCCGATGTGGAAGAAGCTCTTCCCCTGCTTCAAGAGGATCATCATCTTCTCGTCCAGTCGCCGCGTGACCAGCATCGTCCGGTGCATCTGCAGCAAATCCGCGGTCGGAATCGCCTTCACCTTCGGCGCACTCGCCGCGCCCGCCTTGCCGTTGGACGCTCCGGACGATCGCGTCTCCATCTCCGGCGCACTGCCGCGGCGCACGGTCCCCTTCGGCAAGACGCCGTCGGGCGCCGAAGCCTTGGGCAGGATCCCGTCCGAGAGTGTCGCTCCGGATCCCGTCTTGCCAGCGGTCGGCTTGCGCTCAGGGTTCTTCGCCGCGTTCTTCGCCGCCGACCTCTTCGACTTCGTCTTGCTCGATCCCGCCATGTCAACTCCGCTCAAGCGACGCGAGCGTGATCCCGCTCGCGGACGCGCAACTGGAGATCCTCCGGCGTGAGCCAGAGTGCCTCGCGTGGAAAAATGCGGGTCGTCTGCTCGACGAGCGCCGCCTCTACTTCGGTCCGACTCGGCGCCGCGTTCGGTTCGATCAACCGCGACAGCGAGGTCACTCCGCGTCCATGCAGCCCGCACGGCACGATCCCATCGAAGGCCGCGAGATCATTGGAGAGATTGAGCGCGAAGCCGTGTGTGCTGACCCAATGACTCAGGTGCAGTCCGATCGCCGCGACCTTCGACAGCGCGCCGCTCTCGTCCTCCGCCCACACTCCCGTCGCCCCCGCCGATCTCTGCCCAGTGACGCCGAACTCCGCCACCGTCCGGATCAGCGTCTCCTCGATCTCGCGCAAGTAGCGATGGACGTCGGGATAGAGCTGCTTCAAATCGAAGATCCAGTACCCGACGAGTTGGCCGGGGCCGTGGAAGGTGACATCGCCGCCGCGATCGACCGAGACAACATCGACTCCGCGCTCGAGGTAGGTCTCGTCACTGAAGAGAAGGTGCTCGCGACGGGAGTTGCGGCCGAGCGTGATGACGGGCGTGTGCTCCAGCAGCAACAAGACGTCGGGGATCTCGCCGGCGTGGCGCGCGGACCAGAGCTCGCGCTGGAGGTCCCAGAGGGGGCGATACGGTTGGGGCGCGTCGAAATGGACGACCCACAACGGCCGATTGGCGGAGACGTTCGAGTTTCGCTCGAACGTCATAGAGCAGTCGTCTCTCCGTACGCCTGCCCGGCCGCCTCCATGAAAGCCTCGGCCAGCGTCGGGTGCGCGTGCACGGTGTCCAAGATCTCGTGATAGGTCGTCTCGAGCCCCATCCCGAGTCCCGCTTCCGCGATCATCTCGGTCGCTTCCGACCCGATGATGTGCGCGCCGACCAAGCCGCCGTACTTCGCATCGAAGAGGAGCTTCACGAACCCATCGGTCTCGTTGATCGCGAGACTCTTGCCGCTGGCTCGGAACGGGAAGCGCCCGATCTTGAGCTCGATCCCCTTCTCCAACGCGGCGCGCTCGGTCAGTCCGATCGAGGCGACCTGCGGCTGACAGTAAGTACAGCCCGGGATCTTGCCGTAGTCGATGAACGGGTGTTCCTTCCCCGCCATCCAGGTGACCGCCGCGATCCCTTCATGCGAGGCGACATGCGCCAAGAGCGGCGGACCAATGACATCGCCGATGGCGAACACACCCGGCACATTCGTCTGATATTTCTGGTCGACCGTGATGTAGCTCTTCTCGGTCTTCACACCGAGCGCCTCGAGCCCGAGGTTCTCGATGTTCCCCTGGACGCCGATCGCGACCAGCACCTTCTCCGCCTCGATCTCCTGCGCGCCGGTCGGCGTCACCAGCTTGGCCGAGATGCCGCTCTTCGTCTTCTTCAGTCCTTCGACCTTCGTGCCGGTGTGCACGGCGATGCCGCGCTTCTTGAAGACCCGCTCCAACTCGACCGACACCTCGGTGTCCTCGATTGGCAGGATGTTCGGCATCATCTCGACCAGCGTCACCTTCGTGCCGAACACTTGGTACATGTAGGCGAACTCGACGCCAATCGCGCCCGCGCCGACGATGAGCATCGACTTCGGGATCTCCGGCAAGATCATCGCCTCGCGCGAAGTGAGGATCGTCTTGCGATCGAACTCGACTCCCGGCAGCGCCCGCGGCCGTCCGCCAGTGGCGAGGATGATCTTGCTCGCCTGCACCGTCCGCTTCTTGCCGTCCGGCTCGGTCACATCGATCGCGCCCGCACTCGCCAGCGTCCCGCGTCCAGGAATCACCGTCGCGCCGTACTTCTTCAAGAGGAACCCGACGCCCTTGCTCAGGCGTCCCGACACGTCCCGGCTCCGCTTGACGATCTGCGGGAAGTCGATCGCAACGTCGCCGAGCTTCAGCCCCCAAGCCTCCGCGTGCTGCACATGTGAGAGAATCTCGGCGTTCTTCAGCAACGCCTTCGTCGGAATGCAGCCCCAGTTCAGGCAGATCCCGCCCAGTTCCGCCCCTTCGATCACGACGGTCTTCAGCCCGAGTTGCCCCGCACGGATCGCGGCGACATACCCTCCCGGACCGCCTCCCACGACTGCCAAGTCGTAGCGCTCTCCCCCGTTCGTCATGCCTGGGACGTCCCTCCTCCAGCCTCTCCAACCCCTGCGCCAACCGCGGATTCACAGCGCATCAGGCCATCCCGAGCAGCCTCGCGCGCGGAGGGTGGAAGCTATCACAGGGGTGGAAGGGAGCCAAGGCGGGGCAAGGCCCCTCGACTGAGCCCGCCCCCCCGAGTTCACACCCGACCGAGCGAACATCGCCCCACAACTCGGGCCCCCTACTTCACAGTAGGAGGCCCGGATCTTCGCCCAACGGTCCGCGAGACTCTGAACGTCAGGCCACTACCTTACGATCGTGAATCGCGCCACAGACTCCGCTCCGTCCACCCGCGCGAAGAACACCCCCGCCGGTACACGCCTCCCGGTCGCGTCCCGTCCATCCCACCCCGTCGTCCAAACACCTAACGCCGCCCGCGCCATACTCAACTCACGGATCCGACTCCCATCCGCTCCGACAATCGACAGAACAGTCGGCCCACCGCCTCGCACGTTTTCCGACACATCGATGAACTCGAGGCGCACTCCGGCCGAACTTACGCTGGGAGTCGCTCGTAGGCTCACCATCGGTCGTTCCACAGCATCAGCGTGGGCCGTGGTGCCGGTCGCGTTGGGGTACACCACGAGGAACAGATTCCACCCCACCTGAAGCCGATGAGATCGGGTCCACCAGCCGCAATCACCTCGCATGACTGACTCTGTATCAGCCGTTCCGGGAGCGGCTCTATCGACACAAACGTGCCGTCACCAACCCCCCGAAAGATCTCCGTCTCGCCCTCTAGGGTCCGCAGGTCCATTGTTCCGTCGAGATCGATATCGAACAACGTAGGATCGGTGGAAAATCCAGGCTCGACAGAGCCTACCAGCGTGAAATCGCCACCCTCGTCGCCCAGATATACTAGCGCCTCGAGGTACTCGCTCTCCGATCGAACAAGATCCGGAAACTCATCTGAATCGATCCGGCCGAAGTCATAGGACTCGATTGTCTCTGAGAACTCAGGCTCCGAAACGACGGCCCAGTGCGCGTCTTCGGCAAACTGCCGCCCCCCGACATTCTCGAACCAACCAATTCCTTCGCGAACTCCGCAATGATCATCCGACCAATACGTAGCGAAGGTGGCCAGGTCCAGATCTCCATCGCCATCGACGTCTCGAACCCGAGGTTCGTACAGCCAAGTGAAGTACCCCCCTGGTTCGCAGCCCTCGTCCTCGAACAGCCGAACCTGGAGGACGGTGGGCGACGCGCTCAAGCCAGAACTCCCACCCCAGTAGACGTAGACTCGACTCTTCGGATAGACGTAACGGGGTAGCTGACCAACCAGATCATCGAAACCGTCGCCGTCCACGTCGTCGCTGCCGAGCAGTTCGAAAGTCGCGGGCGAGCCGTTCAAATACAGACGAACCGGTTCGGACGCGAAGACTCCACCTGAGCCTTGGTAGTAGATCCCAGTCGGCTCCCGCGTGCCGGCGAGATCATCGCGACCATCGCCGTCGAAGTCTCCCGCGACCAGGGCCTTCCATCCCAATGGAGTGCTGGGACACGCGATCTGCTCTCGGAGAGTCATCCCTCCGGCACCATCGCCTTCGTAGACCAACAGGGAGCGCGCCGCCCCCTGAATCCCCCCGACGGCACAATCGAGGTTCTGGTCTGAGTCAAAGTGTCCGGTAGCGAGTACCAACCCGTTCATTGGAAGTGCTGTGACGATCGGTTCGCCGAACCACGACTCCGCCGAAGCGACGGAACAATAGAGTACCTCTCCGATCAGCAGCGCAGCGACTGTCAGCGAAAGACCCTCGCGCTTGATGTTGCCTCTCATGTGCTACCTCCTCACTTGACCAGGACGAGGCGCCGCGACAGATCGAGCCCCCCGCCTTCCAGTTTCACAAAATAGACGCCCGCGCCGACCTGGCGATTCGACGTGTCGAGGCCTTCCCAGACCATGGATTGGAGCCCGCCCGGCGCGGCTGGCGTATCCGCCAGGCGTTTCACCAGTCGTCCTTGCACGTCGTAGACCGTCAATCGGACGGGCTTCCCAGGAGGACTGGCGTAGCGGATCGTTGCGCGAGGATTGAACGGGTTCGGCGCAATTTGAAGCGTGGAGGCGGTTGGCAGACCGTCACCGGCGTCGACAGAAGGTGCGCCCCGCGCCTGCGCCCCTCCTGCGAAATTTCCGGAACGCGCGTTGTCGTACGCGGCCGTAGGCCATGGGACTTCGGCCTCAGTATCGGAAGGAAGATCGTAGACATAGACGTAGCCGTCGTCGACTCCGACGATAAGCTCCAACTGGTCATCACCGTCGAGATCTGCGATCGCAGGCACACACGGTGGCTCGGAGTAGGTGAGCGGCCAGCCAAGCTCCTGCTTGAACGTGAACGTCCCTCCCACTCCGGGCGTGAGCTGCCACACGAAAAGCGCAGCGTGATTGCTGCTTACGAGGAGCTCAACTTGGCCGTCGTCATCTATGTCGGCGAGAATTGGGTTGCCCGTCGTTCTACCGAAAAGCTCGCCCCGACGCCCTGGAAGCGGGATCGTATCGGTGACTGTCACCACGGTACCCGTGGGAGACAGGGTGTGACCGAGTGTTTCCGTGCCAGCGTGCAACAGCGAGGCGACCGTTTTGTAAGGATTCGTCGGAGTCTCATCTCCGTCCACTTCGGTCAATCGCGTGGTGACGACTTCAAGATAGCCGTTGGCATTTCCAAGGTCACCCACGGCTGGCGATTGGATGAACTCTTGCTGGAACAGCAGCTCATCGTCCCCTGCGCCGGCCCAGCGTATGAGCCGTCGTTCGGTATCCATCGCCGGCGAACCACCGTCGAGAACGACCGTCTTGGCGTTCGAGCCCCGTGAATTCAGGATCACGTCGGGCTGATCATCCGCATCGACATCGGCCACGACGGGAGTCGAGAACGGACCGGAGCACGGAATCGCGCCATTGCACGGGTTGCTAGTCCAGACCGATGCTGGGTTTCCCGATCCAGGCGCTATCGACTCCCACACAATCACGCGACCGTCTTGCACCGGCTGGACAATCTCAAGCCCAGCAGAGGTCTCGTCAATCTCGCCGACGGCTACTCCCGAATGATTGTAGAAGTCGTCCTCTATGATGTCGACGAAGATGCCGTCGGAGTCGTGCCCGTACGCCGTCCCATCGCCGTTGAATACGTAAAGATCATTCGATCGGTATGCGTTTACCAGGATCTCCCACTCGCCGTCGTCCTCACCTTCGTCCAGGTCTGCGAGCGTCGGGGTCGAGCGGGCATTGACAGGCTTTGGAAAGTCGCCTTCGAGATCCCCGTTCTCGTCGATGACGTAAAGCTGCTCGTCCGAGAACATGCCGGCGATCTCCGTGTCGCCGTCGTCGTCGATGTCTGCCCCGGCAATTTCGCCCCAGAAGAACAAGAAGTCCTCTGTATCGACGTCCTCCGGATCAGGAATTGGCTCGAACAGCGTACCCTCTGCGTCGGCCGTCGCCAGCGGCGTACCGTCTTCATTCCACGAAGAAATCAAACGCCCGCCAGCGACTACTTCGAGATCGGTGTCGCCGTCCATGTCAATCGCAAGTACGGACTTCACCGGGCCGCTCGCCATCCGGCGGGGCCATCCCGGACGAAGTTGCAGCGTGGAGTGCGTCGTCCCCGACCAGATGATGTCGGACTCTACGTAGTCAGTCGTCACAACCGACACTCCGACTCGGTA
>Ga0163149_10002069_pt1 | contig 24843 bp, 22 predicted proteins | sample OliLakLV19MP5G1_FD_148604 | JGI IMG/M metagenome (GOLD analysis project Ga0163149, IMG submission 148604) | Freshwater microbial mat bacterial communities from Lake Vanda, McMurdo Dry Valleys, Antarctica - Oligotrophic Lake LV.19.MP5.G1 | ecosystem: Environmental > Aquatic > Freshwater > Lake >... | reverse complement strand
ACTCCCTCCGACGAAACCCCATTCTTCTGCAATGACGGAAAAGATGAAATCGTTATAGGCGATGTTCTTGGGCAGAAAGCCATAGACGTTCTGGTCGCCCTTCAAATAGCCCTTGCCCTTGAGCCCACCGGAGCCGACGGCAATAAGGGACTGACGGATGGTCCATCCGTCACCAAGGGGATCGAGATCCGGATTGAAAAAAGTCCGGATACGCCCCAATTGATAGGGTTCCAGGATGACCGTCTTCTTCTCTTTTATTTTTTCCAAGCTGAGCGCATCCTCGACTTTTCCTGCGGTCGCCGGGGCAACGGCGGGGGCACGAACCTCTTCCTCTTCCTCACGGGACATGCCGGGGATGGTCTGTGCGATACCGTCTTTGATACCCCTTGGAAAGTCCTTGAGCGTCCCATCCCACTTTGCCTGGTGAATCACATAAAACGCAAACCAACACGCCCCGACAGCCCCAATGACCGGAACCAGGAGATAACGCTTTCGGACGCCAGCCACAATCATCATGACAAAGGTGATGGGGAGGAACACAAGGGCGGAGCCGAGGTCGGGCTGTTTCAGAATCAGGCCCATGGGGATGATCATGGTCAACAAAACCACGCCGATAACCCAGAGCTGCCTGACCTGTTCCTGAAGTTGCAGCAAAACCCAACTCAGCCCGATAATAAATCCTATCTTGGCAAATTCCGCCGGCTGCAGCTGGATCCCGCCAAAACGCAACCAGCTTTTGGCCCCGTTGACTTCCGTCCCGAAAATCAAAACCCCAATTAAAACCAAAACGATTCCCCCGTAAATGATCGGGGCACAGCGGATAATGAATTCATAGTTAGTCAGAGCCAGCACCAAATACACAACCATTCCGATCATCATCCAGATCAGTTGTTGGCGCGGCGCGTTGGCCAGATCCGGCATCTCACTGAGATGCGTGGCGCTCTTGATGAAATAGTAGCCGGCGACACCCATTCCCAACATCACCACGAAGGAAAGCCAGTGCAAGCGGAGGATTTTTTGCAATAGATTCATGCGTAACCTATCTCCTTCTCCTATCCATGAGTTGCTGAATGCTCCGCGAGGCACCGGCTCCGGTTGCGTTGTCGGATTCATCCTCCGGAACCAAGGGGGCTGCCGGATCGAGCACTTCCTGGCTCAGGGGCGCGGAGGAATCACCGGTCGTAGCTAGCTGGATGACACCGTTGTAGTGGCCGATGGCCGGGTTCAGGTAAACCATATCGACCGGGGTGCCTTTTTCCATTTCACGGATTCCTTTATAAATCTCGTGGGTCAAAGGCGCACAAGTGGAACCGCCGCTGACCCCTCCTTCCACCATGACCACCAGAACATAGCGTGGTTTGTCAAAAGGGGCATAACTGGTGAACCATGTTTTGAGATCTTTCACTAGGGAGCCATGGATTCTGGCCGTAAACTGGGCAGTGCCGGTCTTGCCAGCGATGGCAAATTCAGGATCCCCAATGCTGGCCTTCTTACCCGTGCCGGCTTCCACCACGGCTCTCATTCCCAGCTGCAATCCCCTCAGATGCTCCGGTTTGATTCCGAGCTCACCCCGCTTGCGAACCGGAAACTCTTTGAGAAGTTTGGTCTCCGTTCCTTCCATCCGCGTGATGGCGCGAACCAGCCGCGGAGCCAGAACATTTCCTCCATTGGCCACGGCCGCCACCATGACGGCCATCTGTAAGGGGGTCACTTCCACATAACCCTGACCGATGGAAGTATTGGCCGAGTGGCCATCACTCCAGCGCTCTTTCCAGGTGCGCGGAATTTTGAAGGTGGGATCTTTCTTTTTCTTGGCCTTCCATCCCTCAACGAAGCGGCTTTCCCTTTCTTCCATCCATTTCGGCCCCGGCATCTGACCGGCCATCTCACCGGGAACAAGCGGCTTGCCATCATCATCCACAAGAAGCTTTTTCCCGAATCCGACCTTGGCTCCCATTTCAGCCATGGAATCCCCTCCAGTTCTCACACCCAGTTGATAAAAAAACGTATTGGTTGACCATTGCATGGCGGTGATAAGGTTGATATCTCCCTGGCCGGCCACGTTACCGGGCCAATCGGGCCACCAACGGTTGGCAATAAACACCGCGCTAGGGGAATAGATCCTCGTGTTGGGTGTGAAATTGGCCTTGGGATTGGCCATGGCCGCCAAGGCGACCAGCGTTTTATAGGTGGAACCTCCTGGATAACCGGAGAGTGCCCGGTTGGTCAGAGGCTTTGTTGAATCAGTCGTCAAACGTTTCCACTCCTTGGGATCCAAGGATGGGGTGAAACTGTTCGGATCGAAACTTGGCACAGACACCATGGCCAGGATATCGCCGGTATTGGGATCCAGCACTACGGCGGCACCACGTCCGACCTGACGCATGGCCTGCTCCGTGATATGTTGGATGCGGGCGTCGATACTAAGGTAAACCGTGCCGCCCACCGTTGGTTGTTGGATCGCCTCGGCCCCGAGGATGTAGCCCACGTTGTTTTTTCTGAGCATCTTGTAGCCGGGCTTCCCCTGCAGGTATTCATCAAACGTTTTCTCCAGCCCGTCTTTACCGATCGATTCCGGAACAAAATCAGACTGGGTGACTTCTTCGATTTTCCCAACATATCCCAAGAGATGTGGTGCCAGTGCCCCGAAATTATAGGTCCGAACCGGGCGCGCTGATTCCTGGATGCCGGGAATATTGATACTGTACTCCGAAAATTTGGAGAGTTCGGAAAAATCGAGATCCCGCACCAATTGGAAAGGCACATTCGGACTTTGATAGTAATGCCGAAGAAGCTCCTTGTCAGTGTAATCCCTCTGCATGGCCAGCTCACTGAAGACATCTCCGGCACTTTCTTCCAGAATCAGGGCCACGTCGGGCATGTTCACATTTTTACCGGGAACTTTGGTCTTGGGAACCTTCCCCTTTTTGCTGCGGGTGTAATATCCAACCAACTCACGCAGATATACGTCCACATCGATACTGGCCTTGTTTTCCGCCAGCCCCACACCATTGCAATCGACAATGCTGCCGCGGGCGGGCGAGAGAATGACCGGAACGGTTGTCTGGTTTCGAAGAGTGGCCGCGTAAAGCTCTCCTTCTTTGACCTGGATTTTATGGAGGGAAAAAATCAGAACGCCGACAGCCAGCACCACCCCAAGACTAAGAAGTCTGAGACGTGCGTCAACATGTCCAACGGGATTATCGATGAGCATGGGCGTAATACGCTCCGCGTTCACCTCTGGATGGGCGGCCCAGAAGGCGGTCCAACAGCAGGAATGCCGGCAGGCAAAGCAGAGCGTTCACTGTTGAAAGTTTCAGAATTTCAAAACTTAATTTCAGGTTCCAAGACCAGAACCCTTCCGAGATCAAGAAGAAAAGCCTATCCAGGGAAAGATAGGCAAAGGACGCAACAAAGGTTATCATGACCAGAAACAACCAATTGCCACCCTCCACCCATGATTTCTGGCTGCGCACAATGAATGCCACCAATCCCCAGAGCAATGGCCCCATGCCCACATAATTCATCAGCAACAGATCATGCAGAAGACCTCCGAGAATGAGGAACAGCATCAGGGAAAACTCGCGCGCGCGGAGGGCCGTGTAAGTCACCAGGACGGGCGTCAGATTCAGCAGCCAGTTTTCGTGACCCCATAACATGGGGGCAAAGGGCTGGGAGTAAAGCAGCACGCAAAAAATCAACAGCATCAGCGACGCGTGAAGCATGACGGATTACCCCTCAATTCTTGACTCCCAGAATAATGAAAACTTCCTGCAGGCTGTTCAGATCGGCCGTAGGCTGCACCACGCCCTCGCGATAAAGTCCGAAATTTCTGTCGGCGGCCAAAGGCGGAGCCTCCGAGACCACTCCGATCAGAAGATTGGCCGGGAAAATACCTCCCAGTCCGGAAGTGAAAACCCGTTCCCCGACCGCAAACTCCGTTTCACGCGGCACAAAGGAAAAACGGCAGGCGGCACCAGGAGTGTTGTTCATGGCGGCCCCCCCGGAAATAATACCCTGGGCCCGGCTGCTTTCTGTCACAGCCGACACCTTGCAGTTCTCATCCACCAGCAGGATCACACGGGTTGTGTAAGGCCCGACTTCGGTCGTCTTACCCACGACACCGCGCGGACTGATGACCGGCTGATCTGCAGCAAGTTCCAGGTCGTCTTTGTAACCCCTGTTGATAATGACCGCATCCCACCAGTTAGAGGGGTCACGCTGAATTACGCGTCCAGCCAGAAGCTTGAACCCGGAATCTTTCTGGAAAGCCAACAGCTCTTTCAGACGTCCGTTTTCTTTCTGTAACCCGGACAAGATCAGGTTTTCTGACGCCAGTTTGGCGTTTATTTCTTTGAGATATTGGTTTTCCTTGCGCAGATCCTCGACATTCTTCAGACCTCCGCGCGCTCCGAAAAAACGTTGCTGCACCCAGCCAAGGGAACGTTGCACGGGAGAGGAAACAACAATGGAGCCGTGGGCGATCTTTTCCTTCAAGCCGCCCGGAAGGAAGTAACCCAGAATGGCCAAAGCCACTATGACCAGAGCTCCGATGTAATAGATCGGTCTAGACATGACAAACGCCCGATTGTTTTCCCTTAAACCAAAAGTTAAAGTTTTAGAAGTGGATAAGAGGATCAGCGCAGGTCGGCAGAAGTAAACTTGGTCAGGAAATCCAGTTCCTGTAAAACTTTGCCCGTGCCTTCGGCCACAGCGCTGAGAGGATCTTCCGCCACATAAACCGGTAAACCGGTTTCCTCGGCAATCAATCGATCCATTCCGCGCAGCAACGCCCCCCCACCGGCAAGAACAATACCCCGCTCGACCAGGTCGGCAGAGAGTTCCGGCGGGCAACGCTCGAGACTGATACGGACCGATTCCACAATGGTGGAGATCGGATCCAGCAAAGCCTCACGAATTTCCTGCGATGTTACAGTTAAAGTCTTGGGCAGACCTGCCACGAGGTCGCGTCCGCGCACTTCCATGCTTGTTTCCTTTTCCATGGGATAGGCCGAGCCGATCTTGATCTTGATATCCTCAGACGTGCGCTCCCCGATGACCAGATTATAGGCACGCTTCATGTAATTGACAATGGCTTCGTCAAGCTCGTCTCCGGCCACACGGATACTGCGGCTGAAAACAATACCTGCCAATGAAATAATAGCCACTTCCGTGGTGCCTCCCCCGATGTCCACAATCATGTTGCCAGCGGCTTCCTGCACGGGTAGACCCACGCCGATCGCCGCCGCCATGGGTTCCTCGATCAAAGTAACGAGACGGGCTCCGGCATGGTAAGCGGACTCACGCACCGCGCGTTTCTCCACTTCGGTAATCCCGGAGGGAACGGCGATGACCACGCGGGGGCGCGGAGCGAAAAATCCACGCCCTTTGTGGACTTTCCGGATGAATTGCTTGAGCATTTCCTCCGTGATCTCGAAGTCAGAGATGACGCCATCTTTCAATGGCCGGATGGCAATGATGTTACCGGGCGTTCTGCCGAGCATCCGTTTGGCCTCGTCGCCGACAGCCAAAACATGTTTCGTTCCTTGTTGCACCGCGACGACGGAAGGTTCACGCAAAACAATGCCCCGATCCTTGACGTAAACCAAGGTATTGGCTGTTCCGAGATCAATTCCGATGTCGCTTGAAAAGAGTCCTAAAAATCTATTAATCACGATGTTATGAAAGTTTCTTTACTATAGTCAGTCATTGTTCGAGTCAACCCTCAAATACCTTCCGAGGGAGACAACTGTCCGGACTGCCTGCAAAAGACTATCGCAAGAAAAAGGGCGGCTCTGACAGGAAATTTTTTACTTTATTCGTAACTCGTTTGCTCTGGCACGTTCTTTGGGTAAGTTAAAGACATGACGTTGCCAGAGGAACTTGGGATTATGGTTCTGCCTGATGTTGTCTTTTTTCCCCACAACCTGGTTCCTTTGCATATTTTTGAACCCCGGTATCGCTTAATGTTGAGCAAAGCTCTGGAAGGTGATCGGATGTTTGCCTTGACCCAACCCCGAAAAAAGGGGAGAGAGATTCTTCCCCGTGAAGTTTGCGGGATCGGCCTGATCCGGGCCTGTGTCGAAAATCAGGACGGCACCTCCAACCTCATCCTCCAGGGTGTTTGCCGCGCACGTTTTGAGGAATTCACCCTAAAAAATCCATACTTTATCGGTAAACCGATTCAAATTGAGGAGCTCGAAGAAGAGGTGGATACCGTCGAAAATGAAGCCTTGGCCACCAAGATCTTGGAGCAGGTCGACCATATTCAGGATCTCACAGAGACCCTTCCCCAGGAATTGCGGCAATTCTTGTCCGAAATCAAAGATTTCAATATGCTCGTTGATATCATCGCCGGCAGCTTCATCAAACATCCCGAGCGGAAGCAGCAGCTTCTGGAAACCCCCAGTTTGAGCCAAAGATTACACATTCTGGCCATCAGTCTGTGCCAGGAATATCCGCAGTAGGTTGCTCTTTTTTCGTCGCAGGAAGTCACGTCGCCCTGTTCCCCACTTCTGAGGATCGGGCTCATCACCCTTCCAACCAACAACTTTCCTTATTCACATTACCTTAAATTCGCCCTAGACGACCTCAACGCTGATCTTTACGTTCTGATGTTTATGTTAAAGCGAATCAAATGGTCCAAGCCCTGCCTGTTTATCGGAACCCTCATCACCCCTGAAGGCCTTCGCCTTCTGGCCCAGCCCCAGCCGAATACCGATCTCATTGAAGTCCGCTATGATGCCCTCTATCATGCGGGTGTCACGGCTGAGCAGTTGATTGCCCACCTGGCCAAACGCAAAAACCGCGTTCTCCTAACGCTCCGCACCACCCGCGAAGGCGGCATGCACCCCTGGAAATCAACTGAACGCGTCAATCTTTTCATGCAGTTGATCCCCCACGTTGATGCGATTGATCTGGAGGTGCAGAACCTCGACTTGGTCGGCGACGTCCTCCAGGCTGCTCGCAACCAAAAGAAAGGCGTCATTCTTTCAGCACATTCTGTCACCCGGAAAATCACTTACGGCCGTGCTCTGCGCTGGCTGGAAAATTTACGGGAATACCGGGTTCAGGCCTATAAAATCGCATCTCTGGCCCGCACCCGCGACGATCTAGGCGTTCTCGTCCGGCTGCTTCTGGATCATCCCAAACTCCGCCTCGGCCTCATGGCATTGGGGCCCCAGGCCGAAATCTCACGCGTCGTTCTTCCAAGCCTCGGATCGAAAATGGTTTACGGTTACCTGGATGCCCCGGCAGCGAAAGGTCAGCCTTCGCTCAAGGAACTGTCTGCTCATCTTCCCTGGTTGGTGAATTAGAGCCCGTTGGCGGATAAGATGGGGTGGTGTTTTCCCCAGAATGGCCATAGAAAGAAAAGAACCGAGGGTCAGAGGATCTTGTTGGATTTGAGATTCTCGATCAGCAGTTTATAACTCTGAGCCAGAGAACTGATCTGCACGTTGAGGAACTGCATTTCCTCGCTTTTCAATTTTTCCGCACTGAATGCCTGCTTGGTCCAAGTCTGCATCATTTCGAACTGCTGCTCGATGATATTGGTAAAAGTCTCGGGCACACCGTATCTTACTTCGACCACGTAGGGATTACTGCTATCCACATTTTCCGCTGGCTCGGGGGCTGAAGCAACGGGTTCGGCTGAAGGCTGGGCGGCGGCAACTGGCACCGCCATCACAGGGATGGCGGTGCGGGCGGCGGCTTCGGCGCTTTGGGCAAACCCGTGCGCCAAAGTTCCACGAAGATGTTCAAGGCTCTGATGGAAAAGGGCCAACTGACCCACGACTTTACCGACCGGATCATTCGAATCGGATTGGGCCAGCAGTTGGTTCCGTTGAAACTTCTGCTTGATGTCCGCCCAGCGCAGGGCCTCGTCATCAGAAAGAAGTCCCAGCATCTCCCTCAATTTCAGGAGATTGGCCTCCGCTCCGGTTGTCAGGGTCTGGGCATCGTTTTTATAATGGTCGAGCAGCAGCGCATCAACTTCACTGTCATTCATGACCGGAAGGATCTTTTCAGCCAGGCGGTTCATGTTGCGGTAGGATCCCTGCAGCTTGAAGGCAGGCTCCGTCCGGTAGGCGTCACTTTGGGCTGCCGAGCGGATATATTCCAGATTTACCCTCAGGATTGTGTCCCGGATACCCGCCAGATGTTTCATCACCAGAACCATCTCGTTCAGCTCCTCGGGACTATAGTTTCCCTTGAAATTAGACCCTTCGGCACTGCCCGATTCGGCAATATGGATGACCTGCCGCACATCAGCCTGGCCCTGCGCGGAGAGACGTTGAAGGATGGGATTCGAGGTGATGCTGTTTTCGAGGTAACTCTGCTCAAAAGCAGAGGCATTCGATCCGATAATATCACCGAGATTATAGGTGTCGGCGCGGTTTGATAGCATGTCGGGAATCTTGAATTTCTCCCCGCTTTCCGTGTAGGGATTTCCCGCCATCACCACGACGACCTTGCGTCCGCGGAGATCATAGGTTCTTGGACGTCCGTTCCAGACACCTTCAATCTTCCGCTGGGCATCGCAGAGTGAAATAAATTTCTGCAGGAACTCGGGATTACAATGCTGGATGTCATCCACGCAGATCATGACATTGTCGCCCATTTCCAGGGCGAGGTTCAACTTGATGATCTCTTCACGGGCGGCGGCGTTAGGCGCGCCGTTTGGATCCAGCGATGTAACCTGATGGCCGAGGGCCGGCCCGTTGATCTTCATGAAGACCAGGCCGAGACGGTTGGCGATGTATTCCACCAAGGTGGTCTTTCCATAGCCGGGAGGTGAAATAAGAAGAAGCAATCCCATCCGGTCGGTTCTCTTGTTTTCACCAGCCACGCCAATCTGCTTGGCCAGGTTTGAGCCGATAAGTGGAAGATAAATCTCGTCGATCAGACGGCTGCGAACAAACGAGGAAAGCACCTTGGGCTTAAAGCCTTCAAGACGCAGGTCATCGCGGCGTTTTTCGAGGGAAGATTGCTTGAGGGCGGCACAACGCTGGAAACGGGGCAGAACGACCTGCACGTGGTGGCGGACCCGTGCGGAGAATTCGTGGTAATCCAGGGCGTAGGGTTTTGAAGCCAGACGTGGATGTGTCCCGCTCAAACCATCCACAACGGCGCTGAAGGCCGTGTCAAGGATCTGGGCAGATTCCACGGGGCCTTGGAAAAGCAGAACGCAAGCTTCGCAGGCATAGCTTTTTTTCTCTTGAGCAGCCGATGAGCCTGAACTCTGTATCCATGCCGCCATCCATTGGGTGAGAAGACCGAATTCTGCAGCCGGATTACCCTCGAGTTTGCGGCGTGCCTCCTGGAGATCCTCCAAAGCTTTCGCTTTTTTAAGTTTTTCGAGAAAGCCCGCAGCCAAATCTGCAGCTGGACGACTCAGGCGGAGGACAGGCCGGTCGGACAACTCCACAAAAAGATAGTTCGAAGCCTCTTCCACTCCCACCTCTTCAAATCCGGAAAAGGTGGTCTTGGCCGATAAAACCATTTTTTGCAACGCCTGCATGATGGAAACTCCTGCAGAGGAATTGTTGAAGAGCGCGGACGCCTTTCCAAGGCTGGTCATCTGGATCGCGAGGGATTCACGCTGGATCGGATCACCGGAATTCCAGGCCAGCCTGGCCAAGGAACGGACCAGAGGGGTAAAGCGGAGGGTCTCGAGATGTAAATGAAGTTTGAGCAGGGTTTCGAAAATCAGCGCGGCATCCGCATCATGCACACCTTTGACATAACCCTCACTATAACGTGGCGCCATGAAAGCGCGGATGGCATCAAGACGTTGTGCTCCATCCCAGACCAGGGCAGTGTCCAGTCCACCCGTCGATGCCAGTTTCTGGAGAAATTCATAGGCCAGAAATTCACTGCGATAAACGGCCTCCGTTTCGCTGGCGAGATCCTGATTCCAAACATCCTGGAGTTCTTCCAATTCCCCGTCGCCCAGGGGTTCGAAGAAATTCGTTCCGCTGATATGCAGCGTGAGCGTGTTGTCCCTTGGAACCACGGTGAGATCGAGAGCCTGGGTGTTGACAGTAAATCGGTGCTGACCGAGTTTGATCAGGTTTTCACCATCGGCATAAAGATCGAGCCTGTCTTTAAGTTGGCGGACGGCGTCTTCCCGGGTGGTCTTGAGCCGACTTTGGATCTCGTCACCTTTGACGGTCTCGCCCATGGCCAAAAGCTGCTCCACCGTGTCACGGACTTTGGCAACCATGAGGTCGGCCGCGAAGTAGCCATTGATCTCTTCCAGAACTTTGATGCTGTCGGCGCGATTGCGAATCGTTTTGAGCAGACGGTCAGCGGCGGAGGCCAGGCCGGACGCTTTTTTGCCACGGGCTTCGTTGAGCTGAACCTTTCTCGCTTCGAACGCGGAATAGATTTCCTCGCGTTTGCCGGCGAGTTGCGTGATGTAATCGTCAAAGTCCGCATATTTCCCTTCCAACTCTTCCAATTGCAGGGTGAGTTTACTGAGGAATTCGTCGCACTTCTGTGCGGATTCGGCCAGGTCCAGGAAGTTGGTGGCGGATTGGTCGAGAAGTTTGATCTGAGCGGCGAACTGGGCGGCACTTTCCGTGCTTTGCAGGTCTCGCCTCCTGTTCTTGAGGGCGGCACGCACCTGATTGAGGGAGCCGTAGAGCGCGGAAATCGTGTCGATGATGCGCGTGGTCTGGGTGGCGTCCTCGATCTTCAGACTGGAGACGACCTCAATCAGCATTTCCAATTGCTGCCCGGTGGCATCGGCTTCTTTGCCCAGCTCCGCAGCTTCGCTGCCCTTGATCAGTTGTGGAACTTTTCCTTTCTGGGCCGCGATACGTTCTTCGTAGGATTTCAGGGCATCCGGCTGGAGAAGAAATTCCACGCTGAGTTGGGAGAGTTTCTCACTGTGGTCTGTGATTTCCTCTTCCAACTGCGTAATGCGCGGAAGATCCATGTAGCGCAGGTCTTTCAGGGAAATGACCCGGCCACGGAGAGCGCGTAATGCAGCGAGATGCTCCACGAAAAGATCGATGGACGTCAGGTTGTTGTAATCAATGGCCTTGATGCGCGCGGAGGCTTCTTCGGACGTTTTGGCAATTTCCGTTTCGGTCGACTTCTTGATCGCCCGGACTTTTTCGAATTCGTCCAGAGCGGTGCCAGCGGCTTTCTTGATTTCCAACAGCGTGGACTTGATGTCAAAGGCCTCGGGTTTATCGAGCCAGAAATAGGAATCACTGACGGCGTTGCAGCGGCGGACAAGATCGATGTAAAGATTGCTGTAGGAATCGTCGCGTTTCAGCAGATGCAGAATCTCGTTACCCTCGGCCAGTGCGCTCACGACGGTGCTGTTGCCCAGTTTGGACAGGAAAGAATCCGTCCTGGCCTCCATGACCACATTGCGTCCGAGATATGGCGTCTGCCAGATCTGGACGATATGGTGCTTCTGCGCTTCGCGCTCGCTACGAAAGAGGATCATCTGTCCCGAGGGAAAAAGCGACACACCGTGACAAAGGATGGGCGTCTGAACCTCCTGGGAAATGCGGTTGTAGGAAAAAAGAGCATACGTGCCATTGTCACGGCTGTAGAAGACGTAAAGCGAGTCCTCACCATTGGGGGCGTTGATCCTCTTTGACATGATCATCTCGGCATAATCACCCTCGAAGGTTTTGTAATCACCCGAAGCCAGGTAGTAACCACCCGGAAAAATAATGCCCTGGTCCTCAGGCAAAAGCGCACAGGCCAGTCCAACAGCATCGAGACGGACGATATCGGCGGTTTTGCTGTTGAACACAAGGTAGCGTGCCTGCTTTTCCTGGAAGGGTTTGATCTTCAGGACAAAGAGATTCCCGAGACGCGCGTAATGGATTTCCGCATCATCAAGGGTCTGATCCTTGTTCTCAACCGGCTCGCTGTAGATCCCATTTCCGGTGCTGGTGTTGTCCTCGACTTTGATGGTGAGGTCGCCTCCTACGGTGTCGACAAAGAGCTGGTCTTCGATGGATACGTGGGGATGTTTGCCCTGGCGGAAAGCATCACGGGTGGCACGTTTCCATTCAAATTCATAAAGCGGCGGAAATTTGAACTCGTGATCGAAGCGGTTGCCAAGGTAGGTGAGTTTTCCTTCATCCACAGCCCATTTGAAGGCCTTGATATCGGTGGAACTCTTGCCGACCTGGAAGGCCATGTAAAGATTCGGGCCAACGAGGCGGAATTTCGAAAGCGTGGTCTGCTTGTAATACTTGTAGAGATCCTTGAAGTCCGCAATGAACTGCGGCTCCTGCAGAAAATCCAGCGGAAGTGGATGAAAGGTCTTGTCGCGGAATTCATAGAACGCGAAGACATCATCGAGATTGGTTTCCGTTTTGAGACCAAAATGGACGTTGTAACCGAACAGGAAGGTGTTCGGCCCGATCGCAACAATATCGCGGGGAACGCAGTTGTTCGCCGTCGTGATACGATCGCTGCCCTGAAGCGCGAACTCAATGGTGCCGAAGGCTTCCTTGCGGGCCTCGTTCAGCTGATCGAGTTTCGAGACCAGATCCTTCGCCCGCGCGCCCAATCGCTCACGGATGATCTCATAGGTCCCGGTTTCAAGGGCCTGACTCATAAAGGTTCGGAAAAACTTCCGGCTCAGGCTTTGGCGAGTTCAGCCGCTTTTTTCTTCATCAGCCCAAGTTTTTCACCGGCTGCGGCCAGTCCCTGGAGGGCGCTGCGCTGCTCGGGATCCGTGGCCAGTGAACTCATCTGTCCCAGGGCGCCCGCGATGGTCAGATTCTTGAGGTCTTCCGTTGTGAAGCCGAACTGGTCGATGAATTTTTTCATCTGAATCTTGAAATATTCAGGATCCGAATTGAAGAAAGTTTCGTTGATGCCGGTGAGCACTGCGCTGTTGTTCACATAGCGGTCGACCGCTTTTCCTCCACTGACGGCATTGACCAGGCGATCAAAGAAGACGGTGTCACCGCCGACAATCTCGACCTTGGCCGTCTTGAGGGCTTCCGACAGAATGAGAGCCTGCTGGCCCGCAATGTCCACACGGCTGTTGATTTCCGCGAGGGTGATTTCCTTGGACTGGTTCAGACGCAGCTTGAATTCTTCATGTTCACGGCCAACACCATCGAACAACTTCATCGCTTCAGCCTTCCGTGTAATGCCTTCAGCTTCCGCTTCAGATTTGAGCCGTAGCATATCGGCATCCACTGTTCCCTGTTCGCGACTGGCCTTGGCTTTGGCTTCAATGACCTGGGCTTCAGCCAAACCGGGAGCGGCAGCCTCGGCCGCAGTGGCCTCGGCCATCTGCTTCTTGCCGGCCGCGGAGAGGGAAACCGCGTCCTTGTGGGCCTGCGCCTCGATGATTTCCTGCTGGCCCTGCATCTCCGCAGCCTTTTTTCCGGCTTCAGCCGCTTTGATTTCCTTGACCAGATGGGCATCCGCATCCGCCTCAGCCTTGGTCAAAAGGACTTTGCGCAGCCGGTCGGCTTCGGCAAAGGCCTGGGTGTCTTTGATCCGTTCCTGTTCGATCACCACATTCTTTTCCACCATGATCCTGTCGCGGATGACTTCCTGAATGGCTTTCTGTTCGATCTCGACCGCCTTCTGCTTTTCGATCTGGGCCAGAGTTACGACACGTTCGCGTTCGTTGGCTTCCAGCATGCGGTCTTTTTCCACGCGTTCTTTTTCCACGGCGTCAGTGCGCTCCTTGTTGCGCTGGGCCACGAGGACCTGACGTTCCATGTTTTGCTGGGCAACCTGCACTTCCTCCTGAGTGGCCAGACGGGCCTGTTCGGCTTTGAGATGTTCTTGGTGCTGGATCTTGGCTGTTTCCGATTCCTCGCGGGCTTTGATGCTGGCGATTTCACGGAGCTGCTTCTGCTCGGCTTCGGCCAATTGGCGGTTGAGCTCAAGCACGGACTCACGGGCAATCACATCCTGCTGGGTGATTGTCTTGTCGCGGTCGCGGTTGATCTGGTTGGTGAGGATCTTCTGCTGGGCTGTCTGGGCCGTGATCTTTTTGATCCCCTCGGAATCGAGAATGTTTTCCGGGTCTAAATGCTCAATCTTGGTCTGTTCGAGGAAATCGATGGCGGCATCGTCCAGGGTGTAGCCGTTCAGGTCTGTCCCGATAACCGAGAGCAGTTCCTTTTTGAAGGTTTCACGGGAATTGTAGAGGTCGACAAACTCAAATTTCCTTCCGACGGTTTTCAGTGCTTCGGAGAACTTGGCGTCGAAAAGTTCGATCAATGCCCGGATGTCGGAAGCGCGGTTGCAACCGATGGTCTGGGCCACGCGGCTGACGTCTTCCTTGGTGTTGTTCACGCGCACAAAGAAGGCCACTTTGATGTCCGCGCGGAGGTTGTCCTTGCAGATCAGTCCGGTCGGGCCGTGGCGGTCGATTTCGACGCGTTTCACGGATATATCCATGATTTCCAGGATGTGGAAGGCGGGAATGACGACCATACCCGAAAAAGTCACATGAGTTCCTCCCACGCCGTTCCGGACCAGCGCCTGTCCCTGATCAACCTTTTTATAGGCGTAGGCAAACAGAATCCGGAGAAAGATGAAAACGAACAGAAAAGCGACCAGAGCGCCTCCAACCCACATGCCGATATAAATCCAGTCTAACATAATTATATTCTTCCTGTTTAGCGGACTCCATTCCTACGCTAGTACAAAGAGAAAACAAGTGAGAATGTGTAAAGGACTGCACTTTTTGTGATCCTGACCAGAGACTCCCATGCCGGACCGGAAAAACGGCACCCTCTTCACGCAGAGAATCCCGCAGGAAGGACTACAGAATCAAAAAACCACTTTTTTCAGGACGCCACCCGGCCTGGCGGGCATCCCCACAGGGAATCGGGAATCCGGAAGACGGAGGATGTCGGTATTTTTTGTTTAAGGTGCGGTCTCTAAGGGCCAGATCTTTTCCGGAACTTCCAAGATCCACGGTTGCCTGTCCTCTGGGCCTGGACAACTGGGTTCTTTCCTTATTGTTGGGAGCCTGCTTCTACAATTCCTGACATCGAAACAAATGCATGGCCTTTTTGCAAACGGTGTTTTTAGCCATAGCCTGAGACTTAAAGGTTTCAATCTGTGCACGTATCACTCCGAGAGCCAGAACGAGAATTATCATTTTAAGACTTTTATTCATAAGATCCCTTGGTTGATGTTTCTTAAGGCGCATCAGCCGTGCCAAAGGGCCGGATAACGGATTTCCCGGATTAAATGGCCTGTCCCCAGGCGTTACCATGCGGCTGAGGCAGACCTGCGTTTTGGAAATTTGCATGACGCCCTCATAATCCTTTCGCCTGATGCCGGATTCGCTTGGGTTTATTCACGGATGAAAAAATACAGACTGCCCGTCCTCATCACCGTAATCCTCCTCGTTCTGCTCAAATGGGGCTGGGATCACAGGCCCTGGCGCGGGATAGTTTTCCAAGGATATGTGGAAGGCGAATATGTCCATATGGCTTCGCCTGTCCTAGACCGTCTGGAAAACCCGGCTGTGCCCTGCACTGGCTGGAAAATTTACGGGAATACCGGCTTCAGGCCTATAAAATCGCATCTCTGGCCCGCACCCGCGACGATCTAGGCGTTCTCGTCCGACTGCTTCTGGATCATCCCAAGCTTCGGATCGGCCTCATGGCCCTCGGGCTCCAAGCCGATATCTCGCGCACCGTTCTTGCGAGCCTTGGATCCAAGATGGTCTATGGTTACCTGGATGCCCCGGCAGCCAAGGCACAACCTCATATCAAAGAAGTCACCGCCAAACTTCCCGGGCTGGTTTAAAGCACCTTCTTTTTCAGCACATTCTGAGGTGTGTCAGGCCTCACCTTTTCAGGCAGGCGGGAATCAGGACCGCGGACCGTATTCCGATTCACACGCAACACGCCGTTGGAAGACCTCAATGCCCTGTCTGAACTTCCACGGCGAACATTCAATACGCCGGATGGCGATCTCTCGAGTTTTGACGTGTCTTTGTTTATGGGTGGTTGATTGGTGGGCGAAAGGGATGGTCCGGAATTGGTGTCTTTGGTCAGAACCTGGGCTTGAAGATCTGTTGTCCCGGTAATAGCCAACCCCGAGGTCAAAATACCTATCCATAAGAAACGTTTCAGTGCTTTTTTCATAAATGTTATCCTTGTTAACCAGTGTAACACGCATCATCTGTGCCAAAGACTCCCTACATGTCCTCTACCAGTGGAAATGAAGTTGTTCCCTGACGAAACTACCATGCTGCGCTTGGGCCAAATGCACGGTTCGATGCTCATTAACCGGCACCTTGCAAGGTTCCGATTTCCTTCGCAGTCCATCCGTAATCCCCTATTCTGAAGTCCGATGAAAAAGCTACGGCTTCCTGTTCTTGGGACCCTCTTGATTCTGATTCTTCTCAGCTGAAGCTGGAATCACCGCCCTTGGAAAGAAACGGTTTTTCGAGGCTAAAATAACGACGAATACATCCATCAAGATCCGTTTTTTCGCCAATGCCTCCACCCCGGCTCAGCTTCAGCCCGGCCAAGCCCTTCGCTTGAAAATCTTGCGTGGTGACCAGGATCTTACCGCAGCCATATTCTATCTTTCTTCCCAGGCCGAGTTCACACCTTCTATTATTTACAGCGACGATGCCCGCGAACGGGAACGCGGCACCATGGAAACACTCTTGGCCACCCCGGCAAAACCCTTTGAAGTTATGATCGGAAAAATAGTTCCTTATGTTCTGGTCGGTTACGTCCAGGTCGGCTTGATCATGTTGGTGGCCACCCTCATTTTCCATATCCCCTTCCAGGGAAGCCTTCTCTTGTTGATCATAGCCGCCTTTTTCTTCATCGCGGCCAATCTTTCCATGGGAATACTTTTTTCCACCATTGGCCGGAACCAACTTCAGGCCATCCAGATGGCCACCTTCTTTTTTTACCTTCGCTTCTCTTGTCAGGCTTTATGTTTCCCTTCCGCGGCATGCCGGAGAGGGCGCAGTGGATCGGTAGTTGCCTGCCCCTGACCCATTTTCTGCGGATCGTGCGGGGCATCATGCTGAAAGGAAACGGCATCCCCGAAACCGGCTGGCACCTTTGGCCCATTCTCCTCTTCAGCATCGTCAACATCACCGTCAGCTCCCGGATGTATCGCAAGACCTTGGATTGACAACAAGACCGACAATGTAACCATTCTGACGCATTTACTTGGAGTTTCGTTTTTTTCCGAAAATCTGTTTACCCGGCGAGCAATTGACTTGACAGACACCTCCTTCTGGAATAACTTATCGTTAGTGTACTTTACATATACCTTTGATGGGCAGCTGCTTATGTAAATCATTTTTGAGTTGGCGCGGAGTATGCATTAACACAAAGCATGAAAACAATGACCAAAAAATCCGGTATCAATCCCCTGGGGGTTGATACCTTCATCTGTTTTTTATTCGTCGTCCTTCTCTCCACCTCTTCCCTTCAGGCCGATGGCTTCGGCATGAAACTGGCCAAAGACCGTTCCATTCCCGGCAAAAATCAGATCGGTAAATGCGCCACTTACGCGAACGCCCTCTTTGCCAAAATGAACGCCGCCGGCGTCGTAGCTTACCGTGTCAGTTTTGACTGGAGCAAGCTCACCGGCCTTTCCGGCGAACAAGGTGCCCATGCCGTGGTCGTCTTTAAGGACTCACGTGGGCGCTACTACGGCGTGGACAACATGACCTGGAAACCAATCTGGCTCAAAGGCAACAACTCCCAGGAGTGGTCCACCTTCATCGCCGGCATGGACACCTCCGCCCATGTCCGCAAAACCGTCGCCTCCAAGGCCGCCTCTTTCAACGGAAGAGCTTACGCTGCCAGGAAATGAAACAAGCCCCCCAACCACCCAACTGACAGTGAAGAAAGAGTGAAACTAACAACGGTTCACTCTTCATTTCAAGCGAACCTGCCGTCAACCCAGTTTGGCCCAGAGCGCACTAAGCCGATCCGCCGCTGCATCGGCCTGAACCGGTCCGGTGTCCGCCGCCGCATCGATTCGTTCCAGAATATCGTCAGGTAATTCCAGCAGGAACGACGAGGGATGGCAGGGCATGTTCTGACCGTAACGTTTGCGCGTGGCGCAGAAGCTCAGGGCCAGACCTTTCATGGCCCTCGTGATCCCGACATAAAACAATCGCCTCTCCTCCTCGATGTTCCCTTCCTGTTTGGAGCGGTCATGCGGCAAGGTTCCTTCTTCCACCCCCACAATATAGACATGGGGAAATTCCAGACCCTTGGCCGCGTGCATGGTCATGAGCGTCACTCCATAACCGGCGTCTTCTTTTTCATCCTTCTTGCTCGTGTCCAGGCGGAGGGTGTCGACAAAGTCCGTCAGGTTGCCTTCCTTCTTTTCCTCAAACGTCACCAGGGCAGAAACCAGCTCCTCCACGTTCTCAATACGGCTGCGGGCCTCTTCCACATCTTTTGAGGTGCGTTTCAATTCCTCGAAAAAGCCCAGTTCGGCAATCAGGTCTCTGAAGATCTGCGACCAGCAGGTTTCCTGGCGCACCCGGATGTGGTAGGAGCTCAGTAGTTTGATGAAACGCTCGATCCCGGCCTGGCTTCTTCCCCCACTTTCCGTCTGCATGACTTCCCAGATGGGCTTTTTGTCGCGACGACTCACTTCAATCAGGTTTTCCACCGTGGTTTTCCCGACCCCGCGCGGTGGCAGGTTGATGATCCGAAGCAGGCTGATGTCATCGTTGGGATTCAGGATCACCTGAAGATACGCGATCATGTCCTTGACCTCGCGCCGCTCAAAAAATTCCATTCCGCCGATGACCTGATAGGGAATCCGCATCCGGCGGAGTTCCTGCTCAAAAACACGGGACAGGTGGTTGGCGCGGTAAAGAACCGCAAAATTTTCCCAGCGCAGATGGTCATCACGCTGGATTCGCATGATGTCACCGACCAGCCAGGCCGCCTCCTCCGTGTCCGCATTGGCTGTAACCAGTTTGACCGGCAAGCCCGGCTGGCCATCGGCCCAGAGGGTTTTGCCGTGACGGCGCGCATTGTTTTTGATCACTCCGTTGGCTGCCTTGAGAATGGTCGGGGTGCAACGGTAGTTCTGCTCCAGTTTGACGATTTTGGCCCCCGGAAAATTACGGTCGAATTCCAGGATGTTGGCCGACTCTGCACCGCGCCAACTGTAAATGCTCTGGTCATCGTCTCCTACAACGCAGATGTCGTTGTTTTCAGAAGCGATCCTGCGGACGATTTCGAACTGGAGCGAGTTAGTGTCCTGATATTCGTCCACCAACGCGTAACGGACACGCTGACGAACCGATTCGCGCACTTCAGGAAATTCGCGCAACAGCCGGACGGCCAACACGAGAAGGTCATCAAAATCCACCGCGTTTTTCAGCTTTAATTCTTCCTGGTAGTGACGGTAGACCGTCGGCGCCAGGGCTTCCGAACTGGCGTCTGGAGCCGGTAGTCCTTTGTTCTTGGCCAGGCTGATGAGGAATTTAAATTTCCCGACATCGGCCGGGTTGCCTCCGGCACGGTTGAGAACCTGCCGTAGCAGTGACTGCTGGTCGCCGTCGTCGTAGATGGTGAAATTGTTTTTGTAGCCCAGTTCTTCGATGTATTGGCGCAAAAGACGCACGCAGAATGAATGGAAGGTTCCGGCAAAAAGCACTTTTAGCGATTTGGTATCCACGATGGGCTCCACCAGTTTGGTGAAACGCTCTTTCATTTCGCGGGCCGCCTTGTTGGTAAAGGTCAGAGCCAGGATCTGGTCGGGCCGAACACCTTTTTCAATAAGGTAGGCCATGCGGTGCGTAATGACCCGGGTTTTGCCAGTGCCCGCACCTGCCAAAACCAGAAGCGGTCCTTCGGTTGTCGTAACAGCTTCGCGCTGGGCAGGGTTCAGACCGTTCAAAAATCGTGACACAATCGCGAGGCTAGGTTTCCGCAGGAGCTTGTCAAAGTCCGGTTGAGAAAATATGAGCAGCCACCAGGAACCCCTGATCCAATCATCCTCACGTCAGTCGTTGATGCGGTCGTTTAGCGGACTACCGCGAGGGATCGTAAAAGAGCTCTACAAAGCACCTGTTCTTATGCTTTAAAGGGTAGTGAATCTGCGCCCAAAAATCCCGGTTCTGGGTCCTTCCCTGCGCTTTCCGGATCCGCGAAAAGCCCAGGCCGACGGTCTTGTGGCTTTGGGCGGCGATCTCGCAGTTCCGCGTCTTTTGGAAGCTTACCGCAACGGAATCTTTCCCTGGTCAGCCACTCCCATCACTTGGTGGTCACCAGATCCCCGGGGCATTCTCGATCTGGAGCAGTTTCATCTTTCGAAACGGGTCCAACGTAAAAGACGACAGGGCCGGTATCGCTTCAGTTTCGATGAAGCTTTTCCAGAAGTGATTGCCAGTTGTGCCGAACCGTCTCCCGGCCGGGAAGATACCTGGATCGAGCCCGAGTTGGAAGAAGCTTACATCCGCATGCATGAAGCCGGATACGCGCACAGCGTGGAATGTTGGGATAATGATGTTCTGGTAGGTGGGGCTTATGGAGTTTCCTTGGGAGGATTTTTCGCAGGCGAGTCGATGTTTTCAAGGATCAGCGATGGATCCAAAATGGCCCTGGCCCATTTGATTGAGCACTTGAGGAAACAGGGCTTCATACTTCTCGACACCCAGATGGTAACGCCGCACACGCAGAGCCTCGGTGCTTTTCCCATTCCAAGGGAGCTTTACCTCCAAAAGCTGAAAGCGGCTCTGGAAAAGCCCTGCCGCTTTTTTTGAACAAGGAATCAGCAACGTTCGTGCGGGGACTTTTGCGTTCTTTCTAATCAATCAGGTCAGCGCATTTTCAAAAAACTCGATGTGCTCGCCATCCGGTCCCTTGACGAAGGCAATACGCACCGGTGTCGGGCCGCTGGGATAACTCGGGATGTCCACGTTCTTGGGTTCCATCGTAACAACCGCACCGGCGGCCCTGGCCACGTCCATCGCCTGGTCGCAGCTTTTCACCCGCAGGGCAAAATGAATGACCGCGCCTTCCGGCTTGTGGCCCTCCGTGGTTTTGCCTTCGAATATTTCAAGATAGTTGCCATCGCCCGTGTCCAGCATCACGGCACGATCCGGTTTTTCGCCCCAGCCAATTTTGACGCGGAACCCGAAGGCCTCCGTGTAAAATGCGAGGGATTTGTCGAAGTCAAAGGCGCGGATGGCGATATGATGAAACCCGCAGCCGGGCAGCTTGGTGTTGGTGCTCATGAAGGGATCTTTACCACACGCGAGAGAGGGAGCACAGCGATTGTTTTTCAAGTCACACGGGGATGGAACGCCCTGCTTGATTATTCTTTCATTCTTGAATCCAAAATCAGGGTGACCGGTCCGTCATTGATCAATTCCACCTGCATGTTGGCAGCAAAGATTCCCGATTTGACCGGAACACCGGAGATTTTTGCAAACTCGCGGACGAAGCAATCATACAATTCCCGGGCCCGTTCCGGTTTTTCCGCACGATGAAACGAAGGCCGGGTTCCTTTCTGGGTGGAGGCATGAAGGGTGAACTGGCTGATGACCAGTGCTTCGCCTTGGATCTCCGGCAGGGAGAGATTCATCTTCCCTTCCGCATCTTCAAAGATCCGTTGCCGGACGATTTTGGAAGCCAGCCAGGAAAGGTCGTCGCCCGTGTCCGCTGCCTGGATACCAAGAAAAACAAGCAGCCCTCTTCCGATCGACGCATGGCTCTGTCCGTCGATATGCACTGCAGCCTTCCGGACACGTTGAAGGACGGCACGCATCTGTATTCTGATCAGGGCAACTTGAGGGCAGCCAGGTCCGGGTCGGATTCCCAGCTCTCCTGAAGATCCTTGTTCATGCTGAGCGCCTGATCCAGGTATTTACGGGCAGTCTCCAAATGATTGAGTTGGGTCTCGTAACAGGCCATGTTGTAATAAAAGAGCGAATTGCTTTTCAATTGCGCAGGGCCTGAGAGCAATTTACGCCGCGCATCTTCCGTTCGGTTCATCTCATGTAGACAGAAGGCCGCATCGAGATAGGGGGAAGGGTGATCAGGCAGCAGCGCACACAAAAGTTCTGCACCATCCAAAGCTTTCTCCCAAAGACCTTTCCGCATCTGAATGGATACTTTTAGTGCAATGGTTTCAGGCCGCATGGCTTCCGCTCCCTGCATGTTTTCCAGCTCCGCCAAGGCATCATCGGTCATCCCCAGGTTGAAATACCCGATGGCTGCGTTGATCTGTTGCTGAAAGGACATCGCGGGAATGTAGAGGCAGCAGTGCGCCTCGGCAATCTTTTCACATAGTCCTCCACAACTTCCTCCTTGAAATTTCAAAACTAAAACTTAAAACTAATCCCATGTCCAAGCGGGAAATTCTCGGTTACTTTATTTTTTTCAATGGCACCGGCCTCATAGGCCTCATGGTGCTTATGCTCGGACTGGAGCTGTGGCATTTTCTTTACCCCGTCTATTGGGTTCTTTTGGCCATAGGCGCTTTAATTATGTTTGGTGGTCTGGGATTAGCCGCCGCTACGGAAAAATATGAAGAGTAATTTCTTCAGCGGTTTCAGCTTCTGAAACCAGGTTCAGAAAAAAGTATCGCTTCACTTCGCGACGAGCAAACGCGGCTCCGGCTCGAATCAACAAAGGACTCCCGCTGTCACGGGGCCCGCGTGAATGCGGGTGAGGAGGGATTCGAACCCCCGTTAGCTTGCGCTAAAGCAGTTTTCAAGACTGCCGCAATCAACCGCTCTGCCACTCACCCTTGCTTGAACTGAAAAACAAGCCTAAGCTTCTTCTCTGGCTTCTTCAAGTCCAAGGTTTCCCGGATTCTATGAACATTCTCATCGCAGGTTGTGGCTACATCGGGCTCCCTCTCGGTATCAACCTGAAATCCCGCGGCCATGAGGTCACCGGCTGGGTGTTTTCGGAAACTTCGGGACAAAAGGTTTCTTCCTCAGGCCTGCAGGTCATCGTCGACGATCTCCGCTCCCCGCAAAGCTGGGCCCGTTATCAACAACAGTTCGACGCCATCTTTTATTGCCCCTCCACCCGTGGGGGCAGTCCTGAAGACTATCAACAGATTTATGTCGATGGCATGAAGCAGTCCATTGGGGCCCTGAAGCCGGGCGGCACTTTTTTTTACACAGGCTCCACCTCCGTTTTCTCACAGACCGATGGAAGCCTCGTCGATGAATCCTCCCCCACCGAACCCGGCAGCGGAAATGGAAGCATTCTGCTCCAGGCAGAACAGGTGGCACTTTCCGCAGGCGGCCTTGTGCTCCGACTAGTGCCATCTATGGCGAAGGCAGAGGTATCATGCTCAGGCGTTATCTGGAGGCCTCCGGGCCTGTGCCGGGAAATCCGGATCGTTACCTCAATCAGATTCACCGCGACGATGCCGTTTCTGCTGCCCTCTTCCTCTTGGAACATCATCCGAAGTGCCCGGAAGTTTTCAATGTCAGCGACGATTGCCCAACCACACATCGCGACATCCTTGCTTGGATTGCACAGACCTTGAACAGACCCCCGGCAGAATTCAACTTGGAACCCGTCAGCCGCAAACGCGGCGACAGCAACCGCCGGATTTCCAATCGCAAACTCCGTGCGCTTGGCTGGCAACCCACCTATCCCAGTTTCCGCGAAGGCTATCAGGCCCTTCTTCCTACAAACCCAACGATCCAGGGCCTGTCACCCGACATTTCATTTTAGTTCAGGTATCCTGCGGATACCGATAAAATTCAGCACGGTGGTGGATTCTTTCCAATAAAGAGGCGAACTCCCGTTGCCACGTATCCACAGTCCGGAAGAGGAACCCCCGTCCAGGTTGATGGCATCCTGCACCGGATGTATTTTTTGAAAATCCTCCGAAGCCAGAATCCCGGCAAGTTCCCTCAAAGTGCAATGGCGTGCATGCCCCAGAATCCAGCCGGATTCGCCATCTGTTGCCACAAAGGTGCGCAAGGAACGGCGCTCTCCCTCGGGAGATGCAGCCACTCCCTTGTGCACGAGCCATGGGTTCGATTGCAGCAATTGAGTCACCTTGTCATCCAGCCTGAACGTATCAATCGGCACCAAGGACAACTTCCCTTCCCTGACAACGAGACAGGCATCCAACAGGGCATGCGGATCAAAGCTATCCATGCGTTTCCCATCTGCCACCACCAAACCCTTGGGTTTTCCCTCCTCCCTTGAGAATAAGCTGCCATTCATTCCGGCAACACATCCCTGATCCATGAGAGCCCGTGCCAGCGAGGCATAGCGAGGACGGGAAAGATCCCGCCCGTTATCAATGACGATCAGCTCAAAATCCGTGGCCCGGAAAAAGGCCAGGGCCAACCTCACTTGAGTATCGTTTTTCCGGGCAGTAAACTGCACCTGATCCAGGCCTTTTTCGATTGGTTGCCTGGAGACATTCTTCAGCTTCCAGGAAAGATCCCTGGCTTCCATTCCCTGTGGGAACAAACCCTGAATACACACAACCGCAGCCCCTATTAAAAGCCCTCGGAAGCTCTGACTTACACACGCTTTCACTTCCCGCATGATGAACTTTCCCGGGATAAAAACAACTGCCACTAAAACCGGGTTCTCCGACAAATCACACACCCGGTTGTCGCTGGATAAGAAGCCCACCCTGACAGCTCCTCCCGTGATAATGCCTAAATATGGAGAACATCGTAGGACGGCACGGTTTGCCGCCGCCGGGTTTCATCCACCTCCACTAAAGAGTGAACCACACTGAAACTACAGCCCTTGGGCCGACGGGAGATCCGTGATGCTAAATACAAAAATCAAAACTCCGCTTCCGTCTTTTTTTCCCAAGGCGGAAGTGTCTGAATCCCCGCAATTTTCCGGTCACCTTCTCTATCTGTCTTTCCAG
>Ga0163149_10002067_pt1 | contig 24857 bp, 20 predicted proteins | sample OliLakLV19MP5G1_FD_148604 | JGI IMG/M metagenome (GOLD analysis project Ga0163149, IMG submission 148604) | Freshwater microbial mat bacterial communities from Lake Vanda, McMurdo Dry Valleys, Antarctica - Oligotrophic Lake LV.19.MP5.G1 | ecosystem: Environmental > Aquatic > Freshwater > Lake >... | reverse complement strand
GCTTGTGTTTTACTTGATTTCATTCTGCAAATAGAAATAAAATAATTCCATAATTTAAATGCTTAGATACGATTTTATTAGATTGTTTTTAACATTCTATTTTTAGAACTCCCCTATGGCCGTCTTCATCAGCTGCTCATTGCTTTGAATGATCAGTGAACTCCCGTCCTTTATCGTTTCGTCCATCACAACGTTGATTACATAATCTGTTTTATGTCTAAGCAATTCTGTACGGGCCTGCCATACCATTTCATCAATCCTTAAAGACATAAAATCTTTTTTACTGGAACCAACATCCGTTTGTGCAAGCAATAATAAACGATTAGATATATTATTTATATTTTTAATATCATCCAATACAGAGGACAAAACCTGTTTATATTCTTCAGGGGAACGATCTTTTAGCTGCACCACGTCCAATTGGCCCGTTATCGCTGTAAGCGGAGTACGTAATTCATGTGATGCGTTGGCAATGAAAATTTTTTGAATGGTAAAAGATGATTCCAGACGTTCAAGCATCCTGTTAAAGGTTTGAGCAAGCTGTGCCAGCTCATCCGTTTTATTTCCTTCGTCAACCCTGAGATCCAATTTAGAAATGGATATCTCGTTTACCTTATTAATAACTTCTGAAATTGGTTTTAACGCCCGACCGGAATATATCCATGCCGAGATAAAGGTGAGTATAACACTGCCGCTAAAAACAGCAACCAGGATTAATTTTAAATTATTGATCTTTCTCAAACCAAAAATATCCTCGGCAGCAACGATCACGATAAAACTCTCGCTCTTGTCTTTATATAAAAATCCAAGTGCTTCGTAATTCCCCTGTTGAAATCTCACATTACCTTCTGTGCGGATGAGGTTCAGGAAATAGGGAGTAAGCTCAAGTTCATTTTTTTTATCAGAGGAGTACAGCAAATTATTGGCCTCATCAAAAATTTTTATTTTTTCTTTTGGCAGACTTCCGGGATTATCATCCTCTATCTTCTCCAACAAAGCCATATCCACCTCATCAACTTTAATAAGAAGTTTGGCAGTGCCATTCCCTTTTTCATTCAAACGGTCGTAAAATCCTTCCTCACGGTAGTTGGCCGAGAAAAAATAAATGGTTAATGAAGAAAGAGAAATGATAAGGGCAACGATGGCAACAAACTGCAGCGTAAGCTTTGTGCGTATTGTCATGCCTTATTGGTAAAAATATATCCCATCCCTATTCGGGTATGAATGAGCTTTCCTGCGAAATCCTTATCGATTTTTTTTCGAAGAATATTTACGTAAACATCAACAACATTGGTTCCCGTATCAAAAGTTATATCCCACACCTTTTCTGCGATCTCTGCCCGAGAAACAACACGGGCCTCATTGCGCATAAAAAATTCCAGCAAGGCAAATTCCTTCGCTGTTAATTCAATTGACCTTCCTTCCCTGATTGCAATTTTTTTATCCAGGTCGAGTTCAAGATCGGCTACCTGCAATTTGTGTGAAGACTGAACAGCTCCAGAATTTCTTTTTGTTAATGCTTTTACTCTTGCAATCAGTTCTTTAAACTCAAATGGTTTAACAAGGTAATCATCGGCTCCTGCATCAAACCCCGATAATTTATCTTCAGTTGTACCTAAAGCGGTCAACATTAAAATAGGCACCACCGTGTTTTTTGCCCTGATCTTTTTACACAATTCTATTCCGTTAATGTGGGGTATAATTACGTCCATGATTACCATGTCATAATTATTTTTCTCCGCAAACTTTCTTCCCATCTCCCCATCATACACCAGGTCTATATTAAAACCTTGTTCTTCCAACCCTTGCTTTATAAAGGCAGCTACTTTCGGTTCGTCTTCTACAACCAATATTTTCAGTCCGCTCATAATACAAAATACGACTTAATCTTGCTTCAATAAAAAAAAATAAGATTTTAATTGTATTTTAATTAATCAGGAGAGAGCTTATTCGCAGTTTGAATTTCAGAAAACCGACAACAAAAATTACTTTAAAAGATTAACATGGCCGGTGTAACGGTGTTTTATACCCGAAGTGTCATGAAGTCGTATTAACCACACGTATGTATCTATTTGCGCCATTGCTTTACCATCATTAGCCCGCCCATCCCAAGCGGCATTCCATCTGTTTGTTTTCCAGATCAAATTCCCCCAACGGTCAAATATCCACATTTCAAATTCAGCTTCATCGATACCTGCACCCTTAGCACTGAATACATCGTTGTATCCATCGCCATTAGGTGTAAATGAGTTCGGAATAAATAACGAAAACTCTTCTTGCACATAAATACTGAGTTCCATAGTGTCGCTGCATCCGTATGAATTACGAACTACCTGTTGTATCACATAATTTCCATTTGTAGCATAATTAAAGGTGGGGTTTTGATCTGAAGAAAAGGTATTCAGCACATCTCCAAAACTCCATTGCCAATTTGATGCTCCGGAAGACTGATCAATTAAATTTATCGGTGTATTTATTGGCACCGGAGATTGCGGTGTAACAGTAAATCCGGCAACCGGTGAAGGATATACATTAATTAAATTATTTTTACTAATCTGCGCGCTGCAATTATTCACATCTGTTACAACAAGTGAAACAGAATATATCCCGGGAACATTGTAACAATGATTTACGCCCGGTGAAATTCCGGAAGTACTTCCATTCCCAAAATTCCATGATGCAAATAAAACATTAGGTGTTGTATTTGTAAAATTTACACATACCGGAGAGCATCCCGTACTATCGTCTGCAGAAAATGAAACCAGTGGAAGAGAATTAACTGTTACCAAAAATACACCTGTATTACTACATCCATTCGCATCAGTTCCCACTACGGAATAACTTGTTGCTGAAGTAGGAGTTATTGTAATGACAGATAATGTACTTGCAGTACTCCAGACATAATTATTTCCGCCTGTTGCAGTAAGATTTACTGAGCCTCCTGCACAAATGGAAGAAGACCCATTGATAGAAATCAACGGTAAAGAATTAACAACCACATTTGCTGTTCCAATGCCTGTACAACCATTCACATCAGTACTAATTACTGAATAACTTGTTGGGCCGGTTGGAAAAACAGTAATCGACGCGGACGTATTTGCTGTGCTCCATATATATCCATTACCGCCCGTTGCAGTAAGACTTACTGAACCTCCGGCACAAATTGAAGATGGACCATTAATAATAATCAACGGAGAAGAATTAACAGACACGCTTGATGTTGCAACACCTGTACAACCATTTCCATCGGTACCAATTACAGAATAACTTGTTGCAACAGTTGGTGAGATAGTGATAAGACTTGATGTCCCTGAATTATTCCACACATAACTACTTCCACCAGATGCAGTAAGATTTACTGACCCGCCTGCACAAACTGAAGACGGCCCATTAATTAAAATCACCGGAGGAGAATTAATGGATACTGTTGATGTCGCAATACCGGTGCAGCCACTCGCATCAGTTCCTACAACAGAATAACTTGTTGCGGATGTCGGAGAAACTGTAATAACAGAGGAAGTTCCCGTGGTACTCCATTGATAACTACTTCCTCCTGTTGCAGTAAGACTTATCGAGCCTCCGGCACAAATTGAAGATGAGCCATTAATAAAAATAAACGGAGAAAAATTAACTGACACACTTGCAGTTCCAACACCAGTACAGCCATTGCCATCAGCACCAATTACAGAATAACTTGTTGCGGATGTTGGTGAACCAGCAATAAGGGCAGAAGTCCCTGAAGTACTCCACACGTAACTATTCCCGCCTGATGCAGTAAGATTTACAGAACCTCCCGCACAAACTGAAAATGGTCCATTGATAGAAATCAGCGGCAAAGAATTAACAGTTACACTCGTGGTTTTAATGCCAGTGCAACCATTCGCATCTGTACCAATTACAGAATAACTTGTTGCAGCTGTTGGTGAGACAGAAATAAAAGATGAAGTGCCTGAATTACTCCACACATAACTACTTCCACCAGACGCAGAAAGATTTACCGTGCCTCCTGAACAAACCAAAGAAGGTCCATTAATATTTATAACAGGAAGAGGGTTAACTGACAATGTTGCGACTGCTATTGCAGTACAACCAGCGGCGCTGCTCCCGGTAACTGAATAACTTGTTATGGAAGTCGGCGAGACAATAATGGATATTGAGGTACTATTATTATTCCATAAATAATTAGTTCCGCCAGCGGCACTCAGTGCTACAGAATTTCCGTTGCATATAGAAGCAGGGCCATTTATCGTAATAACAGGGATTGAATTAACAGTTACTGTAGTTACAGATGTATTTGTGCAGCCATTATTGTCTGTACCAATTACAGAGTAGGTTGTTGTAGCCGTAGGATTAAGTGTGACAGCGGTTGTTGTTGCGCTATTGTTCCATATGTACGATAAAGCCCCACTGGCTGTTAAACTTGTTGAACTGCCGAAACAAATGTTATTATTGCCAGCAATATTTACAAAAGGACCATTGACAGTAATGTAATTGTTTTTTGTTAAAGAATCCTTATTGCAAGCTGTTGTAACAACCAGCTTAGCCGCATAAGTTCCCGGAGTGTAATAAGTTATGGAAGGATTTATGGATGTTGAAGTGCCGGGAGTACCTCCGGCAAATGTCCAATTATATTTAACACCTACCGTATCGCAGCCTATAAAAGAAGGCGTGTAATTTACCGACTGCCCTGAGCAAAGCACAGTTGGAGCCCCATTAAAATCAAGGTTTGTCGTTGTTATGCCTCCGCAGGTATATATATACAACTTCGCAATTGAAAGTTCTAATCCCCCGCTACAGGTATTTTGAAAGCATCCGGGCGTAACAGGATACTTACATTCCGACATCGCATTAATAAAAAAATCACAGCCGTATATTGCAACGCTTCCGCCAAGACCCTCCCAGGTTTCTTTATCGCCGCCGCCGGCTGTACCAAGCATACCAGAACACATCACTCCTCCACTCGGATAAAAAACAGTAAAAAATTGATTTTCAGAAGGCGCAAATGTTCGCTGGTACGCACAACTGGTAGTAGGAAAATCTGATGAGTAAGTATCACCAACAACTACTACATTATTATTTTTATCACAAGCTATACCTGTTACATATTCTTGCAATCCCAGACCACCGCCTGCATATGTACCCCACTGAACAACACCACTGCTATTAAACTTTACAAGGAATGCATCGTAACTACCCGACTTCGCCAATTGGAAAGCTCCGGCAGTAGATATATTGTTTGTAGATGATGTTCGTCCGCCGGCATAAACATTTCCTAAACCATCGACTGCTATGGCATAAACACATTCTCCAAAAAAACCATTTCCTCCGTAATAAGTGGACCATACGGGAAAACCGGTGGCTCCGCTTAGCTTCGCTATAAAACCATCCCCGTCTGTACCCGGGCTTCCCTGCACGGATTGATGTGCAGACAATAAAGGAAAGTTAGCGGACCAGGTAAATCCACCAAAACAAATATCTCCGGCAGCATCAGTAGTTATTGCATCAGCTCCATCACGATCATTTCCACCATAATAGGTTGCCCATTGCCGCACTCCCGCGCTGTTAAACTTAACAACAAAAGCATCTTGCTGTCCATTATTAACTCCCTGGTATGCTGAGAGAATAGGAAAATTGTTTGACGCTGTATATCCTGTCATCACGATATTATTTGCATTATCAATAAACACATCGTAACCAACATCACTATCGCTTCCACCATAAAAAGTTGACCAGGTTAAAACGCCGGCAGGAGTAAATTTTGCAAGAAAGGCATCTCCGGTCGCAAAGCCTCCTAGTGGCCCTTGAAAAGATTGATTATACGCGCCGACGAGATTTAATGTTGGCAGGTTCCCGGAATTGGTGCCTCCTGTTACAATTATATTATTTGTATTATCAGCACATACCCCATTGGCAAAATCAACACCATTGCCCCCAAAATAAGTCGCAAAAACCCTTGTACCCGCATTCGTAAATTTTACAACTAACCCATCCCATCCTCCTCCATAAATTGTTTGTGTTGCCCCTTGCAACGGGAAAGGGTTACAAGCTGTATTGCCAGTAACGATAACATCTCCGACCATATCAGTAGCAACAGAAGCTGAACGATCCCAATCGCTGCCACCATAATAAGTTATCCAGGGATCAATGACCAACGGAAGTTGAGCATTATAAGTTGAAAGTTGAAAGCTTATGGTCGTGCCCTCTAAAATGTATTTAGCTTTTACATCAACAATTCTCCCATTTATATTCTGGTAAACTTTTGGAAGAATTTCAGTTATTTCATTTAAAGAATTCTTAATTCGTAATTCTCCGTTTTCAATTTCTATTTCCCCCGCTCCCGAATATTTCATTTTAATTTGTGATGGATTTCCGCCTGGCAACACGACAATGTCGTATTTCATTCCTTCACTTTTTCCTCCGTAATATTTTATATCAATGTTGTCGTAAACATTTTTCAGCAGAATAACATTATATGAATTCACGTGAGTAATGCCTTGTGGACAATGTGGATAATAATAATTGTTTTGCCCTTCAACACGATCTGTGCTTAGCACTTCTATATCTATATTACAATCTTCAAAGTCAGCATCTATCCTGTGAAACTTTACTAGTACATTTTTTGCTTTTACATTCTCGAATGGAATTCCACCTTGCTCAGGTTCGTTGTCATTGACAGCCTCTGTATGTTTCAACACATAACTGAAGCCGGTTTTTCTTAAGTACACATCTGTACCGCCTGCTGTTCCTTTATATAATATATCAGGCCGTAAGTTTCCATCTGCATCTATAATCTGCCCCTTGTTTTGAGTAAACATCATACCATTACCACGCAGCATGTCATCACTTCCTGTTATCACATTATTTTCTTTCCCAACAACATAAAATGTAATAACAGCCAATAAAAGGGTGATGGAATATTTGCAGGAGGGGATGTGCATTTTCACAAATTACATTTTTCTTAAATTAAATTAATTGTTTTTCGGACGCAAACCAAAAAATATCATTCCGTAAATTTCCACGCCCTAATTGTATATATAATTTACATTGGTCGGCTTTAGCATAAAAGACAAAATAGGTTCCATTCATAATTTTTCACCATCATATAAATTAGGTGTTTTATAGGCTTATTAGTATATTAATGCGTAATTTTCATAACTTTTCATGAAATACTCCCAAGATCTTTTTATACTTATTAAATCCCTTGATAACAATGAAAAAAGGTATTTCAAACTCTTTTCCTCGAGGTATCACGTTAAAGAAGGTAGTAATTATATTCGCTTATTTGACGAAATAAATAATCAATCGGAGTATGATGAAGCGGCAGTTAAAAAAAAGTTCAAGGGAAAAACTTTTGAAACACAATTGACCGTCATCAAGTACAAATTGTATTTTATGATTCTTAAATCGCTGGAATCATATAACTCCGGGGATTCTATAAAAATTCAGATAAAAAGTTTACTGAATTATACAGGTATTTTGTTTGATAAATTGCTGAATCAGCAGGCAAGAAAGGTAATCTTAAAAGCAAAAAAACTGGCTGTCGAAAATGAACAGTTTTTATTGCTGGCAGAAGCTATTGAATGGGAAAGAAAAATCAATAGCTCGGAACGCTTTACCGGTAAAGTTGAGACTGATGTAGATGCTATGTATGAGGAAGAAAAAAGAGCTTTAAAAAAATGTTTGTCTGCCGTAAGATACGATTGGCTGCATACCCGCATGCGCTTAAGACCAGATAAGGAAGGACTTTCGAGGAACGCTGAAACGGCAAAACAATATGAAGGTATTTTAAAAAACAATTTACTTTTAGATGAAAATAAGTCGCCTTCTATATATACAAAATATCGCTTTAACGCTACCAGGGCCTCTTACTTTTTTATTTCTAAAGATTATGCAACTGCCGAAAATATTTCAGAACAAACCGTAACCCTCCTGGAAAAAAATAATTTTTTTACCAGGGAAGACATCGGCTATATGATTCATTCCCTCAGGAATTGCATCCTCTGTAAACTGTATCAAAAAAAATATGCGGGAATACCTCCATTACTTGAAAAACTTAAAAGGCTAAAAGCGAAAAATCTCCGCAATTCGGTTCAGTTATATTTTATTACGGCTATAATGGAGCTTAATTTTTATTGTGATATAAAGGATTTTGAAAAAGCGACAAAGCTTGCAAAGGAACTAGAGAATAAACTCCATGGGCCTCATGTTTATTCTCAGGAAATTCTAGTTGCCTATTACTATGTAAGCTATTCCTATTTTGCTGCAGGGGAATTTCTACAAGCAAAAAAATGGATAAATAAAATATTAAACCATGATGTAATTGAACTAAGGAGTGATATTTTTTCTTTCGTAAAAATTTTTAACCTTATCGTGCATACCGACCTGGGAAACCAGGAACTGCTTGAATATGCTTTGAAATCAACTTACCGGCACTTATATAAAAAAAAGCAACTATATAAAGTAGAAACCATCATCCTTAAATTTATTAAAGACAATATACGAATCGGTGATAAAAAGATATTGATCGGGGAATTTAAAAAAAGCCGAAAGCAATTACAGGAATTATCCAGCGATCCTTATGAAAACACTGCCTTGAGTTATTTTGATTATATCTCTTGGCTCGATAGCAAAATTGAAGGAAAGTCATTTGCAGAGATCGTGGAAAAAAGAAAAATTAAATTTTAACCTTTAATAAAGTTTAGCTGTTATACGCCGGGCAATGCCTGGTAGATCTAAATTTAGCAGTATGCCGTTTGCACCGTTTAAACAAAGCGAATTTCAAATGGAAATAAAAATCGGCGCCATAAACCTTCCTTGCTTTCCCTCTAAAAGAATCTAATCTGTCGCTTCCAACAATTATCCAATTACCCAGCCTTACGCAAAGACCTAATTGCGGATAAGTATACCCCACAAAAGATATCGGCATTGCTATTTCAAATAATTTTCTTTCATACCTGGGTGTAAACGAAAGCAATCCTGTGCGCTTTGTTTGGTTGTTAAATTTAATACTGGTCACCATCGAAGTATTAATGTACAATCCGTTTTCAAAATTATAATCAAACTGTCCAGCGAGGGCCAGTGGTAACATAGTTGTAAATTTAGTTGCACGTGTTTGTGTTATAGAATTATTGACGAGATTATTCTGCATGGCCTTATCAGCATCAGAAACGGATTTAATAGGAACGCTATCAAAATCAAATTGCTGATAGTTGTACTCAAAATCCTGCACAATGGCATTGGCTTTTATTTTTATCGCGCCAAGATCCATCAGCGAAACTCCTGCTCTATATTTATACTCAATACTCTTACAGCCATTTTTCTTTGTATTGGGCGTATATCCATTAACATCACGCACTTTATACTGGTAATTTACACCTGCATCAAGTGCCCAGCCTTTTCCAATGCCCCATGCAGGCTCAATGAAACGATAACCTCCCTCTACATGATCGATAAAGAGATTCTTACTCCCTAAAACCGTATAATCAAAATCCTTTACTGTAAGTGAGGTTGCGTTAACACCTTTAAGTCTTTTTATATTGGCGCCTACATTCAGCGTTTGATAATTGCCAACGATAAACATTCTGCCATATGATAATCCTGTTTCAAACCAGGTAAGAGTATTTATATATGCTTTCTCTTTAAATTGTTTTCCAATGTATGGCGCATAATCAAAATTTTTTATTGCGAGGTATGCAAGATTTCCTGAAACACCTGCATCCAAATAAGTACGAAAGCGGGTGAAGATTCCGAAGGAATGTTCTTTCCAGGAAACAGCAGCTGAAGGCCCAACAAGCTCCACCTTTGCAAATGCTTTTTTCTTAACATTTTTTTCATTGATCAATGTATTTAGGCCTTTACCTGGTTTATATGACAATTCACCCTTTGGCAGGAAAGCAATGTTATTATGAAAAAAAATATTGGCACCTACCAGATGTACATCAATAAAAATTTTAGAGTCGACACCAAAAGAAGGATTGATAAACAACGAGTTTACTCCGGCATAATTACTGTAAACAAAACCTGATTCCTCTTGCCCCAACACTCTTCCAAACAGAATCAGAAGAGCAATGAAGAAACATATTCTTTTCAGATGCATTTTAGCAGGTGATCATTTGACAGGTTAAATTTAGTTATTATACCAATAGCTTAAAAAAAAACCTAACAAGTACTGAAATCAAGTGTTTCAACCACAAAATAAGTTCTCTTTATTTTTATATGTAAATTTGTATCCGTAGACCTCAGCGTTTCAAATATCATTTTTATGATCCGTCTTATTCTTGCCACCATACTGTTTCTGCTTTCGCTTCTGACCATTTTTAAAGCCCCGACTAATTTTTTCTGGCGCGTTTCTGTTGGCATTACCGAATTTCCATATGTTACTATTTTCCTTTCTTTGATTCTCTTTGCTTTTAGTTTTAGTTCACCAAAATATAAACTGGCAGTAAACGCTATTAATTTATTTGCTCTTGTTTTATTTTTTATTCCAATTATAAAAGTTTATCAACGCGGAAAAAATTTACCGTCAGAATTAAACCAGGTTTTTCCCTCCGAAAATATTCCAACACAACTAAAGCAGCCATTTGCATTTACAAAAATGTTTAGCGGAATAGGGATCACAGAAGTTGTACCCCGCTCAATTGTATATAAACAAGCAGCAGACAAAACATTGAATCTTGATTTTTATCCTTCAAATGATACAGCTAAGTCTCCCTGCATTGTTGTTATACACGGAGGATCATGGGCACAAGGCGATAGCAAACAATTACCGAACCTGAATTCTTATCTCGCCAACAGGGGTTATCATGTTGCTTCGATCAATTACAGGCTAGCACCTGAAAATAAATCTCCGGCGCCTGTCATTGACACAAGGGATGCAATAAAATTTCTTACAGAAAATTCGACCGAATTAAATATTGATACCAATAATTTTATTTTATTAGGACGCTCGGCCGGAGGACAGATCGCTTTGGTTGCAGCGTATACGTTTCATCAACCAAATGTGAAAGGCGTAATTTCTTTTTATGCTCCTGCCGATATGGAATGGGGAGCCACAATCAAAACAAACAAATGGGTATTGGATGTAGACAAAGTTTTTGGCAATTATCTCGGTGGGACTTTAAAAGAAGTTCCAGAAAAATATAAAGAAGCAACCGCATGTGAATTTGTCAGCTCTCAATCTCCTCCCACTCTTATTATCCATGGAGAAAATGACGCAATGGTAGCCTTTGAACACAGCAACAGGCTAGTCAAAAAATTAAATGAAAATAAAGTAGAATATTATTTTTTAGACTTATCATGGGCTACACATGGCTGCGATTATAATATCAATGGCCCGAGCGGACAAATAACCACATTTGCTATTGAGCGTTTTATTAATTCGGTAACCAGGAAGTAATAAACTCATGGACAGGAAGAATTTTTTAAAATCTATTTCATTAATATCGTTAACAGGAGCAACTATGAAACTTGACGCATTAAATAAATTTTTGGACAGTAAAGAAGAAACAGAAAGAATGCCTGCTCTTTTTGTTGGCCATGGCAACCCCATGAATGCTATTGAAGACAATGTTTTTTCCCGGGGTATGAAAGCAGTGGGAAAAGAATTACCAAAACCCAAAGCGATTTTAATGATCTCTGCACACTGGGAAACAAAGGGAACATTTGTTACTGCTCAGGATAATCCACCAACCATACATGACTTTGGCGGATTCCCGGATGAGTTATTCGCCGCTCAATACCCGGCACCCGGCAGCAAATGGCTGGCAGAAGAAACAAAGGGAACAGTAAAAAAAACACAAGTGGAATTAAACAGTGATTGGGGATTTGATCATCGATGCTGGAGCGTAACAAAAAATATGTTTCCGAATGCTGATGTTCCAATTATCCAACTTAGTCTGGATTATACAAAAGATGCAGCCTATCATTATGAGTTGGCAAAAGAGCTTGCAGCGCTTCGCACCAAAGGAGTAATGATCATTGGCAGTGGGAACATGGTTCATAATTTTGGTTATGCACAGCTAAAAGGAAAAGATTTTAATGAACCCTTCGGACATGACTGGACATTAGAAGCAAACGAGATCTTTAAAAAATGTATCACGGAAAATGATGTTAAATCGTTGACAAATTACTCCTCATTGGGTAAGGCAGTTACACTTGCTATCCCAACCGCCGAACATTATCTTCCAATGTTGTATGCAATCGCACAAAGAAAAGAAAATGAATCCATCACATTTTTTAATGATGTGCCTGTTGCAGGATCTTTTACAATGACTTCGGTAATTATTAAATAGAAAGAGGTTGGAGGATAATTAAATTACCGTATTAAACTTACATTTCCCTTCTTCGTTATTTCGTCTTTGTTCACAAGGGTGGCAGTAACGATATAGGCAAAAACAGCCGCGTTCATTATCTCTCCATGATAATATCCATCCCATCCTTTGGTAATATCCGTTGTTTCAAACACAAGGTTTCCCCATCGATCAAAAATTTGAATGCTGAAATTTTTTATGCATTTTATATTTGCAAATAGCACGTCGTTTTGGCCGTCTCCATTGGGGGAAAATGCATTCGGAATAAAAATATCGCTGTTACAAGGCATATTCTCTACAGTTATTAAAACCGAATCCATACTAATACATCCATTGCTATCTGTAATAGTTAAATAATATTTAGTTGTCATCTGCGGAGATGCAATTGGATGTTGACATGTTAAACAGCTTAATCCTAAAGAAGGACTCCATGAATATGATCCTCCGCCTGATGCGGATAAAGTTGCCGTTGTGCCATTAATAATTGTTATGCCTGCACCGGCATTCGCAACCGGATTTTGCAATACAACAATCAAGGTAGAATCAATGTCCATACAGGGACCTATTGATACAATAACAGAATAGGTTGTGCGGCCCGTTGGAACAATGGTTATAGATGAAGTTGATTGTCCCGTGCTCCATAGATAAGAAATACCTCCGGATGCATTTAGAACTGAACCTTGCCCTAAACAAATAGTATCATTTAATCCTGCGTCTGCAATTGGTATTTGGTTTATAGTAATTGTTACAGCAGATGTATTTACACACCCGTTCGCGTCTGTTCCTGTAACAGTATATGATGTTCCGGACAATGTTGTAGTAACTAGTACTGTGGTCCCTGTAGAAGAATTTAAACCCGTCTGTGGCGACCATGAATAACCATTAGCCCCTGAAGCGGTTAGTGTTGTGCTATCGCCATCACATATAGAAATAAGGCCAGACACATTTACAACCGGAAGTTGATTAACAATAATACTTATTTGCGCAGTATCAGAACATCCGTTTAAATCTGTTCCTGTTACCGTGTAGGTAAGTGGGCCCGCAGGATTTGCAATTACAACAGATCCCGTTGTAGAGTTTAGTCCGGAAGCGGCAGACCAGGAATAATTAATCGCACCGGTAGCTGTGAGTGTAACGGAATCTCCTGCACAAATCACTGTTGCAGGTGATGCAACTACTGATGGAAGTTGATTTACATTAACCATTATGGTTGTTGTATCTGAACATCCATTTCCATCGGTTCCTGCTATTGTATATGATACCGGCATTGAAGGGTTCGCAATAAGAGAATTTCCTGTTGTAGAACTTAGCCCGCCAGATGGAGACCATAAATACGAAGATGCTCCGCCAGCTGTGAGCGTTACTGAGTTTCCGGCACATATGGTTTGAGCTGGAGAGCTTGTTACTACTGGTAATGAATCAACCAAAACATTTTTATAAATAGTATCCGTTTGGCAGCCTTCGCTAACAACAAACGTTATTGTGAATACTCCCGATTGGGTAAATATATGTTTAGGATTTTTGGCTGTTGAAGTATTTAAGCTTCCGCTTGAGGGATCATCAAAATACCAGGAAAAAGTTCTCGGGTCAGAAAAACAATGCGTTTGAATGGCCGTTGATGTATCAGTAAAAAAAGTTGTGTCGCCCAAACAAGCCTGGCTTGAAGTAAAACCCAACTTATCCGCAGTGAGTCTCGAATTACAATCAAGAAAATCCGCATCAATAAAATTAGGCAAACTAAAATTATTGGAAATTCCATTGCCTCCCAGAGAAAAACCATTTCTTATGTAACTGCATAAAGCTCCGGGCAAATTGGGATTCTGAATAATGTGCAATGAATCCTGAACGTGATTTACTCCATATATTTTTCCATCCGGGGCAAGCTGCATTCCCTCTCTTATATGAGTGCTTGTTGGAGCGCCAACTGCAATTGTATACTTGGATGCCTGAATAGCTGCTGCATTCCCGGCACAGATATCATATTGAAAAATAAAAGTACCATATATCCCTGATACGTATAATTTAGTATTGTCCGGAGAGAAAGATGTTCCAAACGACCAATCGGGGAGCGGCAATGGAATGTAATTAGAAATAATTCCGGTCGTATTATCAAAATCAAATAGCTGTAACTCACTTCCGCTTAATTCGAAATAAGTAAACGCTAGTTTTTTCCCGTTCGGTGACGCCTTTAGTTGGCCATGACCATTAGATGGCGAATTGTCTGTTAAGATTTTTCCAATATTAGAAATTACGGGCGCTGAAACACCTGCTGCAGAAACATTATAAACATAGAATAAATTCGTATTAAACCGTTTTGCAATTACCCAGTAATCTTTCCTGTTACAATGAGGCACTGCTGTTATACTTTGCATACTCGAATCAATTAATCCGATCTTTATTTTCCCTGCGACCATATTGCCCAAAGGATTTACAACAGTTCCATTACCCGGCAAACTCATATCAACAACGGAGTAGTACAAAGAGTCGTTGCCTGTAGGATATGGAGTAGTAAACAAATAATATTTTTTTGCATTCGCAGGATCAGGAACAATAATAACCGGTTGCGCAGGCTGCTGTCCTGCTGCATTTATCATTCCCAATGGCATAGTAAGATTCGTTTTATCATTTACACTATTCCCTGCAGTAGAAAAAAGAAGACTTCCGGTATTATCCGACATACAGCCGGAGCCTTCTCCAAAATTCATGCGAGAATTAATGATTGCCTTAGGCGGATTGCAATTGAAATCTATGCCCGCCCTATTACCAAACAACCAAATATTATTTCTTTTCGTGTTACAGTAATTGGCGGGTGTACCCACCTGAAATCCAGCTCCGGGATCCTGAACAATTGGCGCATGAGAAACAGAATTAATTGTAACCGATGTAAAGCTTGCATCAATAAAATTTCCAGTCGTACCGGAAATATCGTATTCGAGCCAAAAGTAATTTACTCCCGGGTCCAGGGGTACGTTTCCATTTATTGTAAATGCGCCTGTAGGCGAAATAAAATCCGTTCCAAACTGAACCGCGGATGAATAAAGTGGTGATAATCCCGTCGAAAACAAACGTGCTTTTGAGATATCAGTGGGGGCGTTTGTGCCAAAAGTATTAAATGTAAATGCTGTTCCCGTAAGAGGGTTAAGAGTAAAACTTGTGTACACTTTAACACAGTGAATTAATACATTGTTTTGAGGTGCAAGCAAACAATTATGATAAATTCCCTGAACTGTTGTACATGAATCAAAAACCATTGGTACCTCAGAAATAACCAAAGCATAGTCCTCCACATCTCCATTTGGTAAAGGGTCAGGCGAACCACACGGATATGAACCGGGATCGACCATTATAGATATCTCTCCGGAAGAAACTCTTATTCGAGTTGTCCCTAAAAGTGCTGTTGGCGGCACAGTAAACATTCTTGTAGTAACACCACCCCCTGAGTGGGTACCAATAAAATACTCCTCTCCTACATCATTAAAATCAAAATCCTGGTTCCAGTCGACCCAAAACAGTGCCGTTTGCATTGTTTGACCAGCAGTAACAGATATTTGGTAAGTTCCATTCCTATTCACCGTTGTACTGATGCTGCCTGAGTAATCTACGTATCCTTGTTGTGTAGCGGTGTTATTATTAATGGTGTTGAGGGTAACATTACTGATGCCATAATTACCTGACAGAGGCGCAACTACCGGAGTGCAATAGGGCTGTGCGACAACTCTGAAAGCAAAAAACAACAAGACAAGTACACCTATTTTTTTCACCACCAATTTAATCTCGATTGGTTTTTACAATAACAAAAAAGCACAAGAAATAATATTAGTTGAAAGAATTCGCGAACCATTTTTCGAATAATGCACCAACTATTGGAAGGGGTTTCATTTCTCCATTCGCTGCGTTAACAATTCCAAGTATTAAAAGGACAAGAACACCTATCCAGGTAAGCGGGGCGATAATGAGCAATAAAAAATTTACAAAAGGAATAAATGCAATGATCATGAAAGCCATCCAGGCTCCAATTGAAGTTAACATTAGCCCAAGCGCCTGTTTTAAATGGTAAGCACCCAATTTTGTCTTTTGATTTCCATGCATCACAATGGCAATGATAAAGCCGATCAATGTGATATAGGATAATATTGCTACCGTTTTATCCTCTGAAGATGTTGATGAATTTGTTTCCATTCAGTTTTTTTATTTAAAGATAAACTAATGTTCCAGTTTTCATGCTTTTCGCTTAAGTAATAATTTCTCCCCTTAAACTATTTTAAACTGGGTATTACCGAATTCTCCCCAATGGCAGGGGGTACATTGTGTAAGTTTGGATTAAGAATATAAATCTAAACGCCATGAAAAATCAACTGTTCACCTTCTTTGCAATAGTAGGTTTGTTCCAGGTAACAACTACAGATGCAATAGCCAACCGGGATTCTTCATTGACTGAAAAAATAGACGAATTTCTTTCTTTCGATCCGGAAGTAGATTCGACTGTTTATACCGGATATAAAGCTTTCTCTTCTGAACTGGGAGGGAAAAAAATCAGAACTGAAGATAATGGCGCTCCTGTACAAGGATGGGTAATAGACTATTATCCGAATGGGAACATAATGCATAAAGGATATTATGTTGATGGTAAACTTAAGATCTTTAAAAACTATTATGATAATGGTATGCTGGAAAGAAGTTCAAAATTAACCAGCTACAGGAAGGCGCACGTTGAAATCTTTTATTCAGATGGCCGACAAAAATCTGTTTTAAAATATTTCAAAGGGCGGGTGTACAAATGGAGCCAGTTCTTATACGACAATGAGGTTAATGATATATATGTTGTAAAAAATTAGGTTTCATCCGATCTGCGCAGTAAAACGCGTTTTATATTTTTATCTGATTAACTTTATATCAAATAAAAATATTATAGGATGAAAAAATTCTACCAGTTCGTTGTTGTATTTTTTATCACATCTGTTTCTTTCGCGCAAATACCAAGTCTGCTAAAAGATATTACTACCGGAACATTAAGCTCAACACCCAACACTTTCAGGTACGTAGGCAGCCATTTATTGTTTGTAGCTTCTGATACAACCAATGGTAGCGAATGGTGGAAAACAGATGGTTCTTCAGCAGGAACACAAATTATTAAAGATATTCTACCGGGAAAAAGCAGCTCTCTTATACAATGGATGGTAAATTTAAATAATGATACTCTTCTATTTACAGTAAATGACAGCATTGTGGGAAATGAACTTTGGATGACAGATGGAACAGCTGCCGGAACACATTTGGTAAAAGATATATGGCCCGGCCCTTCGAACTCCGACCCGAATGGATTACTTGCCATGAATGACCGCGTTTATTTTTTCGCGAACGACAGCACAAACGGTAACGAACTTTGGGTTACAGATGGTACTCCAACAGGAACATTTTTAATAAAAGATATAAATCCATCTCCTACAGCCGGATCATTCGCTGGCGGCCTCACACGGTTTAATGATACTTTGCTTTTTTCGGCAACGGATGCCACCAATGGATATGAATTATGGAGAAGCGACGGCACAACCGGCGGCACCTATTTGTTAAAGGACTTATTGCCAGGTGGATCCTCGTTCCCAGGAATGTTCAAAAGCCTTGGAAATGTTTGTGTATTTACAGCCGACTCCACCGGCGTTGGGAATGAACCTTGGGTAACAGACGGCACAGCAAATGGAACATATAGGCTTGGAGATTTTTACCCCGGGGCCGGAGGCTCAGGTTTTTTCTTTTTTACAGAAATGAATGGAGTTGCTTATTGCCGCGGCAATGTTCCCGGAAGCGGAGGATTGGAAATGTGGAGAACTGATGGTACAGTAAGTGGAACACAATTAGTAAAAGATTTTATCAATGGAGGACCAAGCGGTAGTCCTATACTTATTTCCAACATTAATAATGTTTTATTTATTTCTACCACATCCGATTCAGTAAATGGATATGAAGTATGGAAGAGTGATGGGACAACAAATGGTACAGTACTTTTAAAAGATATTAATCCGGGAACACCAAGCTCTTTTCCAACGAGCTTTACAGCCTTTGATGGAAAAGTATTTTTTTCTGCAGCGAATGGCGCTAATGGAAAGGAAATATGGAGTACTGACACAACTACAGCAGGAACAAAAATGGTATATGATATATGGCCCGGCATTAATTCAACATTCCCTAATTATTATACTCCATATAATAATATGCTCATATTTACCGCTGCAGATTCTGCTCATGGAAATGAGTTATGGGCTTTACCAGCCTGCAATGGATTGGATGTTTCCTTAACAGGTACAAATGCAATGAGCGGCCCATCAACAGGCAGTGCAAACTCTATTGTAACAGGTGGAACTACTCCGTTCTCCTATTCATGGTCAAATGCACAAACAACAGCTTCTATAACAGGTTTGCTTGCGGGTAAATATATACTCACGGCAACTGATATCAACGGATGTACTGCCATTGACAGTGTAACAATTATAAATACTACGGGCCTTGCTGATGTACAAAGCGCGCTTACCGTTCAGGTTATTAATGACAACTTGCAACAACAATTAAAAATCTCGATTGATGATGTTTCTGGAAGTGCGAATTATATTGTTTCATTATACAATGCCTTAGGTCAGCGCGTTTATGAAAATATAATGCGTGAAAAAACTTTTTCTATTCCAGTAAATAATTTTGCAAACGGAACTTATTTTTTAAGTATTAATTCTAACGGAACACGAAAATCTTTTGTTCAAAAGCTTGTGCTCGACTGAGCCCTATATAATAAAATAAAGTTGAATGACTTACCAGATACGCGGCAGGTCGCTCATTAATTTTAAGGAAACCGCAATAAGAGAACAACTGATAAGTATTGTTACAACTGATTTCAGGAAGGGAAAAATCATCGCACAATAAATAAGCATAAAGACTGCAACGATTATGCTTATTAAACCACCGTACGGTATTTTATTCAACAGCATCAGGTAACAAACAAATACAATGATACCTGACAATATCAATACATGCCCATCCATTAATAATCGCAATAATTCGCGGTCATATTTCCCTTTGTGGTTAATGATCACAAAAATATCATGCAACACTCCGTTCACGAAGTACCATAACGCGGAGATAAGCACCCAGTGAATAGAAAATAACGAATTCATTAACTCACTATTTTAATATTGAAGGCGCCGCTTTTGGTTGCACCATAAATACGCAGCCACAATGGCAAATACATTTCAGTTCCTCTTGCCATTGTAATATCACCCAGGTCAAGGATATTTTTTTCATTCCAACCAAATGATTCTAATATCTCCTTTGTCTTTTCTTTTGCACTGGTATCATTCCCACAAATAAAAGTATGATGATCGCCATTGTTTACCATACCTGGATTCACCATTATTCCGCACCACATAGTATTAAGCGCCTTTACTACTTTTGTTCCGGGAAATATTTTTTGAATTTCCTCTCCTAATGAATTTATATTCACTACAGAAAGCGAAGGTGGCATTCCTTTCGAGAAATCAAGCGGATTAGAAATATCAATGATAATTTTTTCATTCAAATTATTTTCGCCGGCGAGTTTAAGCGCCTCAATTGTTCCTGCTCCAGAAGTACAATTAAAAATAATTTCTCCGAAAGCTGCTGCATCCGCAAATGTACCTGCACTTGCTTTGCCATTGTGCTTCTCTACGAATACTTTTGCTTTTTCGTTGTCGGCGGTTCTTGAACCCATCATCACAGAATGTCCTAACTCAATAAGTTTTGTTCCAATCGTATTTCCGACTGTGCCCGTTCCTAATACTGCTATTTTGCTCATATTTGAGTTTTATAATTTATACACAAATATGCAAAACACATTGCAATTATTAATGTAAAAAATTGCAAGCACGCTACCGGGCCACAACAACCCTTTCCGAATGAAAGGCTCCCTGATCGAGGTAAGAAATAAAATAAATACCGGGCGCACAATTAGTTAAATCGATCTGCTGCTGTTGTTGCTCACCCTGTAAACTATACTGCTGAATTGCTCTTCCCGAAGCATCAAAAACCATTAACTCTTTTATTTCCGGCGATGGTTCTGCAAAAATTATCCCGGTTGTTGGATTAGGGTAACATTTAAAATTGGATATAACCGTATTTGTTTTTTTATTTTCATCCACTGAAACGGAATCAGTCTTTAAATAAATCCACGGGCAGCAACAGCGACTGCCGCGACAGCAACATCCTCCGCAACTTATAATATCATAATCAACCGTATTTGCAACAATGACACATTCCGTGAGAAGTATCGACTCCTGCTCCATTTCCAGACAGATCTTCTTTACTTTAGAAGAAGTTATTTCAGTATTACATACGTTGCTTTTATACCCAACACAAACTCCTCCAACCAAATATGTGCCTGTCGAAAGGCCCGACACGAAAGCCTTGCCATCAACATCTGTTGTAACATTTTTCAACAAACCATCCGCTGATTGCACTTTTATATTTGCAAAAGGAATAGACTCCTTTGTCTTTTTATCTTTTACTTCTATTTGAAGTGATGCACTCTGTCCGACAAGAACTAAGTTCATTGAAAGAAGAATTATGACTAATAAGGAACACGTTTTTAGCATAGGTTGTTTTATCTATTTGATATGAAGACGCTCTGTCCGGAAAAAATCCATACGCTATTTCTATGATTGGCATATATTTTGAATATTTTATTTGTGTATTGGCTCTAAAAACATTTCAAAAATGTGAAAAACGAAATGTTAGAGCCTGTGCTATCATCATAAACTGAGTATTATTTCCTCAGTTTGTTTATAAAATGGCACAGTAATTACAGAAATTCCTATGTATGATCAAAATTCTTCACTATGAAAAATACAAATATTAAAAGAATCCTTATTCCTGTTGACTTCACTGAAACATCAGAGTTAGCGATAACAGAAGCTATTACGATAGCTAATGCTGTAGACGCTGAAATTTATATTTTGCATGTAGTAGAATATAACGAATACTATTTTTCTGTTGTACCGGAAACCCAAGTGATGCTTCCCCCATTAATATCACTTGAAAAAGCGGTGAAGACAAAAATGGAAGGGATGAGTGAGAAAATAAAAAAGAAATCCGGACTGTCTCCGAAAGTATTTGTTACCACAGGACAAGTGCATTCAGAGGTTATTGATTTTTCTAAAAAGAAAAAGATTGACCTGATCATTATGGGAACACATGGAGCATCAGGATTCCGTGAAGTTTTTATAGGAAGCAACGCGCAGCACATTGTTACACTTTCAAGTGTCCCTGTTATTACCATGCGCATGAAAAAAAGCAAGGCAGAATTTAGAAATATATTGATCCCTATAGATTCTTCTCTGCATAGCCGTGAGAAAGTAAATCTTGCAATTACAATTGCAGACTTATTTAAATCCAAAATACATTTGCTTGGGTTAACCGATTCAAAAGATATTGATGAACAAAATAAGATCAACATAAAATTGGATTCCATAAAGAAAGTTTCCAACATGCATAAACTGGATCACAAATCAGTTGTGGTGCAGGGAAAAAGTTTAGCGAAAGCGGCAATGGATTATGCCAATAGAAATAAATGCGATCTTATCGTCATAAACACAGGACACGAATCGGATATAACAGGAATTTTCCTTGGCGCATTCGCTCAACAAATCGTTAACCATTCAAAAGTTCCGGTATTAAGTTTCAGACATGCCGAAGGGATACATTATACAATTGAAACCCCTGGATACGGGATTGATTAGTTTTAATGATTAAGGGATTACTGGAGTGATCCCTTTAGGGTGAGCCTGGAATGAAGTGAACCAAGCTTACAGGTATTTTCCTTTTTCACTTCGCGAATTCAAATGCATTTGATTCGCTTCTTTCAAAAAGAAAACCCCGTGAAATACGGGGTTGGTTCTACTTCTATTGCGGAGAGGGCGGGATTCGAACCCGCGGTACCTTGCGGTACACAAACTTTCCAAGCTTGCACGTTCGGCCACTCTGACACCTCTCCTAAACAGAATGCAAATGTATGAAATTAATGGCTATTGTATTACACCTCGATAGTATATAGCCTATTTCATTATACGTAGAAGCTATACCTCAATTTGAGTGAGTATATCCTCAGAAGAGTTATGTCAAATGACAAAATTAAAGTGTATGTCACAAAAAAATATTGGAATGTGATTTGAATACTACTATTGTTTTGGAACAACAATTACAAAAAAAACCAAAGGGCTCATTTCTATTGGTAGATGACGACAAGGACGAACATGGCCTTTTTAAAATAGCCATGGATGCTCTTCATCTTGATAATAAATTTATTTCCTTTTATAACGGAATGGATACTTTGAACTATCTTAAAAAAACAAGCGATGACATTTTTGTCATTTTTTCTGATATCAATATGCCTAAAATGGATGGATTAGAGTTGAAGAGGATGATAGATGGTTTGCCCGAAATTAAGGTTAAAGCAATTCCTTTTTTCTTTCACAGTAACGCAGGAAGCCCTGCAGAAATAAGAGCAGCATACACATTAAATATACAGGGGTATTTAAAAAAAGCTACGAGTATCGATGGTACTGTTGAAAGTCTTAAAAAAATAGTAGCCCTCTGGACAGATTGCATACACCTAAAAGATCTCAAGTATAATTAACCAATAATTTTTTATTAACAGCTAGCAAAAACTCCCGCTCGCCGAAATCAAAGCCATTTGCAATATTACAAGGCTACATTTGAATCAACTTTAATAAAAATGTTTTAACATGGCAACGTATTCAAAAAAATCACAAGATAAAGTTGAAAAAGTAATGAACGAGTATAAGCACGGAAAATTAAAATCAGGCAAAGAAGGAAAAGGCGGTAAAGTTAAGAGCCGTAAGCAAGCAATTGCGATAGGATTGAGTGAGGCAAGAAAAGCGGGAGCAAAAGTTCCTAAAAAACAAGCTGCTTAATAAGAACAAAATTAGCATTTCAATCCAGTACATTGCACTCGTAGCCATAATTGGCTACGAGCTGGATAATTAATTCAGGATTGACAATATTTCCTTCGATGCGAAGTATTTTGTCGCAATCATCAAGATCAAAATTTATTTCGTTTTCGGGAAAACAAAGAAGTAGTATATCAATAATATTTTTCGATACAAGCTTCTCCTCCACGTTTGTCCTGAATACCTCGACCATAATTTATTGAACTGACGCCCCGCTTATTTTGTGATAACAGAAATAGGATGTGAAAAGGAAACCAATTAAAACCACCATAAATAATATTCCAGGAGTAAAACCACCAACAGCAATTGCCGAATATGTTGCACCAGCTATATCAAAAAACAATCCAGCGTATGCCCATTCTTTAATTCTTGGAAAACCGGGAATAAGTATTGCAATGGTTCCTAATAATTTTGCACAACCTATAAATGGTATTATGTAGGCTGGGTACCCAAGCATACCTTTTGTAATCGGTTCAGAGAACATTAAAATATCATTTATTGCTGAGAATATCATAAATGCAGAGAAAAGTCCTGTTATGATCCAGAAAATAATTTTTGTTTTCTTCACTTGATTTTTGTTTTATTAATTATTTGCCCGCAAATTTATATGAAACCGTTCGGCTACGCAAATTTTACTCGCTTTAACTTTTGTTTTTCTCTTGTTTTCTCATAATGCAACAACCAATGATTTCCATATTTATCCGTAAGATCTCCAAATAAAGCGCCCCAGAAAGTATTTTCTAAAGGATGCGTTGCTTCACCGCCTGATGACAGTTTTTTATAACAGCGCTTAATCTCTTCCTCGCTGCTGCAATTCATCATCAATGAAACCGTATTTCCTTTTTTTAATCCTTCATCAGCAACCATATCCGAACCCATCAACACCAACGATCCTTTTGTTAGTGTTGAATGTAAAATACATTCCTTCATTTCCGCGGGCATTTTATCTGCCATCGGCGATTCACCTATTGTTTGCAGGCTAAGTTCTCCCCCCAGACATTCTTTATAGAATATCATCGCTTCACGACAATTGCCACTAAAAGTGAGGTATGAATTTATCTGTGTCATTTTTATTGTCACTATGCATTCACCAATTTTTCAATTTCAATTTTATTCATTTTCATGATCTCTTCCATTACTTTTCCTGCACGAGGCCCTGTCATTAACTTACCTATGTTATCAGGAATAATCTGCCATGAAAAACCAAATTTATCCTTCAGCCATCCGCAGCGGCTCTCATTGCCCCCATCGGCTGTAAGCTTGTTCCAGTAATAATCTATTTCCTCCTGGTTTCCACATTCCACCACAAGAGAAACAGCTTCATTGAATTTAAAATGTGGTCCGCCATTAAGGCCCATGAATTTTTTACCATTCAACTCAAAGTTCACCACCATTGGTGTATCAGTAGTAATTTTTGAATTCTTAAAAACAGAACAATAAAATTCTGCGGCAGCTTTGGCTTGTCCATCAAACCATAAACATGGATAAATTTGATTTGTCATTGTTATTTTATTTTCTAAAATTATTAATTTGCTTCGGTATATTTTTTGAAATTATCCAGGAT
>Ga0163149_10002058_pt1 | contig 24916 bp, 41 predicted proteins | sample OliLakLV19MP5G1_FD_148604 | JGI IMG/M metagenome (GOLD analysis project Ga0163149, IMG submission 148604) | Freshwater microbial mat bacterial communities from Lake Vanda, McMurdo Dry Valleys, Antarctica - Oligotrophic Lake LV.19.MP5.G1 | ecosystem: Environmental > Aquatic > Freshwater > Lake >... | reverse complement strand
GCCCTGCAAGGGCCTTAAGGTCACCCTACCAAGGCCCTGCAAGGGCCTTAAGGTCACCCTACCAAGGCCCTGCAAGGGCCTTAAGGTCACCCTACCAAGGCCCTGCAAGGGCCTTAGGTCACCCCTACCAAGGCCCTTGCAGGGCCTTAGGTCACCCCTACCAAGGCCCTTGCAGGGCCTAGAATCACTCATAATTCATGCTATGTTGAATAGTTTAGTATCTAATTCGGTTTGGGCCTTTGTCTCGGCTTGTCTCTCACACTCCTTAGTATAAAGGTCAATCGCGTGCACAAACTGATCATAAATTGACTCTAATTCTAACTCTATTTTCATGACTTTAGTCTCCTTATTTTTCTATGTAAAATTTCATATTAACTCGATCCTCGATTAGTCGACCCTTGGATTGAAGCTTCGCAAAGTACGCTCGCGTTATCTTGATGGTACGATACACGCGGCCATTGCCCCGATCTCGTTCCTCTATTTGCACTAAACCTAAATCTAGCTCTTTAGTGGCCTTTTTGTCGAATCGACGGCCATTCCAGGTTAAGGGCTGGTCGTTCTTTTGTGCTATCTCAGCCCAAGCTACCTGTACTAACAAATCTTGGTCAATTTCTATTTTCATTTTATATCTCCTTTATTATCGAGAAAGGACTAGCGCGCCGTCAACTAGACGTAATTTGAATCCGACTGCAAGATACTCTTTAATGCTATGACCGCTCATGCTTAAAAGGCCGAGATCTCTACCTTGGTCTCTCACTCTTATTGATCTAAATAGTTGTGTATTCATTTTGTTTCTCCTTTTTTAGAATCTGTGTGATTGCCTAGGGCTTTGATAGCATACCAACGCACCTCCTCAGCTTCATCTTTCAGAGCTTTAACCAGACCATCGTAGGCCGCTTTAGAATTTTTGTGGCTGCCTAGGGCTACGACAGCAGACCAGCGGACACCCCGATCGTTGTCTTTGAGAGCTTTAATGAGAGCATCGGTCGCTTTCGAGTTTGTATGGCTGCCTAGGGATACGGTAGCAGACAGGCGAACTTCCTCGTCTGGATCTTTGAGAGCTCTAAGGAGGGCATCGGTGGCTTTCGAGTCTGTGTGGTTGCCTAGGGCTATGACAGCAGACAAGCGAACTTCCGAATCTTGATCTTTGAGAGCTGTAATGAGAGCATCGGTGGCGGCTTTAGAATCTTCGATTTTTATTAGTTGTGTTTGTGTAGTCATGCAACTAAACAATGCAACTCTCGTGCCAAAGAAATTATTGACCTCACCCGGGGAGGAAGGTGAAATAACCCCTTGATATCATTAGCAATTAATTTTCCCGTTTTTTTGAGATCTGCAAAGAAAGACAGCATTTTTTAGTCACTTTAGACCAAAAGTTGCACTATGCGACAATAAAGGCCCTTGCAGGGCCCTGCAAGGGCCTTTCCACCAGGGCCCTGCAAGGGCCTTTCCACCAGGGCCCTGCAAGGGCCTTTGTCTACTTGTGTAGGCCCTGCAAGGGCCTGCAAGGGCCTTTGTCTACTTGTGTAGGCCCTGCAAGGGCCTTTCCACCAGGGCCCTACAAGGGCCTTTCTGTAGGGCCTTGTCTATGTAGCGTGTACTGTAGGCCCTGCAAGGGCCTACAAGGGCCTTTGTCTACTTGTGTAGGCCCTGCAAGGGCCTGCAAGGGCCTTTGTCTACTTGTGTAGGCCCTGCAAGGGCCTTTCCACCAGGGCCCTACAAGGGCCTTTCTGTAGGGCCTTGTCTATGTAGCGTGTACTGTAGGCCCCTACCTAAACCTTATGATTAAAATAAGGAATACCTTATAATTGGTCTCTTAAAACCTTATGATTAGGCCCTTGGCCGGCCCTTGCAGGGCCTGAAAGGGCCGTATTATCAATGACTTAGGGGGGTTTTCGGCGTCTGTTAGGGGGTGACTAGGGGCGATCGAATGCGAGATCCTAAAATCTCAAAAAGGTTTTTCCAACCCCGTCCCGGGTATTTCTGTAACCTCAGATCTCAGTGGCATGGTAAGCGAAACAGTAAGAACTTTAATAAGAGTATCTAGACGTATACTTGGCTTTGAATGCTCAAGATCGAAAACCGCGGTCTTACCTACTCCTGCCAACTTAGCTAGCTCGTTCTGATTGAGACCACTACTTTTACGATGAAATCGAATAACGTCGGAGATCATTATCGCAAACTCAGCCGCTATAGGACTGCGATCTTGCGATCTACGGCACCAGCACTACTATTTTTTACTGCCATAACAGTATTTTTACCTATTTTAGCAAAAAGAACAATATGATCAGGCTTTTTTTACTGCTAAATAAGTAAAAAATGGTCTATCCAGCGCCTAAATTTGATCTTATAGGCTTGGTTAAACGGGGAATTACGCGGCCAATGGACTGTTTTTCAACCTCTATCAAGAAGCAGAAATTCAGCCTGAGGCAACTATTAGGAAATTCCGAATAGTTCAAACCGAGGGGGCTAGGCGGGTTGAGCGGCTTGTAGACCACTATAACCTCAGATTTTATCTCCAAAATTTTTTACCAAAAAGGTTTTTCCAACCCCGTCCCGGGTATTTCTATAACCTCAGATTTTATCTCCAAAATTTTTTACCAAAAAGGTTTTTCCAACCCCGTCCCGGGTATTTCTATAGCCTCAGATTTTATCTCCAAAATTTTTTACAGAGACCCACTCATCCCCATTCCATGCGTAGCCATCGTCGAAAAAATTAGTTGCAGAGACCCACTCATCCCCATTCCATACGTGCTTCTCTTGCCTACCCCTATCTTCGATCATTTCAAACACTTGCGGCTTCTTATGTATCTCACCATCTACTGCGATTAAATGCCACTTTTGCAGCACATCCTTAAGACTCATTGTAATACTCCCAAAGACGTTTGTAGTTGGGACTATCGCTATCGCTATAGACATAAAGAATCATATGGACTACCGTGTGTTTTCTTAAATAGAAGTCACTGGGGCGGATAAACAAGAACAGGTTCCAAGAGGTGTATAGTTCTTTAAGACTCATTCGTTTTGTTTCAATGCTTGTCTTCAATTTAATATCTCTACCTGAGTACTCACTCCAAAGACCTAATCTCATATACTAGTTACAGGACTGTAATAAAGATACAGACCGCGCCTACTAACATGCGCTCCGTGTGATCCCATAACTCTTTTCCACTGTTTCTTGTCGACTAAGTGTCTGATATCACTTGTAAACCAGCGAAAGTTACTTAGGGACTTCATAGAGTCTAGCTGCAGCATAGATATATTAAACTGCTTATATAATTCTTCGAGACTCATTTTATTAGTTCCTTTTAAACTGCCCCTTTGTCCTCTAAAAGCTGTACTGAAGCTTTAATAACGGCATTTAACTCTTTGTTAAGGTCCCTCACGGACCCACTGACGGCTTTTAGTGATTCTTTCAGTCGAATATACTCATCATTAGCTGCAAGCTCTCGTTTTGCTTCTTCTTTTTGTCTCGAAGCAACTACAATCATCTCTTTTAACTGCTCTACTGACTTACCAGATAGTTCTGCAACTCTCTGGAGGCCTAAAATCTTTATTAATTTATTATCCATGAATACTTTTCCTTCTATTACTGTCGTTTAACTGGACCCTTACTTCGAACTCCACCCGTATTGTTGTAGGGTTTCGGCTTGTCTTTGTTTTTGTCTGCAAAATGTTTGATTTGTTCTGGTGTTAGACCCAGCTTTTTTATAACTTCTTGTCTCAAGAGTTCTTTTGCTGCGTCTTCTCCGTTGATTTCCTTCGGCTTTTTGTCTCCGACCTTTTTGTGATACATATTTTCTCCTGCGGGTTAAATTTCTTGGCTTATCTTGGTCATTCTCAAGAAGCCAGCTTTATTAGACTGTACTAAAATTTTGTGTGATTGTCCAGATACCCCTACGCTGAAATTTAGTGTTATTTTCTTTGTAGGATATCCAAAGTAATGTGGGAATGTCCAAGAAATATAGCGTTTCTTAAGAAGGCTTAGTTTTGTGGATTTAGTTGTTATAGATAATACGCCTACCACTTTAACATTGTCTTTAGACATAAAAGATAATTGGTAATCCGTCTTAACATTTGTAGAAGGATGGAACTTTATTATAGTTGTAACATCTTTCGGCAGAATATCCTTCTCTACTATATTTGGAAGTAGGACAATTCTAAATTTTGATAGCAGATCTTTCAAATTCATAGTTAAGTGCTTAATTTCATTGGGAATTTAGCGTGTTTAGGAACTTTTATCTATATTTAGAGTACCTTAGTCCTGTACGAGAGTCAATAGCAGTGGTATAATGATTAAATGCGCACTACAAAGGCACTAGATATCCTTTCAGTAGGATCTGTTCGTTTCAGGGCACTTTGAGCCAGCTACCTGGTTTATGGAACTAGCTATTTTCACTCGAATTATGTTCCAAGAACCCGTTCCACGGCGTAGGAAGCTAAGGTCAATGCATTACTTGCTGCTCTGAAAGCTGCAACACTAATGTCTGACGACTAATACTTTAGTACAGTATTAAATAGAAAAAGGGAGCTTTAAACTCCCTTTTTTATTGCCCAAAGTGTGAATATTACTACACTTAGTAGTACACTAATATTGACTATAATTAGGCCTAGTTGATAGGTTGTCATGAATTTTCTTTATTGTGATATTTTGGTGCTTAGTCTTGGCAACCTTGAACGCCTTCGCGCAGATCAAAAGGGATTCGTCAGGCTTTAGCTGTGCCGCAATCTTGTCTAGCCTTTCCGCTGTTAGGAACTCAGTCGTCACAAAAATGAAATCTTTTTCTGTTGACTGACCCTGTTTCCAGTAAAACTGTTGGTCAGGCCAGAATTTGAATCCTTCGTGTTTACACACTGCTTGGGCGAGCTGTAGCGCATTGTATGCGGGACTGATAATCCAATTTCCACGAGAATCTTTTAGTAAAAGACTTGGTGCCAATCGACACATCTCGAAACCGCCACCACCGTTCCATTGAGTCTCTACTGATATTCCCCCTTGGTCCTTTCCCGAAATGACGGATTCTAATCGGGGGAGACAGTGTGAATAACAATGTTCACCCGACTCAATGCCTATCCATCGTCGGCCCATCTTGTGAGCAACGGCTGCGGTTGTTCCTGACCCGAGAAAAGAATCAAGTACCCAATCGCCCTTATTTGTAGCTAACGACAATATTCTATGGATCAAACTTTCAGGCTTGGGCGTGGGAAAAGGATCATCTGGATTCAGAACCATTGCTTCCCTTTTGGCATCTTGAGTATGACCAATATCCTCATGAAGCCAAATAGTACTTGGAACTATGCCTTTGTCCGCGACAGTGGTTAAGAATTTTTTAAAACGAGGCACACTATTTTTCCCCTGTTTACCCCAATAAACAAGACTCTTCTTGATGTTGTCCTCATGACGCTCCTTGGAGTATCGCCATACTGCCGTTTTCTTTGGCCAAATCTCCTCTCCAGTATTCGGATTTAAAACCGAATAATACAAATTAGGCCTCTCTTCGGAGCTTTTGTTGCATGTGTAGTTATCGCTCATCCAAGGTCCACGTGTGTCTCCATCAGGATTTTTATATAGGCTGTTCTGTTTATCCGTCCGGGCAAGTTTATTCGGACGCCAAGATTCCTTGTTTTTTGCATAGACTAAGATGAAATCGTGGTCATCACTTAGCCACTTTGCATCATTTGCGGGCGCATATTTTTTTTGCCATACGACCGTTGTTACAAAGTTTGCTCGCCCAAAAATTTCATCGCAGAGAACTTTAAGATAGTGTCCCTCCGTATCATCAATGGAAATCCAGATCGTGCCATCATTCGAAATTAGCCTTTTCATTAACTCTAGCCGAGGCTTCATCAACGAGAGCCAAAGTGAATGTTCGACACCGTCATCATAGTGCTTGAATGCGCTTCCGGTATTATACGGTGGATCAATGTAGACGCATTTAATTTTTCCTGCGCAGTCTTGTTCAAGTGCTTTTAGTGCTAGCAGGTTATCTCCAGAAATCAGTTGGTTGGGCTGCGACTCTAATGTGCCAACAACCTTTTCCTGCAAAAGAATTCTAGGTTCTAGAAATATCTCATTATCCTTCCCAACCCAATCTAGCTCCAGTCTTTGCTTCTGCATCCTGCCTCCTATGACACTTTCCATGCTCCACACTGGCAAACATCTACGTCACTCTTAAATGAAACTTGTGTTATTTCGTCTTGTTTAGGGTCCCAGTAATCCATATATTTACTCAGTATACTCGTTTTCCACTACTGTGTAAAGATACCCTGCACCCTGAATATCATTGAGGTTCTGGGCGTGCATGCTGGCTTGCTCGATAGTGTCGAACGATCCGATAACTTCTTCCGGCCCGGAATGGTCATGCTCTAAAACTGTGAATTTCTTTGGCATGACTATTAGTTATGAGGGTGTTTTTCGCTATATTCCTGTGCGCAAACTTCACCAATCATACCTATTTGAATTGTTACAGCCATAGTGGCTGCTGGATCGTCAGCAAGTATAAGATCGACCATATCTTCTTTGATCTGAGCCTTGGATGCGGCTACAATACAGTCACAGAATTCTTTAGGAATTTCTCTGCTCATGCAATCTCGATGAGTTTGTTTTAACATCTCGGCCCAAACCTCTTTATTAGAAGGTTTTGCGGAGAGTGGTGTTCCTGCAACAATTGCTGCTGCAATAAAAGCGGACATAAGTAAATACTTCATAGTAACCCTTTCTTAAGCCTAGTTTACCACACTTTCTGTGTTAGACTGTACTAGTGATCGCACTTTTATCCATTGGATTCGGCACTTTATCTGGTTTAATCGGACTACTATTCTATGAGGGTAATGGAAGATACGGATATGGGGATGTAGGCCTTATAGCCCTGTTATACGGGGTATGCGCTTTTATTATACTAGATATTCTTGATAGTCTATTTCAATAGTACTTAACTAATGTGGCTCCGTTATGGCCGTGTATTCGCATGATTTGCTCAATATTCTGAAATATAGTCTCAGTTACTTCAGCACCTAGCCACTCTAAGACACACCTTCCAGAAGGAAGTACAACTCCAACAGCCACAATACCAGTCCCACTTATTCCGTGAACGTCTTCTTTCCGTTCCAGGTAAAATAGGCGCATCTGACTCTTCGGTGTTGCGTTATTTAGACTTATTTTTTTTCTTTTTAGTAATTTTGGCACTGTTCTTACAACCTCTTCTTGTTGAAGCACTTACTTCTTTAGTCAAGATAATCTTTTGAGCTGCAGGAGTCTTTTTTCCAGCTTGAAAAACTCAATAAGCCGCTTGTACTGCTTTCCTGTAAACAGGAGAACACCACCGTCAGTTACTCTAAGTTGTGTTGGGCTAAGGAATTTACGCATTGCCATTTTCTGCATCCTTTACTATTTCTTCTAGATTAAAATTTGCGGTATATAACATAGACATAAATTTCCCTTTACTTACTTTTGAAAAAGTCCAGTAAAATACAAAGCTTACGAGAGCAAATGGCAGTAAACTGACAATCGCTAAAAGTAAAAAGATGATCATGAGAGCAGACCTTGCCATCCTTGGATTTGAAGAAGGTGGAAGGGTTTTCTTGGGTCTTTTAAATGTTTTTATATCAGCCATTATACTTTATCTCGCTGTTCTGAGAGTGCTATAATTGATTCAATCTCACTCAAACTTACCGGGGCAAATTTCCTTTTACCTTTCCTACAGATTATCGTCTTCCAGTTTTTCTGGACAGGTCTTGTCATGCCCTCTTTCAAGTTTATACCCATCTGGATATTTAGTTATGTACTCTAAAATCTCTACTTCACTTACTGGATAGTAATCCCAGTGTTCGACAGAGACATTAATAAGCTTCCTTCTAAATTTTGGCGTACTATTGTGCGTGTGGCCGTGAATTAGCCAGCCCCCATTATCATCAGGACGCCTATCTAAGTATTTAATCTTATACCCATTAGCTGTAGCGTGTGCAATTTCTTCTGGAGTACCCTTATAGGGATAATGACACAGGAATACTTTTTGTCCTGCTATTTCAATTTTTAATTTATAATGTATAGACTCGAATCGTTCTTCTGGTAATTCAGTTATTTTATCATGATTGCCAACAATCAGATGAATTTTCCCATTCAATTGATTTAGTAGTTTAACAGTAGATGATTTTTGTCCAAAACTGAGATCTCCTACATAATAAACTGTGTCATCATGTTTTACTGTAGTATTCCATCTTTCTTTCATTATTCGATGCATTTCATCTAAATCAGCAAACGGTCTACCCGTAAGACGAATAATGTTCCCATGAAAAAAATGATGGTCACTTGTAAAGTAAACCATATGTGCACCTCCTTTATGAGCAAAGGCTCATTCTTTAATAACTTTAACAGATTCGTCTGTTATGTCAATCTTCATCAGATTGCCCTGAAACCTATACCAGTCATTTAGCACAGCTGCATTGACAATGGTTGTCTTGTCTCCATACAAATGTACACCTCGTCCGTGGTGTATGTGGCCGCAGACGATTAACCTTGGCTTTCTGACACCATTCTCCAACCAATATCTCATATCTTTACACCCAACCTGTTGATTATCTTCAGTATTATCAAGTATTTGATAGGGGGGGCCGTGAGTAATTAAAACATCTGTATCGGTGGGAATTATATCTAAGGAAGAGACCATTTTAGGAGAACCTGGATCAGCCATGAAAGCCCAGTCATTAAAGGTGGGGGTCATAGCACGTCCCCAGAACTTAAGGCCTTCTACGGTTATACCTTCATTTTCTAGGTATGTAACCCCCGGATATTCTTTTACAATTTCTCTAAATAGAATGGGTTGCTCAAAGGGGACTACACTATCGTGATTACCACTTATGAAAATTCTATGCTTAGCTGGCTGAACACTGAACCACTCAAGAAAAGCCTTGCATTCATGTAAGTAGCCCATGGAAGAAAAATCTCCGCAGTGTATCGCAATATCACACGGAGTTATCGGAAAAAGCTTGTGTTGATTGTGCGTGTCGCTTAACACACAGATTTTTACGGGCGGTTTCATTTTATCTTTCCTGTGGAATTTTTCTTGTAAAAATCCCAGTAAACTTCGTAGGCCAACTCATATTTATGTCTCTGCTCTTCAGTTAACTCATAAAAGTAAGGGTGGTCATTAGCCATATCTTGCTCTAAACCCCAGCAAACATACATGGAGCCTTTCCAGCCAAGTGTGGCTGCTCTAGTCTTGTGCTCTTCTACTGTCAGGTCAATTATAATATCTCCAGTTTTCATATTAATCAAGGCCATCCACATTCCAGGGACTGTCGTGTAGCAACCGTTCAATAGTATCTTCACTTAGATCTGAAAGCCGTGACTTTACCGTCGGAAAAAATTGACCTGACCAGTACGGACTTTGCACAGCCCATTCAAACTTCTCAAATGTAGGATCATGAAAAGAGGCAAAACCTGCAGATAATCCTGGACCAGTCTCAATGTCAGAGTAGTATATAGTGGCCTGCACGTTGCTTGTTTCAGACGAGCAGTTCCAACATAAAAACTTGGCATCCCATTGCCACTCTGAGGAATTATTTAAGGCCTTTACCATAATCCACTTATGTTCTTCATTAGCCAATTCTTTGCGGGTCTTTCGCATGATATCAGCCATAATCTTTTCAAGAGGTGTTTTCTTATCCATAAAATTAGATAATAGTATATTCTTCTTTTGACGCCCACTGTAGTAACGTATGTACTCTGCTTGACTTAAACCACTTGCCTGCGAGGTGTATCTCACACTGCTTCTGATTATAGTAATGTATTTCTTGTGTACTGTCCACGTATACCCAATGGTGATCTTCAAGCATCAGTCCATTAGCGTAGTTAGCAGCAGATGTTTTGTCCGCAGCTACAATTAAAATTTTATAATCGTAAGGGAGGTTGATTTTAAGTACTGGCTCTGGGTCTGAGATTTCAGAAGGTTTTTCGAGGAAGACTGTCTCCGGCACAGATTGAATACGTTCATTGAACAGAATTTCCACCAGATGAGTTATGAGGTCATATAAATATGTGTTCATCTAGTAGTGCTCCAGAAACTTAACTACGTCTTCTAGGATAACGACTGCCGCATAGTTAGTCTCGTCATCATTCTTTGCCCAAACTACCCCGACTAATTCATCGTTTAGATTAACAACCATTGATCCTGAACTACCAAAATAGACGGGGGCATTAGTCGAATAACTATAGATTCTGTACTGACAACTGAGCTTTCTGTCTGTCTCAACTATTTGCATTCGACTATGATTAAGGCCTGGGTTTTTAATACTAGCCTCACAACGTGACAGATCAATAGTTTGCCACATAGGCCGTATTCCTTGAAGGTTGCCCTTAGACAGGGTCAGTCCTAAGTGCCCAGGATAGCCGAGAATATAGATGGACTCTGAGCCCTGTACACTACTGGATATGGTGAGTCCTGTTTTTACTTGGGGCATTCCCTCAACTAAGCAGAGATCATTGTTCCAGTCTCTGTCTATAACTCTTCTCGGTATGCCAGTCAGGTGGCCAGGAGGGACAGCTAAAATAGATTCGCTATCTTCTTTACATACATGCCTATTTGTGAGGATATATACAGTTCCACTTGGAGCGACAACATGAAAGCCAGAACCTGTGGCACTATGTTTAAGGTTTATAATCTCAACTGCAAAAGGTTTCAGCCGAGCAAATGTTTTTTTATCTAGTAAAGATTGGTTTTGTATGGGCCTTTGGAAAGTGCCTGGATTGATTACACCGTCTATGTGTGTCTCGACGTATAAAAGTAAAGTAGACAGTAGGGTAAAGAAGATGGTAGCCACTACAATATCTTTGACAAGAAGGGAGAGTCTAACAGGAAATATAGAAGGGGGTGTTCTGAAATATTCTATGGAATTCTGCCAGACTCGCTGTATGATTAACAGTAGCTTCATTGTACACCTTTCTGAGATCATTGTAATAACGGGTTTGATCTCGTTTACTTTTTACCCTAGTTCTGGTAAATATGATCATCTGGCATATAAACCGTAACTTTCTACATCTACCCCATTTTTTCTGCAGTTTCTTTTCCGCAATATTCTCCCAGTACTCTGGGTGGACATACTTAAGAGATTTCTTTAATTTCCTTAAGTTCTGCAGATCCTTACTGTGGTAGTGTATCTTGCATTTCTTAAACTCTTTGATTAATCGATCAATCTTAAACTCAATTAAGTTAAATACACCCTCATAATCCCAATCATAGTGACTGCAGCCAAACTTAGCCCAAGTATATGCACGTAAAAGGCTTTTCCATTTCCATCGTATGCTTATACGCACGCGAGAGACAAAACTACTTAAGTCGTTCCAGGTGTTCTTGTGCTTCAAAACGACGCTGTCGATCAGTTTTCGTATCTTTGTATTCAGGAGGTGGCTCATTATCTAGTATCCTTACAATTAGTTTTGGGTAAGCTGAGCATATAATAAGTCCCCTTCCAGGGTATCTCGGATTTTCTTGAAATGTTACATTGTGAACAGTAAGTTGTTCTTCTTCCTCAATAATAGCTTGAAGCTGAGATCTTACTTGCTCATGTACCTTTTTGAGAGTATTTTCTGTCACGTCTATAAGAAGTGACTTGACTTCAATATTAACCTCAGGCTCGTCCTGACTTACAACAAACGGTATAGATACATTTAACACTTGTACTTTTTCCTTTTTGGCCTCAATCTAGCTCTGGAGCGGGGGCTGCGGGGTCAAACCAGTGGCTATGAGACGTTTCAGTCTCAACAATAACATTAGTGCCCGTAGGTAAGCAATACACAAATACTCCAGATCTCATGCTCCAGACCTTCATATTATACACCATAATTGAGTCTTCATCATACTGTCTGAAGCCTGTAGAATAAAGAGATAGTGAGTGGCTAGATCCATCGAACCCATAATATGATTGTAGGATCAGCTGGAACTTACTTAGAACGTCACTTATCTTCATCTGTTTTGTCCTCAGAAGGGGTTCTAAACTCGTCCACAATATTACTAATCTCTGCGTCGTCAGTAGAGCCTTCTGAAAAGAAACGACTTTCAGAAGAAAACTCTAAGTTATTGAGATTTAAGTAGTTTATGTAAGCACTCAAGTACCCGAAATCATGGAAATCTAAGTTTAAGTGGAGTGTATAGGTGGATTTTTGATTTTCCTTGTCTATTAATCCAACGTGGATAAACAAAGACTGGACCTTCTCTGGGTTTAGAGATTTCAACTCTTCAAGAGCATAGTCCAAAGCCTTTTTATCTAGTTTCTTAGTCCTATCCTTAAAGTCTATTACATTTCCCAATCTATTTTTTCTCCTCAACCTCAGGTACGATTATAGATTCTGTCGTTAAAATTAAGCTGGCAACTGATACGGCATGTTTGAGTGCAGTCTTTGATACCTTGGCTGGGTCAATAATACCAGCTTGGATCAGGTCTACATAGGTCTCTGTGGCCGCATCAAACCCATAATTAAAGTCTACACTAGATAGAACTTTATTGACAATTTCAGAGGCTTCCAGCCCACCATTTTCGGCTATTTGTCGGATAGGGGCCTGTAAGGCCCTTTTCAAGATTCTCACTCCAAAGTCTTGATCTCCTTGAAGTTTTACACTCGAAAGCATCTCCGATGCTCTTAAGAGAGTGACTCCACCACCTGGAATAATACCCTCTTCTACGGCTGCGCGGGTCGCGCTAAGGGCGTCCTCAAAACGAGCCTTCTTTTCCTTGAGTTCTAGGTCTGAAGAAGCACCGACTTTGATAATAGCAATGGCTCCAGAGAGCTTTCCTACCCTCTCTTGCACTCGCTCACGTTCCTGGTCTGTCTCAGCCAAAGAGGCTTGAGCTCTAACGGACTGAAGACGCTCTGCAACCTTCGTCATATTGCCATTTGGCTCTATTAGAGTGGTATTGTAGCGAGTTGATACAACTCTTGTAACAGTCCCTAGATTACCAATTTCATACTTATCTAAGTCGAATACTTCATTGGGACCTAAGATCTCTCCACCCGACATAATTGCTAAGTCTTCGAGGAAATCTCTTCTGGTGTTACCATGGTATGGGGCTTTGATAGGCAGAATCTTTAAATCCATCTTTTGTCTATTCAGGCCCATCATACCGAGTACTATTTCACTGTAATCAGCTGCGACAACCACTAGAGGTCTTTGTTCTTTATGCATCGTTTCTAAAATCTTGCTAAAGCTTTGAAAATCTTCGAGTTTTCCGTTGTAAAGTAAAAGAGTAGCATTTTCGTAGATCGCTCTAGCTGTATTGGCTTCTGTAATGAAGACGGGAGCTATATAACCACGATCGAGTTGCACACCCTCTACGGTCTCTAGGGAGGTTTCAGAAGAGCTTGAGTCTTCTACCATGATCACACCATCGTCTCCGACTTTGTCCATGGCTTCTGCAATAATAGAGCCGATTTGTAGGTCATTGTTTGCACTGATAGATCCGATTTGGGTAATTTTTTCTTTGGTCTGGCACTGCTCAGCGTGTTCTGAAATCCAGTTGATTACTATATCAGTGGCCTTGTCTAGGCCTCGTTTAATTTCCATTGGGTTGGTGCCTGCGGTAACTAACTTAGCTCCCTCTTTCAAAATTGCTTGTGCAAGAATCGTAGCCGTTGTTGTTCCGTCACCCGCTATACTGGAAGTCTTAGAAGCAACTTCTTTGACCATTTGAGCACCCATATTTTCACATTGATCTGCAAGATCGATTTCTCGGGCAACGGTAACGCCATCCTTGGTCATTAGTGGTGTGCCGTTTTTTGTCTTGATAACAACATTCCGGCCTTTAGGCCCTAGTGTAACTTTTACGGCATTAGCTAACTTATTGACTCCATTCAATATTTTCTGTCTAGCTTCATCGCCAAAGAATATTTGTTTTGCTGTCATATAGTTTTTCCTTTTTTAAAATTAAGGTACTTGAGAAGTAAAGTCTGCATCATCACGTTATTATTAGTAAGTAGTTTAAGTGTTTCATCGGGCCCGACCTCTCCATACGTGTCTATATTTCCTAAAAATTCAACTCGTTCTCTAATCAATGGGTAGTGCCAAGTTAAATCAGATTTCTTTATCAAATTCATATTCTCAGAAGGACCGGCAAAATACTGCCAGCTTGCAGCTGAATTTCGAGTATCTCTGTAGTACCAACTACCCTGAAACTCCTTAAAGAACCAGGATTCGTCAAGGCAGTACATGGGGATAACTTCTAGCCCAAACATCTTTAACAAATCGTCCATCTCTATCGACGTACAGCCTTCATCAATATATTCTTCACGTCTAGAGCAATACTGTCAACATCTCGATTAGCATCAACTAAGAAGACTTTATGACCTTTTTTAATCGCTGCGTACTCATCAGCTACATGAGACAAAAATTCTGAGCCTAGGCCTTCTATAACATCTGTCCCACCTCTTTTGCCTATACGAGCTTTAGTTGTCTCAATAGAAGCATTAAAGATAAGTGTGGCATCTGGTTTTAAAACAGCCCATTCTACTATATTCTTAAATCGTTTTAGGTCTGTTGCATTAAGTTGGTTTATTAAGTATGCGGCTGTTTGGTACACTAAATGTGAGTAATAGCCTCTATCGCAAAGTACCACTAGATTAGGGTTCTTGCGCATTTCGGTCTCTACAAATCTTTTATGTGCAAGTGCATCTGCCATAAATAACATTTCACGTTCTACAGCGTTTAATCTTGCATCTGTTTTAACAATATGTCGGAGAATCTCATTGGAAGCTACATGTTTAGACCCAGGCTCTCTAGTAACAAGTACTTGATAATCCTGGCTTTTTAAGAATGTCTCTGCTAAAGTTAATTGGGTAGATTTACCACTAGCGTCTCCGCCCTCAAAAAGTATAAATTTACCTATTGTTTTACTCATATATCCTACATTATGGCGCTAGTTATCTGTAACGTCAAGACAGTAATTAAGCAGGATAGTCCGGCCAAAAAAGCTATTCTAGACCGTGTTCTGATTAAACTGTCCACAAACCCTTCGTAAGAGAGTCCAGTGCAGACAGTTTTAACATAGTCTCCTTCGTACAGATTTTTCTCAAGTACATCAGCATACATGTGTAGTACATCTTCGCATATATATACGTATCCTGATATACTGCTGTGTCTCAGTCTATAAATCTTAAACATTATTGCTGTTGTGTTATTGACCTGGAGCCTCAAAACCATTTCAGCTATGTAGTAATAGCAGTCGTGGCCTGGGACAGTACTGAGTGGTACTTTCCACACTTGTCCAGGGCTAATAGGTCTTGGAAATTGCGGCATTAGTCTGCAACTAATACCACATAGGGTCTGTGTGAATTTTTGCTAGTTCTAGTCTCGATACTCATGGTATCTAGAATGGGTTTATGCATTTTCAAGCCTTGCTTGTTATACATCCAGTGCTTGTCTTTCATTGCTTGTAATTCTGCTTTGGAATCACAAAGAGCTATTTTATGACAGGCCTTACACTCGAATGTATATTTCATGATAAAAGATCCTTTCGATCTTTAGTTGTAAAATGCCACCGCAACTTTTGCATAGCAGACTTTTCTATATGATAGATTGCGTCTATAGATGTATTCATCATATACGCAACTTCTTTTGCTGTAAATGGTCCAAAGAAATTAGCTATTAAAGAGCAGTTTCTAAAAAGTGGTGCTTTTATGTAGAAAGGGCAGGAAGTATCTGAAATTACTGTAGATTCTTTCACTCTCGGGCACACTGCTGTTATGAATGGGTGATCTATCAGTACCTGTTGTACTTGTCTCATTAAATTAGATAGAATTGAGTTGTCCACAGACTTCGACATATTCAGTACATCCTCAAAATCACAGCTATTACGCCACTCATCGCTCATTTTTTCTTTAACTCTTCAACCTTCAAAATTTTACCTATTGCATAGGAGAGTAAGCCGTTCACATACTCAGATTCAGAAACAGAGTCTTTTTTTTCAAGCTTTTTAAGTAGGTGGATGAATTCAATTAGTTTTGAATCTAATTCCCACTCAACTTTAGTTTTGGCCGGCTTGGGCAGGCTCATTTGAAATTTCCAATCCTTCGGTTGCAGGCTCAGATTTTTTCTCTGCAGCATTTTCTGCCAATACGGAATCAACAGCAGTGTTTGTTTTAGGCTTGGCCACTAGATTAATGTCAAAGTGGCTTACGTGACTTTTTAATGCAGACTCTAAAGATCGAGTTTCCATTAATACTCTAAATTGTAGCTTGGTTTGTGCTAAAAAATTAGCTAGAGCTACAACCATAAGCTGGTAAGATTGTTCCGCTTTCTGATCGTCTGTTAGTTCAGCATTACTGAAAATTTGCTCTTTCAGAGTCTTTAGAATAATGTCTCTAATTTGAGTTCCTGCCTGTTCTGGACTTGGTTCGTTACTCATTGACAGCGCCTTTCTTTTTATTTAAAAATACAGTGTGAATTTTCGAATATATTACATTACCTTTATTAGTCTTCTGGAATTCTTTATTCATGTGCGTAATAAAGGTCTCGAACATTTTAGTGTCATCTGTTTCAACATAAAAACACTGCTTATTCTGCATAACCTCAACTGCTGTGATCCACTTAACATCTTTTAGTAATCGTATAAACCGTTTTCTGAAGAAAGGGAAGCTCTCACAGGATCTGATTTTAATCAAGTATGTTGTGGTTAAGGTGGATTTCATTAGACATTCCGAGATCTAGCTCTAGCACTGCGTGATTTAGTAGTTGGGGCAGGTTTAGGGGCTGGCGCTGCTGTTGCTTTTGTCATAGCGGCTTGTTGAGTTATATTCTCTTTATCTATCCTAGCTAAATCCTCTATCAACTGTAGTTTCATCTGTGTGGGGAAATCATCTGATAATTTAATTACCGTTTCTCTAGAGATAATATCTTTCTCATAATACTTCATTAAAGCTTCTCGGGTTTCTCCGATTCCACTCTGAAATACTGGACCCCAGACAATATCAACTGAGTTACTGTCTTCAGTTACAGGGATGTCTAGAAGTAACGCAGTAAGCTGAAGCATTTGTTTGAAGCCAGCTTCAAAGTCATTTCTACGGGCCATTGTAGCGTCTACAATATCACCCTTAAGTTCTTTAATGCCTTGTCCGCTCATGCGATTATCTGAGGAAAATAGTTTTTCTAGATCATTTGTACGAGGCACAAATGCATCATCATAAATCTTACTCTCTAGTAAATCGATGTACTTGAATACTGAATCTGGAATACCTGGCCATTGAAGCACATTAAGAGACGCTGCTGAATCCGTGAAAGACCAGACGGCATCTGCTGCTTTAGTGTTCTGGTCAGCAACTTCTGATCCTGCTACCCATAAAAGTGGATCGGCCATCATCTTAATTGCGTACCCAAGTTGTGTATATACTTCGTTTAACCTGTCAAACTGACCATAGTGTCCAGAATAAACTGATGGTCCCCAGAAAGTGGATTGTTCGTTGTTTTTAACTCTAACTAAAGGGAAAGTGCCTAGATTATGCTCTTCAATTTTAATCAGAGTGTATGTAACCTTTTCTTCGACCTTACGGCCACCTTGTACAGCAAAAAATTTACTTTTCTTTAGTGGCTGGTCTCCAGTCTGACCTTCATAGTAAAGAGTTCGATCCCTAAAGTATTCTTCTCGAATATACTTACCTTCTTGTTTTTCAAATTGGTAAATCCACGCAATTACTAGATCTGGATTATCAATAGAGACAATAGCACTCCAGTTACCTGCATCAGTCTTTAAGAACTTGACTGTACCTTGTTCCTGTTTTTTAGTTCGTTTATTGCCATCTTCATCTTCTTCCTCAGCAACAGTCTCAAGACCAGTTTTCTTTGAGATAGCTTTGTAGAAAACATCCCCGTCTCTTAAGTAACTCTGACCTTGGTCAATAAGCTTGGAATCCATATCATTGTCAGCCCAGACTCGTGCCCAAATGTCTGCTAAAGCATCATTCTCAATTTTAAACGAGTCAATACCTTTAAACTTCTGTTGCCCGAATAAGAACAATGCGCCTTTTTTAACAATTTGTTTTGGGATAGGATTGAAGATTCTGGCCATGTCCTGATTCGGATCGTCTTTATCTAGCTCAGGGGTAGGTGGCGAGTTATTGAAATAAGCTTTGTTCTGAAGAATTTCTCTATAGCGGTCTGTCTTTATCTCTTCGATTGGAACTATCTTTTCCGATCCTACAACTGAGGGAGTGATTGGCTCACTAAGGACTCTTGAGTTGTCAACTGCCCATTGATGGCTAAATCTAGCGTCTCCGAAATAACCGTGTCCTCCTGATTCACTGTAAGCATTCATTATGTATGAAGTTAGTCTAAAGCTCATGTGAGTTCCTCTAATGTTCTGAGAGTTAAGTTATAGTCAAGTCTAACTCGAAAATTTCTCATTAATTCGGAGTCAGGGTTATACAGTCTATCACGGGCAATCTGCAAAAACCGAAAAAACCAAGATCTTGACGCTCTATTGCTGTGTGGTATCAACAGTTTATGATCTCGACGAAGATCAGAAGCTTTAAATATAAGCCCTTTGATTGATTCGCCACTCTTCAGTAACGTAGAACGAATAGGTTCTTCCCTATATTTCTTCAAAAGAGAACTTCGTTTCAATGCTTGATGACGAAGAATACTAGTGCCATTTGCTAGTCTTTTCAACCGTTTACCTGTCTTTCGTATCATTTTACAATCTGTCCTATTCCAACTACAAGTCCTGTAGTCAGTAGAATACCACCTATGAAACCAAATAGCAATTTATTTCGGCTGAACCAGCTTTGGGAGTCATTGTCTTTAGCATACTTCTCTAAGTCGTTGATATACTTATCTTGTTTGGCAATATAGTCTTCATTTTCCTTAATATGTAAAGTTAAAATTTTAATGTGGGAATCTAATTCCTTCACTTTTTCATTACATTCGATTATAATGTCTCCTGCAATTTTTGTTTGCTCCACACAAGTAAGTGGATTTTGTTTTACTTGTTCCTGGCTGTAAGACGCACTCGACAACAAACATGCAGCTAAACATTTTATATATAACTTATTCATGTTACTCTTTCAAAATTAGGGTCTTGCTTTATAATTCTATATAAGTCTTCTGGACTTGTAATATTTTTATCCAAGTCTTTGAATTTACTTGAATATGGGGTAGAGAGGAGCCAACCGAGTACTAATTCTGAACAGACCTCGTCTTTTGAAAACGGATTTTTCTTTAGTTTGAATATCTTAACTAAGGCTATTCCAAATAACTGTAAATAACCATAAGTGCCTCCTATATAGGATTTAATGGAATCTATGGACCAAATATCTAGTTTGTCTTGAAATAACTCCATTGGTCGTCCGTTAAATTTAGAAAGAAGAGTTATAGATATTCCATGCTTAGCAGAAGCCTCAATAACTATGGAATCTCCATCAAGAGTTTCGTCTAAAACTAGCATTATATGAGTCCATTGTGACTTAGTAAACCATTTTATTAATTTAGTAAAAATATTATTGGAATTGGTTCCTACAAATGCTATTTTCATATTATGTCCTTGGAATTTCTAGATAATCTTGAATTTTATTTCTAAATTCTGTTACCCTGGATTCTGTTACAATAGTTCCGTCAATTTCAACTAAAGCTAATTCGGTTAATACCACATAAAGGGAGCCGGTATTTAAAGCTACTTGAACTTTTGCTGTCCTTTCCATTACAGTCTGTATTTGTGTCAAGGTTAAACCTGCTAGTATATTCTGAGCACCGTACTCTGCTATAACTCCTTGACCAAAACTCATGGCATCTAGTATTTTATTTTTAATGTACAATTGGGTTGCTGGAGTTTTATATGTAGTGTACCAAGTATTGTACGCTGACTGATTATCTGCTTTTAAAGTGTCTAGAACTTCTTGATCCATAACTTGCCATCCGTCTTCACTTGGATATTCTGTTGGCAATTCTTCAGTTTCTCCAATATCTATTACTTCTGCTGGCCAATTATTTGGCATTCCTTCTGGTTTATTAACTACACTAGAATAAAGTTTAACTGCGTACATAATTACCTCGATGACGTAAATGTTTGAACCAAATAGAAATAATCTATTCTAAATGATCTTGCTGCTCCTGCGGATCTTAGAGAGTGCATATCAGGACTTATTGCCCCAGTTGGAATATTTGTGGTTATTGTTCCGACTGATGATCCATTAATAAAATATTGAATACTTGTTCCCGCAGCATTTACTACTGCTCTTAATTTATACCAGGTTGCTGCAGCAACTGCAGTGCCAGTCACAGTAGTAGTACGGGTACTTGAATTTGCCGTTCTAATTCTAAAGAAATCTCCGCTGGTTGCTCTGTCATATTCGAAATATACTCCATTAACATGATCTGCACCTTGAACATCACCGAGTCCCCATCTTTGAATATATGCATCTGTTACAGTAGATAAAGTTGGAATCTGAATTAAATAGTCGAATGCTAATTGTCCCCCGCCTAATTTAATAGATTGGCCAATATTTATACTCATATCGCAGGAATTACCTACTCCTGAACCACTAGTAACTTCTAATACTCCAGGATGATTAGTGTCCACTCCCGCACTAGTAAATGCTACCGTTGAACTTCCTCCAGAATTCAGCACTCTCCACCCAAGTGTACCTACTGACCTTGTAGATGCAGCCGCTGCTGATTGATCATTTCCTATAAAATCGTCATATAATGTAATAGTAGTTGTTGGATCAAATCCAGCTCCTGATGCAGTTATCCACTCAAGACCACTAGCTTGTGCGCTATTTGCAGATAATACTTGACCATTGGTTCCTACTGGGAGTCTTGTATTTAATGTTGAATAAACTAGTACATCTCCTTTGGTTGTTAAAGGAGAAAGATTAGCAAAAGCAAGCAACACAGTTGTTTGTCCAGTACCACCTTTGGACACGCTGAGTGTCCCACCTAAATTATCTAAAGTTAATCCAGACTCATCAACGGACAATTCTATCTGTTCATCAGCACCAGGATTTAAAATTGCTGTAGTAATTGTTGCAGTAGAGGGAATTTTTCCATTTAGATAATCATTAGTAGTGTCTGTTGCACTGATTCTAACTTTATTGTCAGACGTAACACCAGACTCAGTTCCTGTATCATCTTTTATGTATAATTGTTTATCTGTCTTTACATAGACCGACACTTCCCCACTTGCTGGAGTAGTAGGGGCTGTTCCTTCTTTTAAGTTTATTTTTGACATAAATATTCCTTATAAAACTAATAGTTCTCCACCAATATCGATAGTAAGAGTTATTCCAGAGTCAATTATAGTATCTCTTCCTAACATTGTATAGTCATTTGGTACAGTAAAATCTTGGATAATAGTTCGTTTAATAAGAATATTATCAGAACTTGTAGCGGAGGAAGAACTTCCTACTAAATCTAGCTGTCCAGTTGTGGGGTTAAATCGAAATGGCATATTAAGTCCTAGAGAGGTCCAATAAAAAGTTCTTGGTAGAATCAGTATAATTTATAGTAACGGTTTCCTGAATTGTTCCCGCAATTCCACCTACACGAGAGGAATATACTTCTTGAGTCGATGTGGGATAAGAGGCAGTTATAGAGTCATATGGTTTTTTAAATAGCTGGATAGTTTTTATTGAACCATCTGTTGCTAGACTTAATTCCGTAACTCCATCTCCTATTCTAACAGAGTCTGCAACATCTCCAGCGTTAGGGGAGTTGTCTAAATGAGTAAGGTCAACATCAAGTTGTGCGCCGTCCAAGTTAACTTCGTCTATCCCAACAAGAGTGACCCGAGTTGGGTTTGGATTTTCAACAATTTGAACAAGGGAAGCTACAGCAGACTGTTTTGGGTAGAATGAACCTTCAGTCCCACCATTGGCTGTGCCAATCTTAAGAGCTACTGCTATATTTTCAGAGCCAGCATCCGTGACTACAACTGAGGAGTTATCCCCATAAAGTCCAGATCTTAACTCATAATGATCTGTAAGCCAATCACATGTAAACTGTCTAAACGCTAAGTTTAGTGTGGGGTCAGTTGCCTCTACTCCATTTATTGCAGTAGCCAGCGCCAGAGCTATGGCTTTAGGGTCTTTCAAAACTTGGTAGCCAAGAATGGATACTAGATGTGGCCCGTCCCCATTAACTGTAATATTAAACTTATAGTCTGCTCCAAGAGAAATGTTAGTAGATGGGTTTACACCGGAAACGGACCTGCCATACTGCAAGTTCAGTTTCTGCACACCTTGGGCTAAAGGTCCTTCAGTACCTGTAGTAGGAGTAATTTTAGACACTGAGTATACTCCTTTTTATAATCTCTTTAATTTTTTACGGTATAAATCGACGTAGTCGATAATTGAAGGGGCTTCTGGAAGTTTTAGACTACCTGGCTTTCTGATAGGCCTTTGTTTAAGTAAGTCTTTGAGTTCACTGGACTTAAAAAATGCTGAGTAAATAGCAACACCTAAGATAACTAGGCCTACGATTGCTAAATAATACCAGATTTTTTTCAATAAGTCCATAATGATTAGTGAAATAGAAATGCGAATTTTTCAAAAATTTGAGCAAGAAACTTAAGTAACCCATATCCAGCTAAAGGTGCACCAAGAATTAAAGTGTAAACCTTTAAATTTCTATAAAGTGCTTCTTTTTTAAACTGAGCTTCAACTTGAATTTTTCTGCGAACTTCTCGTTCCTGCCGTTCTTCTTCAATATGACTATACACCAAATCTAATTTGGTTGTCAATTCTTTTTGTACTAAAGCTATATCGGATTCCATGCCAATAATTTTCTGTTCTTGGAGGTCCGATCTTTTATGGGCTAACTCAACGCCTTGTATGTGAATCTCTAGCTGTTGGTTATATTGTCCCATATGCTCATTGTTACGAGACATTTCAACTTTAACAGTTGCTACGTCCACATTTATGTTGCTAATACGGTCAGTGAGGAGTTTAACGTCGCTGTTGAGACTCTTCAGGCTCTCTAGAACCATGCTTATGTAACTAGGGGTTTTCATTACTTCTTGCCCTTCGGCTTCAAGGGTCTTTGTTGGAAGTATTCAAACACTTTGTTTTCCCCAGTCTTTAGGTTCATCTTTCTGATAGGTAGGCCGCAATTGGCTTGGTAATGGGTAGCCTTATCTAGTAGGTCTCCCGGCTTAACTTTACGCTTAGCAGCGGCAGCGATTTGCTTGTTTGTGGGTACTTTCATCATGCTCATTTTTAGCTCCTAAAAAAGTTATATAATCGCTATGTAGAAACCTATATTAACTACCTGAAATCATTGGACTTAAAAAATTCACTGTTTTTTACTATTTCCCGTTTTTTGAGGTCAATTTCAGGCATTATTTATCTTTGCTCATCTTCTTGCCTAAAATGTTCGCACCACAGTAAGCTAGAGCTAGTCCAACCAGTACATCTGCCATTGCTTGGCTTAGTCTGCCCCTCTCATTAAGGTAATAGGCAACACCTGCAAAGGTCATAATGACTCCGAGCTTACGACTCGTCATTCTAAAGAGATACTCTGAAAAGGAGAACCCCTTGAATTTACTAGTTATTTTCAATTTCAGCCCTTTCAGGGCTTTCCATATCGATTTCATTACTTTCCACCTCAGTGTATTCGACCTCTACGGCCTCTTCTGTACCTTCTTGTATAAACTTATTAAGTGATGGGTCCGTCCTAAGTGCATTCTGAATCATTCCAGTCAATGCCTGGCGGGTAATAGTATTCATTGAAGTCTTTACTTCAATCACTTCAGCCTGTTTTCTTACAAGACCAACAGCGGACTTCATTTCGAGAATACTCTTTATAAGGCCGTTATATGTGCGTAGGGAGTCGTTTAAGTTTTTATTGGTGGCTGAGTATTCCACTTCACCAGTCTGAAGATTAGTTCTGGCAATACCTTCTTGATCCATCTCATCCCATCTCTGGGCTCTAATACGTTCTAGTTGCATCTCAGCAACTTTTTCTAATTCTCTAATCTGATCTAAAGTCTTCTCATCTTCCGTTAAAATGTTCTTGTGCTGTTTGACAGCTTCCATAACGAAATCGGGTATAGTGCTCTTGAAGATACGCCAGAGCTGTCTAGATGAGATATTAAGGTTATGAGAATCTTGTAACCACAAAGCGATTTGCTCGGTGGATTCGCCGTTAAACTTCCTTTCATACATCTCAGTAAGAACTGGTCTAGGAAATGTAGAAACACGCGTAGTGCGCGGGATACGGTCTATAATGGCATCTAGGGTAAGAATGACAATTCTCCTTTCACATCTAACTACTAGTAACTATAACAATTTTTAGTATACCACAAAAATAAAGAAAATCATGTGTCTCTGTGTGCAGTGAATCAATGATGCACTTCACACTCACTGGAAGTGGGTTTAGAGTGCTTCGTCTTCTCGGCAACGGAGTTGCCTGAAATAGGCTAAAAAATGGGTCATTTTTTGACCCTGGAAAAAGTTATATAATCGCTATGTAGAAAAGCTGCCTCACTTGAATAATATCAAGGGGTTACAAGGGGGGTCTAAAAACTGGTTTTCTCAAAAAAGGAGGTAAAAAACGGGTATTTTTAGGGATCAGCCGTAAAAAGTGTCAAATAGGAGGGTGTTTTTACCATAAAAAGTGTAGGGGGGAGTTCAGTAGGATGGGTAATGAGGCAAAAAAGAAGCCCCATTTTTAGTGGGGCTTCCATAAAGAGTCATAGCTTTAGTGTTGAACTATTGTTCTTACACCTGATTCTTTCCCATTTAAAGCCCTTTACAGGGCTAAACAGGTTATATGCTTTTGTATTATGTTTTTATTCTTATAATCCGTCAGAGATTTCTACGTATTTTCTTAATACTAAAGGTTGTATTCTTAGTTGTATGTATATATCTTTTTCTTTATTATATTTTGTTATTATTCTATTTTATTTTTCTTTATTGTATATGTTTTTTAGTATATCTATATAT
>Ga0163149_10002057_pt1 | contig 24936 bp, 20 predicted proteins | sample OliLakLV19MP5G1_FD_148604 | JGI IMG/M metagenome (GOLD analysis project Ga0163149, IMG submission 148604) | Freshwater microbial mat bacterial communities from Lake Vanda, McMurdo Dry Valleys, Antarctica - Oligotrophic Lake LV.19.MP5.G1 | ecosystem: Environmental > Aquatic > Freshwater > Lake >... | reverse complement strand
TGCCCTTCCCCGGCCACAAACCGACCTTCGTTCGCGACCGCCAAAATTCGGGTGTCCACTCCCGGCGGATTCTCAAGGAACGTCACGCCCGGCACCGGCTGGGCCAGGGTCGCCGCGGCGGCAAGTGCGAGTGCGGTGGCGGCGGCGATGGTGCCGCGGGCGTTGGTCGATGTCGGGTTCTTCATGGTCATGCTCCGGAAGGCTAGAAGGGGGCGGGGGGGCATTGTCAATAGCGATTGTGAGTCTTCGCGAAGTCTTCACGCCGTTCCCACGAAACGTGAACACATCGCTCAGAAAATCGGCGCGGCGAACACCCTTGCGCGGTGAGACGACTCCCTCTGTGTTGGTAAGGTGTGCTACCCCGCACCAAAAGCAAGTGAAAGCGGCCGGAATATTCTGTCGGGGCCGATTACGGGGCGAAGTGCCCGGTGGATTCAGCTTTAGCGAGCGAGGGTTGGATCCATGGCCACTCCGGCCCCGGCCCTTGAACTCCGGGCGAACTACCTCAACACTTCGTCCATCAAGCGCTTGTCGGCGGGCGTGACGCCCTCGACCGGGACTTCTTCGAGCATGTTGTCGATGATGTCGTCGGTCGTCACCTGATCGGCCTCGGCGGAAAAGTTGGGGAGTATGCGGTGCCGCAGCACCGGCTTGGCGATCGCGCGGACGTGGTCGGGCGTCACGTGCGTGCTGCCGCCGATGATGGCCGCGGCCTTGGCGGCCAGCACAAGAAACTCGCTCGCCCGCGGCCCCGCACCCCAGCCAACATAGGACTTGACCTTGGAGGGGCGCGTGAGCCCCAGGTCCATCGGGTCTTTGATGCGGGTGGCCCGCACCAGCCGCAGCGCGTAGGCGATGACGTGGTCGGCGACGGGGACTTGGCGGACGGCGTCCTGCACGCGGCGGATGCCGGCTTCATCGAGGCAGGGGGTCACGGTTTCGCTGCCGCGGGTGCTGCTGCGCCGGACGATCTCCATCTCCTCGGTCATGGAGGGGTAACGGATCTGGATCTGGAACATGAAGCGGTCGAGTTGGGCTTCGGGAAGGGGGTAGGTGCCTTCCTGCTCGATCGGGTTCTGGGTGGCGAGCACAAAGAACGGTTGCGGCAGTTCGTAGCGAGTCCCGCCGACCGTGACCTGACGTTCCTGCATCGCTTCCAGGAGCGCGGCCTGGGTTTTCGGGGGCGTGCGGTTGATCTCGTCGGCAAGAATCACGTTCGCGAAGATGGGGCCGCGAACGAACTTGAGGACGCGCTGGCCCGATGCCTTGTCCTCCTGGATGACCTCGGTGCCGGTGATGTCGCTCGGCATGAGATCGGGTGTGAACTGGATCCGTGAAAAATTGAGCGAGAGGCCCCGCGCGATGGTAGAAATAAGAAGCGTCTTGGCAAGCCCCGGAACTCCGACCACAATGGCGTGGCCGCGGCAGAAGATCGACATGAGCATCTGATCGACGACTTCGTCCTGCCCGACGATCACCTTGCGGATTTCATCTTTCAGACGACGGAACGTGGTCTGGACGTCTCGGATGGTTTCGAGGCCGATTTGGTCGCTCATGGCGGATGGTAAGGTGGAAGCAGAGGGGCGGCGGGACGAAGCCCGATCGACTGGGCCGTGCCGGTGATTGGACATCGAGCGTTCGAGGCCCTCGGCCCGGGCCTAGATACCGAGGCGACCGGGCCGGAGCGCGTGGAGACCGGCAGCGGGGGGCGGTGAGGGAGCCGTGACCCCCGGTCCCTGTTGCGGGCGGACGCAATCAACCGGATTCAAAATCCAACAAAAAACCGATCTTGCGACCGGTTCTTGGATCACTGCTTACCGGGAAGCGACGTAACTCAGCACCCGCTCTCCCACGAAGCGAAGAACGTGATGATGTCGTCGGAGTCGGTGTCTTCGTCGTTGTCGACGTCGCCAGCCGGTTCGCCGTTCTCCCACGCCGCGAAGAAGACCACGATGTCGTCGGAGTCGGTGTCGGCGTCACAGTCGGAATCGCCTACGCAGGAGCAGTCGATCGGGGCTCCGAGCGTGATGGTGCCGGTCTGGATATTCTGCGAACCAAAGTACAGCACCGAGGCCACGCGAACGATGTACTCACTCCCGCCCACGACGTCGAAGCTAAGAGCACCTTGGGGGGCGTCGCCCGAGGGGAGCGAGCAGGCAATTGGGGCCGCTCCGCAGGCGTCGTAGACCGACACCACCAGGCCGTCGTAGAACGGGTAATCCACGCCGTCCTCGATGGTGATGGTGGGCCGGCCTGAAGTCGCCGGGGAGTAGCGGAAGAAGACGTCGTTGTCTGTGGGGGCCGCGCACGAGTCGAAACTCAGGCCGCCGTCTGTCGCGCAGTCTTTAATGGAGCCCGTGAGATCGATCGCGGTAGCCCCTTCGAGAAGGGGAATTGCGTCGGCGCAGGTGTCGTTCACCAGAATCGGCGTTGTAGGGGGGCCGACATACAGGTCGCCGTCGCCCCGCAAAGGGGTAAAGGTGTCGGCAAACTGCAGCGTGGCGACCCGGACCCGGATAGGAACTCCGGCCGCGCCGTCCACGATCATGCGGGGCTGGAAGGCGAATGCCGCTGGGTCGTAAAACACGCCGGCGGTCTCCGCAGCAGTCGCGTCTTCGCAATCCGCGAAGACCGAGAGGCTAAAGGCGGTACCCTCGGGCGAGAGGCTGAATTCGACGGGCCCGTTGGCCGCGGGAACATGCCGGAACCACACATCGTTTCGGGTGATCAGGTTGATCGGCACGCACGTCGGCACCTGCGAGCCCGTGGTGGCGTCGTAGAGGTTGTACGGGTTGAGGCCAACCACGGCTACGGTGGCGGTGTCGCATTCGTCGTTCGAGGGCGGGACGGACTGGCGGATGCTCAGGATTCCCTCGCCGCGGGTGATGGGTGCGGCCCCGCCGGGAGCGCCCGTGCCCGAAATCTGAACGAGGTATGGCTGTCCGCCGGTGAGGGGCGTGCGGATGAAACTCAGGAAGCCGCGACCGGGTTCATCGCACGCGATGGGGAAGCCGTCGCACTCGGTGTAGATCGCCAGACGGGTTGATGAGATATCGGTGCTCGACTCGGTGCTGATGTCGTAGGTTCCGGTCGCGGAAGGTGTCACGGTGAACCAGACATCCAGACCCGGCGAAAAGAACGGATCGCCAAAGTCACACGCGACGGGGCCGCCGGTGGTGGCGAATGTGTTGTCGAAGCTCGTATCGCCGAGGGTCGCGGGGGCGGGGGCTTCGCAGGTGTCGTTCGGGGCGATGCCGTCGGGGTCAAGCGCGATCGTGAACTCTTCCGGACCCACAGAGGAATCGTTGCTGAGACGGATGATCAGGGGAATCCCCGCTTCGACGACGAGCTGCGCGGAGCAGAATCCGTAATCGGAGCATGCCAGCAGGTTACCTCCGCAACCGTCGAGCACGGCGATGCTGGCCTCGGTCGGCTGCGCGCAAGAAGAAACGGTGAGGGCGCCGCGAACCCCGGGTGTATAAGTGAAGTAGACGTCGCGAAAGCCGTAGCATCCGTCGAAGGAATTCACCACGGCGGCGCTGGTGTCGTATGTATTGAGGCCGTCCAGGGCCAGGGTTGCGACATCGCAGGTGTCGCCCGCGGCGGGCGCGACCGCCTCGATCCGCACCGAACCGGACGGGCGGGTTTCCAAGGCTCCGGCAACCCGGACGAGCAACGGACGGCCGGCCTCGGCGATCAGGATCATGCGGCTCTGCGGCCCCCCGGCATCGTCGTTGCAAGCGACGATAAAGAACCGGTACAGATCGCAGTCGGTGGCGGGGTCCGACGTGTCGTGAGCGCTCAGAACGGTGTCGCCGGTGGTGAAACCGACGGTCGAGATGGAGACAGGTCCCGAAGATGTCGGAACATAACGAATCCATTGATCAATGAAGGGGCGGCGGTCGTCGGCGCAGCCGGGCTCGTAGGGAAAGGGGTCGCTGGTGGCGGCCGAAAGGTCAAAGCCGAAGAGGCCTTCGCTCACTGTCGGAGCCGAAGGGCATCCATCAGTGAACTGAGCGAGTGCGGGAAAGGCCGTTCCGGCCAGCGCGGCCAGGACCAAACAGGAAGCCCGACTGGCTCTCTCGGAATTACACGGTGGGTTGTGACCGATCGTCATGACATACTCCTTTAGGGCAGCGGCTGAACCAGTTTCACGGACAGATCGCCCAACGCATTGCCGGACGTATCAGCCAAGATATCCGAAAGCGCGAGACCCGTCAATAGTTTTTCAGAAACTTCCTGAAAAACAATTTGCCGTTCTCGCGCCTTCCTGTATACTCTGCCTTATGCACGCTCCAGAATCGGCCTTTTCCGGTGAAATCGCTGGACACCCGGACCTCGGGCGTGAAGCGGGCGGAGTGGTCACCGTCTTGGCCGCATCACTCCGCACCGTTCTCGAACGAATTCTCGGCAGCGCTCCCACGACGCGCTCCCTTGAGACCGAGCTCTCGCTTCATAAGACCTTGGCATGGCGCATTTTGCAGGTCGCCTACGCTCGCGAACCGCTGGCGAGTGCCCACCACATCCCGGGGTCTGAAGGACTTGAGAAATTCCTTAAGGCCGCTGCTAGGCGGGGTGCGCCGAAGGAGGACTTGGAGGCCGTCCGCCTTGCTGCCGGACGCTATCGCGGAATCGTCAAGAGCCATGCCGGAGATCGTGTGTCGCTCGAAGTGATGCTGCAGGGTCTCTCCGAAACAGATGCCGGCGACGTGGAATTGAAGGCTGCGCGTCGGGCGGGATACCGATCCGCCGGCTACGCCTGGGGAGTTCAGACGGCGGTCCGGGTTCTGGCGGCGATCATTGCTCCGGTGGGCGACGACCTGGTGGACCTCGCCACCATCCGGGCCCATGTGCGGATGCGGCGAGTGCGTAAAGAGGGAACGTTGCGGCTCTCCCGCACCATCGAGCACGACACCGATGAGATCGGCCCGCGCCGGGCCACGGCGCAAGCCATTGAACCCGAGAATGAAGAGGGCGGCGTGCCGCTGTTGAGGGCGTTCTGCACGCAACCCTTGCCGCGATTGCAGGCGGTGGAGGGCGCCGGGCAGGCGATCGAATATCAATTGATGGATCAGGGGTTGGGTGAGCGCTCGGCGGTGACGGTGTATACCGGCGAGGTGCGACGCGGGCTCTCGGGGGCCCGGTTCCGAAGCGAGGCCAACACGACCAACGCGTTGATGATGACGGTGCGCGACCCCGTGGGCCTTTCGGTGATCGACTTGTGGACGCCGGCGGGGCTCTTCCGGAAGCACACGGCCCTGGTGGTGAGCGCGATCGCGGCAGACCCGCTTCGCCAGAAGCCCGACGAGTGGCACGTGCTGCCGGCGGCTACCTCGGTTGAGCGGATGGGAAAAGGCGTGCGGGCGTCTCGGCTTGAGGAAGCGCCGGACTATGAAGGGGCGCTGAGTCAGAGCATGATGCGGCTGGGATGGCCTGTCGAGGAGTATGAACTGCACCGGGTGCGCCTGGACTACCCGGTGCTCGGGTCATGCCTGATATTGCGGACGACGCTGCCCGAGAGGTGACGGGCATGCCGTTGGGTCGCGCGGGTGAGCAGCCGGCCCGCCAACGTTGCCAGACCGACCGGGAACCGCGGCGCAACGACTGCATCCCGAATCGGCTCGACTCGTCAAGAGGGACCGGATTTTCTCCTCGCCTCGTGTTCCACGCGTCGGAGGCGCGCCATAACGAGCGGGCGGTCGGGCGGTGACAGATCGGTCACCGTGACACGTTCCGAAAGGACGGCTGGCAAAACAATGGCGTGCTCCACCATAATTCGGACGAAGACGAAATCCTTCTCCCGGCCCGCCACGAGCTTCGACACCGCTAAGTCTGCGGCGTCAAGGCACAGGCCGATGGCTCCACCGGTCGCTGCCGAGCGAAGGGCGATAAGCCGGTCTCGCCACCCCGCCGGGAGGGTCGCCGTTTCGATCCCCACGCCGTGCGCAAAATAGCCGAACGTTCTATGAAAGGGCGAACCCTCGCCGATGGATCCTTCAATCAGTTCCGCATCCGCGGGGTCTCGGAACGTGCAGATATCGGCCTCCTGGGAAACGAGGAGCGCGGGAGGGGCATCGGGGTGGCCCCCCAAGATCGACTGAGATCCGATGACCACAAACTCATCGGCACCTGTGATCGCGGCCGACGCACGGAGAATGTGTTCGAGATCGGACCGCTTCATGCAGGGGTTCCGGGTGCTACGGTCGGCCTGGCCTTGCCCGCGGCGATGAACGCCCGAACGTAATCCTTGATCCGCCAGACTTCATTATGCGGCACCACCCCCACAAACGGCGACGTTTGACGTAAACGTTGGCCCTCGTCGGTGCGAGCGAGAAGAACGGCTTGAATCTCGGCTACGGGCCGCGCGAGGATCGCTTCCCACTCCTCATAGCAACGGATCAACCGGGGCGAATCGACGTTGCGAACCTTCCACCGGGCGAGATTGTCGCGCGCGAGGACGATGCGTTCGGGGTGGTCTCCCAGGTGGTCCGCCACGCGGTGCGCAAGTTCGAGGCTGACCATGTCCTGCGCGAGGTGTGACACCGGCGGATTGTAAACGCGGAGAGGCCGGCGGGAACGAGGCGATTGGACGGCGCGGTGGGGAGCGGACGGAGTGTGCGGTCAAGCTGGAAGGGGGTGCTGCTGTCGGGGATCGAACGTCCTCTCAACCGGCTCGGCCGCCGCGGTTGCTCCCGGGGCAACGGTCTTGCTCAACGACCGGAGGACTCCCTCACCCGATGATGAGAACGCGCTCGGCACGATGGTCTCGAAGGCAATAGACCGAAGACCCCTTGCCCGCGCCGAGCGTCGCCGACCCATCCAGTCTCGAGATCAATCCTTCCATTCGCCCGGACCCAGCGTTTGCACGGTCACACTGCCGAGAGTGCGGCGCCCCAGATAGGCGTTGATGCGCTCAAGGGTCAGGCCGTCCATCAGAGCCGCCATCGCCTCAAGCGTCCGTGGGTAACCAAGCCGGCGCACATCGCCCGTGATCGCCGAGGCGCGGGAACCGGTCGATTCGCCGCTGAAGATCAGGCTGCTTTTCAGGCCGACTATGGCGCGCTGAAACTCCGCTGGCGTCACTTGCCCGCCAGGCGTATTGATCCGCTCCAGTTCGGCGCGAAGCACCATCAGCGATTCACGGGCTCGCTCCGGCGTGGTTCCGACGTACGCGGCCACAGTTCCGAAATCGCGATCTCCGGCGTATCCGGCGTTCACTGAGTAGCACAACCCGCGCTTCTCGCGAACCTCCGAGAACAGGCGTCCGGCCATCCCCCCTGAGAGCACCGAAACCACTACCTTCTCCAGCAGACTGTCCGGGCTGGCCTCCGTGGGGGCATCGTGGAGCAAAATGATCTGTACCTGATTGGTTTCCTCGGATGCGTGGCCGGCGCCGCGCGGGCCCGGGCCGCCGGGCATCGGTTCCGGGCATGAGCCCTGCCAATCGCGGAAAACGCGATCGAATTGTTCACGCACCCGTTCCGCATCCACATTCCCCGCGACCCCGATGATCGATTCCGCGGGCGTGGCCACGGCCGGCCAGATCGCGCGAACGTCTTCCAATTGGATTGCGTTCAGACCTTCCTCGGTTCCCATTCCCGACCGCGATAACGGATCGGCGTGATGCCGGGAACGGGCGAGGATGGACGCCCGCTCCTGCGGGTCGTCTTTCAGCGATTCGAGGGCTTGAAGGGCAAGGTCGCGGCTCGCATCCAGCGCTTCGGGCTCAAATCGGGGCCTCAACACCATGTCGGTGAGCAACGGAACGACCTCTACGAGGCGTTCGCCGAGCATCGAAGCGCCGATCCGGAACGTGAGCGTTCGGCTTTCCGCCGACCGCCCCGCGCCCAAACGGTCGAAGGCGTCGGCCTGCTCGCGGGACGTGAGCGACTGCGAACCGCGCAGCAGCATCTCCGACCAGATCGTCGAAAGGCCGTCCTTGCCCGCCGGATCGCGGGCGGCACCCGCCGAGAGCAGCCACGAGATCGCGGCGGAGCGAACCCCGGCCATGGGCTCGACCACCAGCGTGGCGCCACAGGCCAGCCTGAATGAATGAATCATGGACATCGAGCGAGATCCTTTCCCAGGCCGAACGCGGCAGAACAGGGCTTCTAGTCTACTCGCCGAGCGAACGCGGCAGCATTTCGGGTGGGTCGTTGGGTCCGACCACACGAGCGAAGTCGGTGACGCCCCGGCGAACGCGATCGGCACTGAGCGGTTCTCGACGCTCTCCATCCGCCCGAGTTCGCCCGTCCGAGCGACTCAAGAAGGCCTGTTCGCAGGCGCGCTGCGGGCGAAACGACTTGGCGCGCGGGCTTCTCCGAGTCTCATGCCGCGCCCTTTCATGGGCGAGAGCGGCACGATCAACGAGCATGAACGCGCCCGAACGATCGCGCGCACCGCAACTTCGAAAAAAATTTCTTGGGTCCATCGCGGTCGCGCGGGTCTCCGCAGCGTGTCATCAACTCTCCCGTTGTTCACCGGCAACGGGCCGATGCCGCCTCTGATGTGGGCACTCAATCGGTTGCGCGGTGACGCATCGTCGTGACCGTGTAATGCCAAAAAGTACTTAGAAAACAGTGTTTTTTCCCCGACACAATGGGATCACGACGATCGGTCCGCGCGGCAGTGATGCTCCGCGTTGTCCTCATCGCGAGCGTGCAACGCGCCTCGCTGTCGCGCCCCGCGACTCCTATCACAACGCCGAGCACGCGCGCGACAACGATCAAGTTCTCCACATTTTGTCAGAATGTTGAAGCACGAAGTGGCAGACTTCCGATAATCTATACGTAGCGGATAGGAACTGACTCGCGCGGCAAGTGGTGTCGAAAGCGAGATGCGGAACCGTCCCAATTTAGGAGATAGTTCGATGGCTAAGAAGGCTAAAAAGAAGGCGAAGAAGAAGACCGCGAAAAAGGCTGCCAAGAAGAAGGCCTGATTCCGCCGGCGACTTTCGCCGACCGGCGTCCCGCTCTTTCGCGGAACGCTGATCTCCCAATCGATTGATCACGGGACCGCGGGTCGGTCCCGTGGTCGTTTTTGGGGCGACCCTCCGGCGGGGAATTTCCCGTGCGGATCGCCTGCGGCGTGCGAACGATCACGCTCCGATGGCCCTTCAACCCCCCGACATCTTGGACGCCCACCGCAGGATCCTCGGCTGGCACGAGGGAACACTTAATATTGATGGCGACTTCCGCCCCTGCCGGTTCATTGTCGATCCGGATTCCGGAAACCCGGCCGCGCCGGTTCATTCCTCCACCTTCTCATCGCCTTCATTGGTTCTGCATCTCCCCGAGGATGAACCGGAGGCCGTACACCTCACGTTGAACGCCCGCGAGGTCGATCCCCACAACCACGCCGCCGCCGACCGATGGTCGGCCTACTTCGGCCCGCACTCGCACAACCGCTTCGCCATTCTCGAACTCGAATCGTTCAAGCGGCTCGATTCGGTCATCGACGGCGAACTGGCACGGCCGGTTCATCCATTCCGGCACGCCGAGCCCCGTCTGTGCAAGTCGATCAACCGCGATCGCGAAGCCCTCGCCGACGCGTGCGAGCGGTTCCGCGGTACGCGTCCCCTGGTCATCGCGGGCTCGCCGATGTGTGTGGGAATCGATCCCTTCGGCATCGATGTGCGGATCGCGTTCGGTGTCACCCGGTTGGACTTTGACGGGGTCGCGGCCACCGAAGACGAAGCGCTCGTGTTGATCGATGCGGTCTTCCGGTGGACGGAGTGAACGCCTCCTCGCCGCGCTTCTCGGGCCTGCGAGAATCGCACGCCCACCTCCCGATGCACGGACGCGCCCTCTCGCTCCTGAAACTCGGCGGCGTCGGCTCGGTTCACGAATGCCTCGAAGCGGTCGCGCATGCCGCCTCGATCCCGTGCGAACCGAGGTCGTGGGTGCTGGCTGTCCAACTCCGCATCGAGGGCTGGACCGACCCCCGCTGGCCCACGATGCAGGAACTCGACGAAGTGTGCCCCGATCGCCCGTGTTGCCTGATGTCATTCGATCATCACAGCGTGGTCGTCAACACGCACGCGCTGCGTGCGGCGGGCTTCACGCATTCCAGCCCCGACCCCGATGCGGGCGTCCTTGTGCGCGACCGCGAAGGCCAGCCGACCGGCGTCTTGCTCGAATCGGCGGCGATGAAGGCGTGGCACAGCGCGCCGGAGCCGACGCCGAACGAACGCAAGGACCACGTCCGGGCCGCGATCACCGACTTGGCGTGCCACGGCTTTGTCGAAGTCCACGACCTGCTCAGCCCCGACTGGCTTGGGCCGACACTCGCTGAACTGGATGGCGAGGAACCTCTGCCGCTCCGGGTGGGGCTATTCGCTCCCCTCGACCGGGTGCGGTATCAACATGAAGCCTCGGCAAGATGGTCGCGAGCCGACCGAATCAGGCTTCTGGGAGGCAAAATATTCGCAGACGGCACACTGAACAGCCGTACCGCGTGGATGCTGCATCCATATAGAGAGCCGCTCGCCGGGCATCCCCTGGGGAAACCGCTCGTCACCAGAGACTCGGTGCTTGCGGCCATGCGGGCGTGCGCGGCCTTGAACGTTCAACTCGCGGTGCACGCGATCGGTGATGCGGCGGTGCGATGCGTGCTGGACGCGGCGGAACAACAGGCTGGCAGACAGCCGAACCAAAGGCCGCTCCGGATCGAACATGCCGAACTTGTTGATTCAGCGGACGTGGGCCGCTTCGCACCTCTCGGGGTCGTCGCGAGTGTCCAACCCTGCCACCTGCTCACCGACGTCGAGATCCTGCGTCGTGAACTCCCCCATCGACTCGATCGTGTGTTCCCCCTGCGAGAGTTTATCGACACCGGATGCACGCCCGGCGACCTGCTCGTCTTCGGCAGTGATACGCCGATCGTTCGCCCCCATCCGGAAGACTCCATCCGGGCGGCCGTCTACCGGCGCCGACCCGATCAGCCCGCCGAAGCGGCGATCGGACTCGAACACGCGCTGTCTGAACTCGAGTGTCGAGCGGCGTTCGCCGCCCCGCCGCCGCCCGGATAATCTTTCGTTCTGACCTGTCATCCATTATGGAACCCGCCCATGTCCGCCGGTGACGACACCATCCGACCCCTGCGTGAAGCCCTTGCGGCCTCGCCCGACAACGTCCCGCTCCGGCGGCTGGTGGCCCAGGCGCTCGCCACCTTTGGTCGCCACGAAGAAGCGGAGACCGAGTACCGAGAGGCGATCCGTCGCGCTCCCATGGATGTTTCCGTCAAAGCGGGGCTCGCGGACGTCTACCTTCGACAGGGGCACACTTCCAGGTCACTCGTGATCCTGGAGGACTTGTGCAAGCCGGGGTCCGCGGCACCCGCGCATCGCCTGCTCTACGCCCGCGCGCTCCTTCAATCGGGCGACGCAGACCGGGCCCGTCACCAGTATCGCCAGGCGATCGACGCCGATCCGGCGGTCGCCGATTCCGCGTTGGCCGAATCCCTCGGCGCTCCCGCGCGGCCCGCTGCGGACGACGATGACGGTGACAGCGGCGGGCGTGAAAAAGTGCGAGCCGAGCAACGCGAGCCCGCCCCGATCCTCGAACTCGAACGACCCAAGACGAACTTTGCGGACGTCGGCGGAATGGACAAGGTCAAAGATGAGATCCGGCTCAAGATCATCTACCCACTGACCCACACCGATCTTTACAAGGCGTACGGGAAGAAGGCGGGCGGCGGCATCTTGCTCTATGGCCCTCCCGGTTGCGGCAAGACTCACCTGGCCCGAGCCACCGCGGGCGAGGTCAAGGCCCGCTTCCTGGCGGTCGGCATATCCGATGTCCTCAACATGTGGATGGGTGAATCCGAGCGCAATCTGCATCAACTCTTTGAGCAGGCTCGGGCTCACCGCCCGTGCGTCCTCTTCTTCGATGAGGTCGATGCCCTTGGTGCCAGCCGATCGGACCTGCGGCAATCCGCCGGGCGTCAACTCGTCAATCAATTCCTGAGCGAACTCGACGGCGTGGATACCGACAACGAGAATGTGCTCATCCTCGCCGCCACCAATGCTCCCTGGCACATCGATGCCGCCTTCCGTCGCCCCGGGCGCTTCGACCGCATCATCTTTGTGCCCCCGCCTGATGAACCCGCGCGGGCCGCCATTGTGCGGTTGCTGGTGGCGGGCAAGCCCACCGAGCACATAGACTTCGCCCAGATCGCAAAAAAAACCGAGGCCTTCAGCGGGGCCGACCTCAAATCACTGGTCGATGTCGCCATCGAAGAGAAACTCCGCGAGGCGATGGTCACGGGGGTGCCGGAGCCACTGCGAACCAAGGACCTGCTGGCCGCGACGAAGACCGTGAAGCCCTCCACCCGCGAGTGGTTCTCGACGGCCAAGAACCACGCGTTGTATGCCAACCAAGGCGGGCTCTATGACGCGGTCCTTGACCACTTGAAAATGAAGTAGGCAGTGTCTCAAGACCTGCCACGGAGATCACACCCGTCTTCCTCTTCTCAATGAACTGTGTGGTCAATGTCTTCAGCTGCTCCCATCGCGCATCCGATCCAGCCCCGTCGGGAACGGATAACTCGGGAACACCCCGACGTGTCCCAGCTTCCACATTCCGAGCGCCGTGTAGACGTCGCCGCGGAACCCCGACTCGAACATCGTTCGGAGTACGCTCTCGAAAGAAGGCTCCGAGCCATCCGGGCCGATCAGCCGGTTCGCGCGGGCGTTGAGGAATGAGACGCTCGCCACCGGCCCGCGGTCGCTGCGGTCGCGCAGCATCTTGTGGACGGTGCGGAACCCCCGCCCGACGTCGTGGAGCGTGAAGTGGTCGCGGCCGCGGGGCCGCAGGATCGCGAGAATGAGCAGCGAATCAAGATCGAACTTGAGGACGTACGGGTCCTTGTCGCCCGAGGCGTGAACCGCGACACTCTCCTGGAACATCTTGGCGTAACTGGTCACCGAGGCCGCGGTCCACTGGCTCGCGTGAACGAGATCGCACAGTTGCGCGATGATGCCGTGACTGTTGTCCTGGTCGTTCACGCCGCACACCACCGTGCGGTAACGTCCGTCAAGGAGATCGCGCAGCAGATCCTGACCCCACAAAATTCGGATGCGTTCGCCCGCATCTTCGGGCCGCTGCAACTTTGTGTTGCCGCCAGGAAGCAAGGTCACTTTATCGGGCGCGAGGTCCGCGGCGACCAGCGAATCGGCATCGCCGTCATAAAGACGCAGGGCGGGGACGTTCGGTTTGGACGTCGTGGGGACGGTGGGGGGCATGGAATCTCCTCCTGGGTGAGCCCCATGATAATCGGATCGACGGTGCCGCGGCGGGAGCGGCCACCGCCCCGGCCCCCGTTCAGCGAAAGACGTCAGCACGTCGCCGATAGCGACCCCTGTCCGACCCGTTGAGGTCTGCCAGCGGGAACCGTGGAGAGCAGATAGTTGCCGTTCCCTTGAGCGAGTCTCATACCCTAACGCTTTATGGCACGCGTCACCGTCATCGGGGCAGGAATCGTCGGGCTGACCACCGCGGTCACGTTGCGCGAGCGGGGCCACGCCGTTCGCATTGTCGCCGAGCAGACCGGCGAAAGAACGACCTCCTCGAAAGCCGGTGCCATCTGGTTCCCGTTCAAAGCCGATCCGCCCGACCGGGTCAACCGCTGGGCCAGAGCCAGCCGCGATTGGCTCACCGAACTCGTCGAAGAGGGCCCGGCCGGGGTCGACCTCGTCCGGCTCTTTGAATGCGCCGACACGCCCGAACGACCTTGGTGGGCCGATGCCGCTCCCGATCTTGAACTGATCGATTCCCCTACCGCCGCCGCGGCGTACTGCTGGACCCTGCTCGCGCCTCGCGTCGTGCCCCTCTCGTTGCTCACGTTTCTGGAGGGTTGGCATGGTGACAGCATTGAACGCCGCCGAGTGACCGACCTGCGCGACGAGCTGACCCACACCGACTTCGTCGTCAACTGCACCGGCTTGGGTGCCAAGCCACTCACCGGAGATCGGTCGCTGTACGCGGTGTATGGACAAACCGTCATCGTCCAGCCCGGTTCAATCGACCTGTCGTCCTCAATCGAGGACGACCGCGCGATAAGCCGGCTCTTCTACGCCATCCCGCGCCGGGATTGCATCGTTCTGGGTGGTGTCGCCCTTGAGGTGGCTGACGACCACCCGCTTATTCCCGACCCGGCCATTGCCGCCGACGTGCTCGCCCGCTGCGCCCGCTACGGCCTCGCGCCCGGCACCGTCCTCCGGCATTCGTGCGGATTGCGGCCCTGCCGCGCTGCGGGCGTCCGCTGCGAACCCGACCCGGAGAACTCTCGCATCATTCACAACTACGGGCACGGCGGGGCCGGATTTACCCTCGCTGCGGGCTGCGCCCAAGACGTCGCGGGCCTCATTCCGGCGACATAGTCGTCGCAACCCGCAAGACCCCCCCGCCCGGTGGCCGATAATGACGCATGGAGAAGTCTTTGGCAGTACCGGTGCCCAGTCCGGTTCCTGTTTTCGTAGTGACTGTCTATGGCCCCAAGTACGCTGCTTTCCTCGGCCCACACCTGACGAGCCTCGTCGAGACGTACCCCGCCCTCGAAACGACCGGGGGTGCAGGCATCCTTGTATTGTGGCAGGACGTCCCCGCACGCGAGGTCGCGGCACTTCGGGCCGCCTTCCCGTGCGCATGCTTCATCGAAACGGCGTTCCCCACCGGCGACGACATCATGCACGCGATCCCGCGGAAGGTGCACGCCTGGCTCGCCGGGGCGGAGTCGGCCGCGGAGGACTACCCCGACCGCCCCGTTGTCTTCATCGACTGCGATGCCATGCTCATCCGCCCGATCGACGATCTGCTGGCCGGCGACTGGGATGTGATATTTACGTGGAAGGACGAGGTTTACCCGATCAACACGGGCGTGATGGTCGCCCGCGAGGCCGCCGCGGCGGCCCATCTATTCCGGGCGATGCTGCCGCGGATCGAGCGGATGGTGGCGAGGAAGGAAGACCTCGCGATGGCGGTGGGGTCCAGCGGCGCGGCCGACCAGCACGCGCTCCGCGAGATCATCGGCTTCTGCAATTACGACAGGACGTTTCCTCGGGCGGTGACCGTGGGTCAGACAACCCGCGAGATCATCTTTCGCGGCGAGCCCTGCCGGATACTGAACGAGACCCGCTGCGTGCCGATCGGGTCGTTCCTCCGGGTCGTCCATTTCAAGACCGGCTGGCACCCGATTTTGCTTGACGGAAAGGCGTTCACCGCCAATCGTCCACGCGCCGCCTGCGCCGAGATGTTCGCATTGTGGAACGGGTTGGTGTTGCGGGCGGAGGCGCGGATCGCGGCATCGATCGTCCACGTCGGCGCAGCCCGCGCGGTCGATCGGTTCCGGACGATCGCGGGCGGTTATGAGGAGCGCGGAGTCCTCCACAGCGAAATGCTCGCTGTATGCAGCGCGTTCGAGGCGCTCGGGGTGGACGTCGTGATCGAGAGCGGACGCTGCCGCGGGCAATCGACAAGGATCTTGGCGGAGTTCTTTGCGGGAGCACCGACGAAGGTCGTGAGTGTGGAGTTGGTCCGTGACGCCAACGCGGACTTCGCCGAGACTCGGCTGGGCGGCTACGGAAATGTTGAACTGCTGTACGGCGACACGGAACGGATGTTGCCGGAACTGCTCGAACGTTTCAAAGGCCGCCGCATCGGATTGCTGCTGGACGGCCCCAAGGGCGTTGCGGCTCTAAGCCTTTCGCGGCGGGCCTTCGAATCGAGCCCGGACGTCGCGGTCTCGTGCATCCACGACATGCGGATCGATTTTCCCCAGCGGGCCGCCGCGGCGGACTATCCGTTCCGGGCTTTTTTTACCGACGAGGCGGAGTACCGAGGCTTGTACGCGGCGCTGGATGATGCGTGTCTGCCGACCGGAGAGATCACCGTGCACACCTGGCGGCCCTTCAAGAAAGGCCACGAGGACGTCGACGGGTACGGCCCAACGCTCGGCGTGTTTCTGCCGGGCGGTTCGGGTGGTACTGGCCTCCACACCGTTGGTTTGGCAAGCTGTTCCACTTCCACCGTGGAGGCGGTATGACCAACCCGACACGTAGCGGTCTGGAGACCGGTTCCGCCAAAGCAAATACCGCGGCCGTGATCCCGGACACGATTCCCAACCGCTTCCTGCATGCCGACGACTGGAGCGACCCACGCTACGCGTCGCTGAAAGCCGAGTTCGACACGCTCTACCGCGACGAACTTCGCGGCCGCCCGCATCCTTCCCACGCGCGTCGCCCGGAGTCCATCGTGACCCACTGGAGCCGAGAGTGGGAGTATCCGTGGACGATTCTCAACGGCGGCTTCGAGCCCGGCATGCGCGTCGCGGATCTGGGCTGCGGGGGCTCGCCGATCATTCCCTATTTGGCCTGGCGGGCTAAGTGCGAATGCACGGGCGTCGACCTGAACCTGACCGGCACCGAAGGGCACACCCTCCGCGGCTTTGACGGGCCGCCAGAAACCCGAGTTCCGGAAGCCGCCTGGGTCGTCGCGAGCATGGCGGAAACCGGCTTGCCGAGTGACAGTTTTGATCGCGTGCTGTGCATCAGCGTGCTGGAACACGTCGGCGAAGCGGTGGCGGCAGCGACTTTTCGCGAGATGCGAAGACTGCTGATGCCCCGCGGACGAGTGCTGATCACGACTGACGTTGACGGCGTTCATCGAACGCTGGATGTTGACTATCGGAGGTTGATCGAGTTGGCGGCCGACGCGGGGCTGACGCTGCGCGGTCGACGAGACTTCGCACAAGGGGCTGGCGAAGCGGCGGTCCGACACGGGCATCCGGGTACGTACGACGTTGTTGGGATGGTGTTCGAGCGAGCGTGAGGGGAAGTAACAGCCCCGCTGGGGCGGCCTTTCGGGGTCCACGGTTTCTTGCGATAACGAATCCGAGTTTCAGTCGAGGCGGGGCGAGCTGACTTTGCAGCGAATCGACCGAACTGATGCCAGTTTGCGGGCGATCGGCGGCGAAGGAGCCCATCGCGGACGGCACCGCCTCAGTTTCGGTCGGTCATGACGAAGCCGCCTCGGAGGACGACTTGGTACTCGCCGCCGTTGATGTCGCGGCGTTCGAGGATGCCGCCCACGAGGACGGTTTCGTCTTTGATGCCGTCGACGATTCGCGGGTCTTCGACACGGATGCGCATGTCGTTGCCCAGCGTGGCGATGATAACACGAGGTCTGTCGGGGCCGGCGGCCTCATCGCTGACCATGAGGGCGACGACGGCGATGGGCGCGCCAAGGGGCGGCTTGTTGTTGGACAACCGGGTGCGGGCAGATGGGTTCAGGCGCGATTGCAAACCAGAAAGCCCGAAGTTCGTGGAAGCGGCAAGGGCGACCCGGGTCCTCTCAAGTGCTTCGTCGGCCTTCGCTTCGGCAGGATCGAAAACATCGAGAGCCTTGCAAAGGTTGCCGAACAATACGTTCAGCCTTTCCGCCTTCTTCAGGCGGACTCCGTCGCAGGTTTTGCATCGGTCAATCTGGTTTTCGTGAACGGGTATCGTAACTTGCGGCCAGGTGTTCGTCGAACGAGTACCGACCTTCACGCGTTTCTCGACCGTTCCCAATCCGAAGCACGTCCCACACTTGATGTCTTTGAGATCGTTTGCGGCCACCGACACGGGGCCGGAGGTGTTTTTCTTGCCGGCGACCGGCGGATTCTTCCCGGCGGGGGCCTTCGCGGCGTCGGAGCCCTTCTTGTCGTCGCCCGCCGGGGCGGCGGGCTTTGCAGGTGCTGCGGCAGCATCCGCGCTTGGGTCCGCAAGAGGCTCGGCAGGCGGGTTATCGGTATCCTTCGGGTGTGTCCCCGGTGCTGTTGGTTCCGGCTGCGTGACCGCCCCGGCCAGTGGATGATGCAACGCCAATGCGGTGGCGATCAGTACGAGAGCCAGTTTGAGAACGCCGGATGTAATCGACATGGATAAGCCCTCCCACGACCTGACCCCGAGTGTACCGGGTTGGGCTTCATCCCGCAAGTCAATCTCGGGCGGCGACGAGGCGAGGCCACCCCGGGCCAGTCCCGGTTAGGCGCCGTTACCGGAACGCGCTGTCACGCAGCCTGCGCATCGAACCACGCGCGCAACGCCTTGACGATCTCGGGGCCGGGAACATTGTCGAACGTCATGATCGGGCCGAAGGTGAGGCGGGCGTTGCCGCGGGTGAGGAAGCTGCCCATCGCGGTGTCGGATTCAGACGTGCCTGAGATAAACACCGGCAGAACCGGTGCCTTGGTGCGGGCCATGATGAGCCCAACCCCCGCGAGGAAAGGAAGGAGTTGGCCATACGGGCGTTCAATACCGCCTTCTGGGAATATGCCCAGAACACCGCCGGAATTGACGTGACGGATTCCTTCTTTGGCGGAGGCGGAATCGCGTCCGGCGCGGTTCACCGGGATCATTCGGAAGTGCTTCCAGAAGAAGTTGAGTTTCGGGTGCATCATGTCGCTCCCCATCATCCAGCGGATTTCGAAGCGACAGGCGGCCTGCACGATGACGGGGTCAACGCCGGCGGTGTGGTTCGCCGCGATGATGAGCGGGCCGGGGTGGACGTTCTGCGGGATATGTTCGCGGCCCACCACCGCCGTGCGCTGGCCGAAGCGGCTGTACAACTGGCAGCCGCGATACCCAAGCCCGGTGCTCAAGTCACCGCGCGGGTTGCGCGAAATCCAGGAGATGAGCGCGGCCCAAAGCAGCCAGGCAAGCGCAATGAGGACGTAAGTCATGCAAGACCAAGAGGAATCGAAGGCAAACGAAGATCCGGAGCAGCACGCCCCCGGCACCGTTCGTCAGTTCTCAAGCTCGCGGAGGGTGAGGTTGTGCTCGACCAAGCGTTCGCGGATTTCGGTCAGCGACGTCGCGCCGAAGTTCTTGATGCCCATCAGTTCGGCCTCGGTGTGGCTTGCCAGGTCGCCGAGCGTCTGGATACTCAGCAGGCCCAGAGCCTTGCGGGCGCGGACGCTCAGGTTGAGGTCGGAGACGGGTTTGGCGAGCGTCGATTCCTGACCGGTGCCCTTGTAGCGGTCCATGAGGGCGCGGCGGGCGGAGCGGTGGGCGTCTTCCAGCCCCTGCCCAAGGCGCAGTCCCTTTAGGGTCAGCATCTTCTTGATTTCGATAAGGCTCGACTCGCCGAAATTCTTGTAACTCATCAGTTCCGGCTCGGTGATCTTGAGAAGATCGCCCAACGAGCGGATGTTCATTTTCTTGAGGCAGGTACGAGCCCGCACCGTCAACTCAAAGTCGGTCACGGGCGTGTCGAGGAGGGCCTTGCGCTTGAAGATGTCGCGGTCCTGTTCTTCCTCCACCGTCATTTCGCGGCTGGCCTGAACGTCCTTCATATAGAGGCGGGCCCGCGGGTGATTCGGATTGGTTTCGAGAACCTGGCGGAGGCAGCGCTCGGACGCCGCATACTCCCCGCGATCCTCGTGCAGAACCGCGAGGTTGAGCAGGGCGTTCACCAGCGGGGGCTGAAGGTCGACGCAACGCTCATAGAGCGCGAGAGCCTCGTCTTCTTCACCCACGAGATCGAGTTGGTACGCCAGGCGGAACATCGCTTCGCCGCTGTTGGGGTCGGCGGAAACCGCGCGACGGAGATCGGCGATCAGTTTGAGGCGATCGCCAGTGGCATCAGACTTATTGGCTTCCGCCAAGTGGCGCGAAAGAGCCTGCGGATCGCGGCGGGCGGTGTCGGATGCACCGATGACGGTGTCGAGAGGGTCGTGAATCTGCGGCATCAAAAACTCCTGGCAGACGGCAAGCGGAAGCGAGGGATTCCTTGGGAAAGGAGCTGGCATTCCGCGGCCTTTCGTCCGTGGTGAGGATGATAGGCGGCGGAAAAGAGGGCACATCAGCCGACGATCGCGGAACCGATGGCACGGGGGAAAATGGGTGTTCGTGGGGAACCGCCGGCTGTCCGGCGGCGTCTAATACAATGAGCGAAGGTGCCAACGCCCGTTTCCAGTTTTTCGCCGTTCGCGAAACACCAAGGGAACTGAGGGCATGTGCCCGGCGTCGATAGATTCGAACACCGGGCGGAAGGTGCAGAAGCGATGTTAGGGTCCAAGTTGGGTTCGGTCGTGCGGGTGATTACCGTGGCGGCGACGCTGACGGCCGCCCCCGTGTTGTTTGCGCAGGAATCCGGCGAGTCAAAGTCGCGAGGGCGGCAGCGCTCCTCGATGCCGGGAGCCGGTCGTTCTCAGGAGGCCGCACCGCAGCGGACGGCGGCTCCTCGTGCGGCGGAGTCACGTCCTGCCAGCAGGCCCACGCCTGCTGCCGAGCGTTCACGACCCCAACCGGCGTCCCGGCCAGCCGCAAACGCTTCGCCGTTGGTCCGGAGTGAGCCGCGGTCCCAGCCCCGGACCGCCAGTTCGATGCCCGGGATGCGAAGTCCAGGCAACGGCGAGACACGCCGCGCACCGACGCAGCAGTCCAGCTCTCAGGCAAATTCTTCCCAGAGAATTTCCACGCAGCCGAGTGTTCGCACCGAGCAGCGTGCGAGCGAAACCAGAGCGGCTGAGCCGCGGACCCGAGAGGCCTTGGCGGCCCAGGCCGGGCGTCGGGCCGAGCGCTCTTCGTCTGATGCAGCTGCTCGGGTGCAGCGTCGCTCGGATGAAAATCGGATGACGCCGGTGGAAGCTGCTCAGCCGGAGCGCTCGCAGCCGAGCGACACAACGGGCGGCCCGCGTCGGAGTGTGATGCCGGGGTCGCGGCGGACGCCGTCCGCTCCGCAAGACGTTCCGACGGGTCCGTCCAGCGGCGGTACAGCGGATTCGCCGTCGGCACCGAGCGGGGATTCCGGACGTAGGCCGTCGGTGCCTTCTCGCGAATTTGATTCCGGTGGTTCGTCGAGAAGGAACGTCGGTCGCACCTCCGAGCCCACGTCGGTCTTGCCGAACCGCTCGCGCAACACGATGGGCGGCATCGGCGGGATCGCCAGCCGTGCGCCGCGTTCGTCGGCGCGGGATATCCCGCGGGCCGACGTTCCGCCCAGAGGATCAGGGTCGGTGGATTTCCCGGACAATCCGCGGATCATCGACCGCGACAGAGGTGGGCGTGATCGCGATCGAGACCGCGATTGGGATCGCGATTGGCACCATGACGGCCATCATGATCGTCATGGCTACCACGACAACTATTGGCACGATCGTCCGATCATCATCGACCGTCACTACCACCGCCCGCGTTACGTCTACGACGCCGTGTATATCGACCACGGGCACTGGCCTTCGTTCGCATCCTGCGATACCTATTACGGGTACGGCTCAGGCTATTACGGCCGCTCCTACCGAACGTACAGCGATTTCCGGTGGGGCGTCCACTTTGGTTCGGGGGGCTCGAGCGTTTCGTTCTCCTCGGGCTACGTCGATTACGACCCATATTTCCCGATCGTCCATCGTCGGGTGTGGCCCAGCACCTACTGCGTCCCAGCGACTTACATCACACCGTGGTGGGGCGTCTACCGCCCGTCGTACGGCTACTACTACCCCACGACCACGTATGTGAACGTGAACTCGCCCTGGGTGATTCCCACGTCCACGGTCGTCACCGACCCGTACCTCACTTCAACGGCGACGTACTTGCCGAATCCGCCCGCGCCGGTCGCGGTTCAGGAGACGGAAGCGTCGCTCCTCGATCGCGCTGTGGGCGCCATGCAGGCCGAGAACTACGACGAGGCCGTCGAGGGGTTCCGGCGCCACCTGAAGGATGACTTCGATGATGCGGAGGCGATGCGCCAGTTGGCGGTCGCGTTTGTCGCTACCCGTCAGATGGACGACGCCGCCGCGATGATGCGGATGGCGTACCGCATCGACCCGGGGTTGGCGCCCTACGCGATCAATCGTCGTGAACTCGGGCTTACACCCGGCGAATTGCGGGCGTTCGTGAACCGCACCGTCGAGTACGCAAACACCATCCAGAGCGGATCGTCGTGGCTGCTGGTGGCGATCCTGATGCAAGCCGAGGGACGCAGCGACGTTGCCAAAGAGATGCTGGAGCGCTCGCGCACGGTCGGTGGGGACCGTGAGTTGATCGAGACGTTACAGGCCGCAATGCCGTGAGGTCGGTGGGCCATTCGAAATAGCTCAGAAGAACTCCCCTCGCAGTGCGTGGGGATTTTTTTTGAGAACGTACTTGGAAAACGCGCGCGAGTTCGGACGCTTGATGCGGAAGGCGTCGCGGCAGCCGAGCGAGCAGAACACGCCGAGGAGGCGATCACACCCGAAGCGGCCCAAGCCGGTCTCGGGACTATCTGAATTTGAGGGGCAGCCCCTCGGTGCGGTATTTTTCGGCCAGTAGTTGAAACTCACGGAGGGCGGCGTCGAGGCGGGTCGCGGCGTCGGCGAGGGAGTTGTAGAGGTCGGGGTTGTTGACGAGTTGGCCCGCAGTGCCCTCACCTTTGTTGACGCGTTCGAGAATCGCGGCGAGGGAGGCGGCAGCTTTCTCGCCGGTGTCGAGGGCGGCTTTGGCGTCGGTGACGAGGTTTTGGACGTCGGCTTCGACACCTTCGACCGCGTTCGATACGTCGGTACCGGTCTTTGTCCAGGTGTTGACGAGCGTTTCGGCCTGCGCGAGAACCATGTCGGCACGTTTGGTGATCGAGGTGAGCGAGTTGCGGAGTGCCGGGTCGTCGAGCCAGGTGCGGGCGGACTGGAGGGCGAGGTCGACGCGTTCGAGCGTGGTGCGGATGTTGGGATTCTTGCCCGCGGCGACGTCGGCCAGGGTCCGGGGCTCGATCATTTCGCGGAAGGATTCGCCCAACTGCGTGTAGGTGTCGGCGAAGGCGTCGATTTTCGCGGCGGTGGTTTCGAGTTTGCTCAAGGGGCCGGCGACCGCGGCGGAGAGTTGATCGGTGAGGCCGACGGCGCCGGGACCACCGTCGAAGATGTATCCCTCGGTGACGACGTCGGCGAGTTCGGCGTCGGTGAGCGTCTGGGGAATGGAGAACTCGATTCCGGAGGGACCGACCAGGCCTTTCTCGAGGACGACGTGAGCTTTTTTGGGGAGTTTGATGCTGGAGCGGATGCGGAGTTCGAGTTCGGCTCCGCGGGGTTCCAAGACTTTGGAACCTTTGACATCTCCGATTTTGACGCCGTGGAGCATGACGGGGGACGAGGAACCGATGCCGCCGGCATTGCCGACGCGGATCGTGACCTTGGTGAAGGTTTCACCGACGTCGTTGAGTTCACCGAAGAGCATGAGTGTGGCGGTGAGGCCCGCCAAGCCGGCGAGGGTGGTGAGGCCTGTGAGGAAATCGCGGAGGATGGGGCGCATGGCGGTGGACCAGCAGATAGCGAATACGGAAGTTCGAAAAAGGCAGATCGGGCGAGCAGAAGAAGGCATCAAGGCATTAGGCGTCGAGGCATGAGGCGGGAGAAAGCGGGGCGCCAGGGGGCGTCAGGAGGCTTCGGAGGCGACCGCGGCGATGTCACGCTGGATGCGTTCGGCGAGGCGGTCGTCGCCGGAATCGTAATGCCCGTGCATGAAGGCCTGTACGCGCGGGTCGGGGGATTGTTCGATGGTTGCAAAGTCGCCGCTGGCGGCGACGCGGCCAGCCTGGAGCATGACGACGGTGTCGGCGATTTTGCGGGCGGAGATCAGGTCGTGGGTGACCACGATGCTCGTGACGCCCATGGTGCGCTGAAGTTTCAGAATGAGTTCGTTGATGCCGTCGGCGCGGATCGGATCGAGGCCGGTGGTAGGCTCGTCGTAGAGAACGACCCGCGGGTTCATGACGAGGCCGCGGGCGAGGGCGACCCGCTTTTTCTGCCCGCCCGAGAGTTCGGCCGGAAGTTTCGGCTGGGCTCCGGCGAGGTCCACGGTTTCGAGGGCGGCGGCGACGCGCTCCTGGCGCTGGCGGCGGTTGAGGGCGGTGTGCTCGACAAGCGGGAACTCGAGATTCTCCGCGACGGTCATGGAATCGAAGAGCGCGGACATCTGGAAGATGAGGGCGACTTGGAGGCGGACCTCGACGAATTGGCGCTCGCTGAGGCGGTCGATGCGTTTTCCCTCGTAGTAGACTTCGCCCTGATCGGGCCGGAGCAGGCCGATGATGTGCTTGAGCATGACCGACTTGCCGCACCCGGAAGGGCCCAGAACGACGGTGGTGCGGCCTCTGGGGAACTCGATGGAAATGCCGTCCAGGACGGGCTGACCGCCGAACGCTTTGTGAACGTTGACGAGTTGTACGATCGTTTCGGGTAGCACGGGGAGCGGCGCGATGACCATGGAGGAAAGCGGGAGCGAACAGGGACACCCGGAGCGTATTCGCGGCTTCTCGCGGCGGACGATTCACCGCGGCGTCAAATTCGGTCTTGAGATGGTCGGTTGGATGAACGGGCGCGGCGAAACAGTCGAGCGGGAAGTGGTGCGCCATCTGGGTTCGGTTGTCGTGCTCCCGTTGCTGGACGATGGGCGGGTGGTGATGATCCGCAATTTTCGGGTTTCGGTGGAACGCGAACTGCTGGAGCTGCCGGCGGGGACGCGCGAGCCGGGGGAAGAGCCCGGGGTGTGCGCTGTCCGTGAACTGGAGGAGGAAACCGGCTACACGGCTGCAACCATGGAGATCCTGTGCCGGTTTCACCTTTCACCGGGCATGACCGATGAACGGATGCACGGGTTTGTGGCACGGGGACTGCGGCCTTCAGTGCAGCGGTTGGAGATCGACGAGGCCATTCGGCCCACCATCATGAGTATCCCGGAAGTCCTGGGTCGGATGGATTCCGGCGAGATCGAGGACGCGAAGACGATCGCGGTCGTGCTGTTGGCAGTGAGGAAGGGTGTTCTTCGATAGAGGGGCGTGGATGGGCGATCGGAAAGTCGAATCTGAGAGCGGGCCGGACGGGGGCCCCGAGAACGCGCCAAATCGTTCGGCGCGGCGTGGTGGTCCTCGGAACGACGAGCCGGATTTTGGGCGGTTTTTGGGACGGGGAGAAGACCCGGTGGGC
>Ga0163149_10002054_pt1 | contig 24942 bp, 18 predicted proteins | sample OliLakLV19MP5G1_FD_148604 | JGI IMG/M metagenome (GOLD analysis project Ga0163149, IMG submission 148604) | Freshwater microbial mat bacterial communities from Lake Vanda, McMurdo Dry Valleys, Antarctica - Oligotrophic Lake LV.19.MP5.G1 | ecosystem: Environmental > Aquatic > Freshwater > Lake >... | reverse complement strand
TTGAGAAAAAGCACTAGAAAAAGAAAAAAGAAATAGTACTATTAAAAAAAATTGTGCTGTTTTCAATTAATAAAATAATTATCGATTCAAGTATAAGACTCTTAAATTTTTATTTGGTTGCTTTTGAATAAAAATAAAATGGAGTCAGGTGTTTCCTCAAAAATAAGGAAAGAATCGCATTAAAAAAAGTATGGTGTTTTGTTTTTGGTAGTTTCTCCCCTGGTAAAAGCTACAGTTTGACTGATTGAGAATAAAAACGCTGTTTTGAAATTTTTTCGCCAGAAATAAAAAGACCACGCTAAAAAGCGTAGTCTTTTGTTGTAAATCGTGACCGCGAAGGGATTCAAACCCCTAACCTTCTCATCCGTAGTGAGACGCTCTATTCAGTTGAGCTACGCAGCCATTTTGCTTTTTAAAAAGCGGTGCAAATATACATAAATTTGTAGTATGTAAAAGGCTTTTGGCAAATTTTATTTTAATATTAACAATTTATAATTCGCTATCATTTTATAATACATTTGTAATCAAACCAATAAATCCAATTAACTATGCCAATTTTTCAAATTATTATGATTGTATTAGTCTTACTAATACTCTTTTTATCTTTTGTAACTGTATCACAAGGAACCATTGCTGTTGTTACCATTTTTGGGAAATACAGAAGAGTTTTGAGCCCTGGATTAAACTTTAAAATCCCTTTTATTGAGGTAATTTTTAAGCGTGTATCTATCCAAAACCGCTCTGTGGAATTGGAGTTTCAAGCAATTACTATTGATCAGGCGAATGTTTATTTCAAAGCCATGTTGCTTTATTCTGTAATTAATACTGGGGAAGAAGCAATTAAAAATGTGGCCTTTAAATTTATTGACGACCGTAACTTTATGCAAGCCTTGGTTCGTACCATCGAAGGCTCAATCAGAGGTTTTGTTGCCACTAAAAAACAATCCGAAGTACTTTCTTTGCGTAAAGAAATTGTGGAAGATGTAAAGGGACAAATTGACCAAAGCCTTGAAGAATGGGGTTATCACTTAATCGATTTACAATTAAACGACATCACTTTTGATGAAGCTATTATTAAGTCAATGGCACAAGTAGTTGCTTCGAGTAACTTGAAAGCTGCTGCTGAAAACGAAGGGCAAGCATTGTTAATTACCAAAACAAAAGCTGCTGAAGCAGATGGTAATGCAACAAAAATTGCTGCAGAAGCTGAACGTTTAGCTGCTCAATTACGTGGACAAGGTGTTGCTTTGTTCCGTGAAGAAGTAGCTAAGGGTATGAGTCAGGCTGCTAAAGAAATGGAGCAAGCCAATTTAGATACTTCTGTAATTCTTTTCTCTATGTGGACAGAAGCAATTAAAAACTTTGCGGAATACGGAAAAGGAAATGTTATTTTCTTGGATGGTTCCAGCGAAGGGATGGATCGTACTATGCAACAAATGATGGCTATGAATAAATTGATGGAAAGAAATGCTTCTCCATCAACTAAAAAGTAAATATGTCACTAGGCAGAACCTAGAGCCTACACTTTAATATAAAAGAAAGTCCCCTCGAATACTCGAGGGGACTTTCTTATTTTTATTTCCTTCTCCTTTGGAGAGGGTTGAGATGAGGTTAAAACGTTTTTCTTGGGCGTCTTTCTCTTGAGAAATTACTTTTTCTATCTCCTCCTCCACTGGATTCGTTTTTAGAATAGCTTTTTTCTGAAGATGAATTTTCGCTTTTAGAATACGTTTTTTCACGATCGCTATAAGATTTGCGTTCTGTAGAAGCTCCTCTATCTGAACGATCGCTGTATGATTTGCGTTCTCCTGAAGAAGAATTGCCACCATAAGACTTCCCTCCGCTTCTGCGTTCACCGGAACCACCTTTGTAGCCTCCTCTATCAGAACGATTACCTCCACCGTATCCACCTTTGCGTTCACCACCTCCGGATGAGCGTCTGTTTCCACCGCCTTCATATCCACCGCGCGAGGAGGATCTGCCTTCACTTTCTCCACGAGATTCAATACGTACGTTACGATTGTTGTATTGCACATTTTTGAATGTTCCTTGAATGATTTCAGCAGCTTCAGTTTTTACTTCAATGAAAGAGAAACTTGATTTTATTTCTGCAGAAACGATGGATTCCATATCCACTCCTGAAACTTCAGAAATGTATTGTTTCATTGCTGTGCTATCCAAACTATCTAATTCACCTAAGTTGATAAATAATTTAGTAACGCCAGGAGTTGACGAACGTTGTTCTCTTTCTCTTCCACCAGCATTTAAATCAGGAGCATTCTTATAATAATCTAAAAAGCGATTGAATTCTGTAGAAACAAAACGCTTGATAATATCTTCTCTTGTTAAATCTTTCAATTCTTCGTAAATGCTTGGTAAATATGCTTCAATAGCATTTTCATTTACTTCAACATTGTGAATTTTTTTCACCAAACTGAACAATTGTTTTTCACATGCTTCAAATCCTGTTGGAATAGTTCCTTGAGTGAATTTCTTTTTAATGATACGCTCAATGATTCTGATTTTTCCAACTTCTTTCATATTGATAATACAGATAGATGTACCTGTTTTACCAGCACGAGCTGTACGACCAGAACGATGAGTATAATTTTCAATTTCGTCAGGTAAATTGTAATTGATAACGTGAGTTACATCGTTCACATCAATACCTCGAGCTGCAACATCTGTAGCAACAAGCATTTGCAATGAACGAGAACGGTAACGTTTCATAACATGATCACGTTGTTGTTGAGATAAATCACCGTGCAATGAATCTGCTCCGTAACCATCTTTAATCAACTTGTCAGCAATTTCTTGTGTTTCGATACGTGTACGACAAAATACAATTGCAAAAATATCTGGATTTGAATCCGCGATACGTTTTAATGCAGCATATTTATCACGCGCCTGAACAACATAATAAATGTGTTCGATGTTTTCGTTACCAGCATTTTTTGTTCCAGCAGTTATTTCTACTGGTTTTTCCATGTAGTTTTTAGAGATACGCAAAACTTCATCTGGCATAGTTGCAGAAAACAACCAAGTGTTTTTTTCTTCTGGAGTTTGAGATAAAATAGTATCCAAATCTTCTTTGAATCCCATGTTTAGCATCTCATCTGCCTCGTCTAATACAGCATAACGTACGTTACTAAAGTTTACGCGTCTGCGATCAATCATATCACACAATCGTCCTGGAGTTGCCACAACAATTTGTGCTCCTCTTTTGATGTCACGTGATTGATTATCAATACTAGCACCACCATACACGGCAACAATGTTTGCACCGTTAATGTATTTTGTGTAACTCTGTAAATCGCGTGTAATTTGCATACACAATTCACGTGTAGGACAAATGATTACTGCTTGTGTGTCTTTCGACTCAAAATCGATTAAGTGAGTTAAGGGCAGACCAAAGGCCGCTGTTTTACCGGTTCCCGTTTGTGCAAGTGCAACTAAATCGGTGTTACCAGTTAATAATACAGGAATTACTTTTTCCTGGATAGGAGTTGGATTTTCAAAACCCAATTCTGTTACAGCTTTAACAATAGCATTGTTAAAGCCTAACGCTTCAAATTTGTTCATTAATTTTTTATTAAGTTAATTTATACAGTCGTCACTTACAAGGAAGTACATGTGAGTTGAATCGGACAACTGTGTTATAAGGAGCTCACCATCATTGGTTTTCGAGCTTTTTCGGCAATGTTCTACAGTCGTTAATTCGTCTCAGCAAAAATCCTATTTTGACTAAAACTTCGGCAAAGATACTATAATTATTTGAATTGGTGCTGATTACAGAGAAAATAAATTTTCAGCGATTTTATTTATTATAAAATTCAAAGAATTTTTTATTTAAAATTAAAACTATTTCTTTGTATGGGCGATTGCTGACACCCATTTCATACGCTTTAACATAAAATGGAAAAGGCTTTTTTAATTGAACGTAATTTTTGTCTTTAATAATAAAAGCATCCATTTTAGTATTAGCACTTTCATCAAACTCTCCAATTAGATAGTTTTTACTGGCAAAAGACGTGTTTGCTTTCATGTCTCCATCAAAAATAAAACCTTTATAATTTCCCTCTTTTACTTCATTTGAATAATTGGAATAAAAAAAATAAACAGGACAGAATTCGAAATACCCTTTAAATGCTATTATTATAGCCCTATTTGTTTCTGCTTGTTTCTCGCGAAGTTCTTCTGCTTCTTTTGTCTTCCCCATTTTTTTTAGCCCGTCTATTTGCAACTGAGAAGTTTTTAAGCGAACGAACAATGCTCCATTCTTAAGAGCAACGATGTTTGCCTTTGCTATTTCTTTTTTTTGCGCGAAAGAAATTGTAGAAATTAAAAGAAGAAGAACTATAATTTGGTTTTTCATTTGTTCTTTTCTAAAACATTTCGACTACGCTCAGTGTGACGATCGAGTTATCATACTGATTATAGTCGAAGTGTTTAATTTGTTATTAAAAAAAGCAGGCCTATAAGCCGGGTTCTGTCGAGTTCTATCATTTATCTAGATTTTACATCGCTGTAAAACTCAAGCAACCTACCCTCCGAATAGAGCGAGCAGCTCTTATGCTTCGGTTTATTTGGTCTTTCAACTCCCAAGGTTTACCCGCTACAACTATTACTAATTATAACCGTGAGCTCTTACCTCACATTTTCACTATCACCCTCCGAAGCCTAAGCGAAGGAGGGCTACTATTTTCTGTGGCACTTGCTATTACTTATTGCTAAGTATCTTCCTGTTAGGAAGTGGGATGCTCTGTGTTGCCCGGACTTTCCTCTTTGCATTGCTACAAAGCGATAGAACGGCCTGCGGTACAAAGGTAGGTAAAAAAGGCGACTATGTGATTAGGGAACTAGGTGATTGGGTTACTGAGTGATTAAGCAACTAGGTGATTATGTTGATTGAGAGATATACTTAAATACTAAAGATGAACTTCCGTGGCTCCGTAACCATATCTAGCATATGAACCATCATAATATCTCATTTCTTCATTGTCGAGAATGGCTCTCACCTCTTGTTTTAGTCGCCCATTCCCTACTCCATGTATCACAATTAATTTTCTGTAACGTTTGGTAATTGCTTTGTCCAAGGCTTTTTGAAAATGGCGTAATTGAACATTTATAATTTCTGCATTACTCATTCCAGAATAATTATCTAGCAATTCTTCGATGTGTAAATTTATTTCCATCTCCAACATACCGTTGTTTTGAGCATGTGGCTTTGATTTCTTGGGTTTATCTGAATGATGAAGTTTTTGACTAAACAATTTTGATACATCAATTTTCTCTTCTTCTTTCTCTGGAATTGGCTCCGGCTCTCTAACGGCAGCTTCAATCATTACCAGTTCCGCAACAGCATAAGGAAACACAAAGCCATCGTCAATCGTTACTTCCACCATTTTTTTATTCATGACTTTCGTAATGATTCCTCCACCTTTTTCATTTAAGAAACTGACCTTATCTCCTATTCCAAATTTCATCTTGCTAAAGTAGAAAAGATTCTCCTGTTTTTTTATTATATTTGCTATGCATGAAAATCAAGTTTACACTATTTCTTCTCCTGCTTTCTACACCACTGTTGTTAATATACTGCGGATGCAGCAAAGATGTTCCTGCTACTATCTACAAAACACAAAATGTAATTATTGTTATTGTAGATGGTCCCCGTTTATCTGAAACATGGAATTATCCAACACGACAGTTTATTCCACATCGTTCAGCATTATTGTCGAAAGGTGTCTTTTGTAGTGCGTTTTATAATAATGGTACAACTTCTACAAACCCTGGTCATACAGCTGTTTGTACAGGTGTTTATGAAAACATTAATAATGGCGGTGCTGAATATCCAACTTGTCCCTCCATTTTTCAATATTGGTTAAAAACGTTTGATCGTCCAAAATCAGAAGCTTGGGTTATTGCCACCAAAGATAAACTGGAAGTTCTTTCTGATTGTAAAGATGTAAATTGGAAAGGTACTTACCGCCCTTCTACTGATTGTGGTAACTTAGGATTAGGAACAGGCTATCGTGAAGACCTAACAACTTTTATTAGTGCAACAACAAAATTAACAGCTAATCACATTCGTTTAGCACTTATTAATTTCAAACAACCAGATGCAGCTGGACACGGTGCCGATTCTTCTGCTTATTTACAAGGCATTTTAGATACTGATAATTATATTTATCAATTGTGGAATCAGTTACAAGGCGATGATTTTTACAAAAATCGAACAACCTTGATTGTTACTAACGATCATGGGAGACATACTGCCGGACATTTAGATGGATACATTTCACATGGCGATGGTTGTGATGGCTGTAGACACATCGAATTTTTTGCAATAGGCCCTGATTTTAAAGAAAGTTATACTTGTTCAACTCCTTATGAACAAATTGATATTTCTGCTACTATTGGTGAACTAATGGGTTTTTCTATTCCTACTTCTAATGGAAAAGTAATGAAAGATATTTTAAAAAAGTAATATATCAAAGGCTCCACTATCTCTTGTTGAAGAACATTTTTGACTAATCTTATCACATTCTTCTTTCCACCGTTTTACTTTGTATTCCGAATTAGATGCGTCAAAAATCAACATTTTTGCACGGAACATCCTAGTAATTTCTTCTATGCTCATTTTTGTATTGCTTGATACTATCAAATAATCCAACTCTATTTTTTTTGAATTATTCTTAGAGAATTGAATTGGCTTGTCCAACACAAACAATCGCTTGTCAAAAAACTGAACGAATTTATTTTTTACTTTTAACTCAGAACGTCCAAAATTCGCTGAAATAATTCTCGATTCTTTTAGTCCTAAGTCCCACCAATTATGCTTTACGTGAAATAATAAACGACTTTTGTTATGTGCAAAAACCGAATCGGTTAGCAATACATTTTGTTGTGAATAAATAAAGTCGATGGCTGTAGTTTTGGCTACATTGTAAACCACTATTTTCTTTTGAATGAATTGAGTTCGCTGTTCAATAACTTGACTAATCAAAATAAAAATGCAAAAGGAAAGTGCATAAACTAAAAACTTGTATTTGCGATTATTTAAATAGAAGAGAAATAAAATGACCAATCCAAACAACAGCCAAGTTTCCAGAACAGAAATAGAAATGCCCTCCAGCAATGAAAACGGAAGCGACTCAATCCACTTTACGGAAGCGTTCAGAAGCCAAATTAGCCATGAAAATGCAATTGCCAAGTATTTTACAAGGAGTGGAATTTGAGCAAATGTAAACAATGCAATTCCTACATAAATAATAAGGGTGGATATTGGAATCACAATTAGATTTGAAAGCAAAAAATAATTTGGAAATTGATGAAAATAATGCAAGCCCAAAGGGAAAGTAGCAATTTGAGCTGCAATGGAAACAGCAGTAATCATCCAGACTTGATTCAATATCCAATTATCAAACTCAAACCATTCGTAAATTTTTGGCTGAATATATACAATTCCAATAACTGCTAAATACGAAAGCTGAAACCCTACTTCCATTATCAAATAAGGATTTATCAATAAGAGAAAGAAGGCAGATGCGACTAATGTATTATAAATATTGGTATGCTTATTAAATGTTTTTGCTACAATTATAAAACTAAACATAGTTGCTGCTCTTAATACGGAAGGCGATAAGCCGGTGAGTGCTGCATAAAACCATAGAAAAAGAATCAATAGAACAGCTTTGATAATTCTTCCTTTTTTATTTTTATCCAGAAAAAACAATAGCCAACTAAAAACAATATAAACAATGGCAACATGCAATCCCGAAACAGATAAAACATGCAGTGCTCCTGTGCTTGAATAGGAAGAAATAATATCCGCATCTAATTTGTCTGTATAGCCTAATAACAATGCGGCTCCGACCGAAAGCTCTTCTCCGCTTACTTGATTTTTCGTTAATACTTCCAATAAATCATTTCTTAAACCGATAGAAAACTTTAAAATTGGATTACCACAATTCTTCTTTAAATTCGTCCAATCTCCGCTTTTTACATATGCTTGATGGTATATATTGTGAAACGATAGAAACCGTTTGTAATTAAATTCGCCAGGATTCTGAGGCTCTGCAACTTCTTTTATCTGAACATTTAATAATAGCTCATCGCCATACTTCAATGCCAATGCTAAAGAGTCTGTTTTAAGATAAACCAGTGCTTTCCCGGAGCAACTTCTCCACCCGCTTCCTTCTTTAATTGCAATCATTTCTAAGATGGTTTTTAATGACCTTTCTTTTTCGATATAGGAATCTGCCATGCGGGCATATACAGTGGTGTTGCCGGGACAAGAATGAGAAAAATGACTTGCAGAAAGTTTTTGAGTTTTATAAATGGTTAATTGATACGCAAAAATAAATAGAGCAGCATTTATTAAACATCCAAACCAAAAGGATTTACGATAGGAAATATTGAATTTTGGAACCAGAACGACAGCCGCACTAATGCAAAATAAAATAGCAGAATAAAAAAGAATATTATCAATGTGATGAGGTAAATAAACCGCAACGATGATTCCTACTAAAAAAGGAAGAAGTAACCGAACTAAAGGAGCCTGATTCCAGACTTTCATACATGGATTTTTGATGGGAGGCTAAAATAGAGAACTCTAAAAAAGCAAGGCAAGTATAAGCGCTTATCTTCGGGTAATAATTCTCAGCGTATCAATATAAATTAATAATAATTTCATGTCTGAATAATTTCCCAAAATCAATATTTATTATATATTTGCTTGTCTGCCGTGAGGTAGATTAAGAAGATAAATAAACTATAAACCCTAACATTTTTTATTATGGAAAACTTACAGTATTACTATGACATGGTGGATAAATGCATCAGCGATTTAGGTGTAGATCCGGCATCGTGTCGCGGTGAAAAAGCCGGACAGTGGAGTTTAAAAAAAGGTTCAGCATCGGTATGGATTGATGTATGGCACATTGAAGCAGAAAACAGAGGATACTTTCAAGTATTGGCTCCTGTTATGGAAGTTCCGCCTACAAATCAACAAGCATTTTTTCAGGAATTATTGGAATTGAATTATACTCTTTACGGAGTTGGATTTGTAAAATTCCAGAACTGGATCTATGTAAAATTAATTCGTGAGTGTGACGGATTAGAGCAAAAAGAAGCTGCCGCAACAATTAACCGTGTTGGTTGGTATGCAGATGAATATGATGATAAATTAAAAGTGAAGTACGGAATGACGGTTGGAGGAAGAGGATAATTCTTTGACTTCGCTTGGAATGACAAAAAATCAAAAAGGATAAAGCAAAAAATCCCGCTTCACATAAACTAAGCGGGATTTTTATTTCAGGTTACCAAAATATTGGCAATTTGTCATTTCAAGCGAAGCCGAGAAATTATTTCCAGCGATATTTAAAACTTTCATATTTCCCTTTGATTGCCATAACCAGTTCAAACTGGCTGGCACTCTTTATAAATTCGTCATTCAAATTCAGGTATTTGATAAAAGCATCAAACTCGTCATCCTTTAAATCGATGACATCATTCTTTACATATAAACGAAATAAATCTCTAAGAATGTCTCGCTTTAAATCTTCGTTCTCCCACTCTGCTACTTTTCGTTTGGATTGTTCAAATTTACTAAAACGCTCGTACAATGCGGTAATCGGACTTTCAAAAGCATTTGCTCCAGTTGTGCTGTAGGTCTTTTTTACTCCCAACTTATCTATGTCGTTTTGGATTTCATTTAAACCACGATTAGCAAATACACTTACTTCTTTTAATTCGAAATACAATTTCGATAAGGCTATTTGAAAATTTGAATTTCCATTTATTAAAGAATCCTTGAAACAAACATTTCTTACTTTAAACCCAATAGCAGAAAAAATAATTGTATCGGTTGGATCAATAGAAAAAGAAAATTTACCCTCTGCATCTGCAAATAAGCCATGATTGGTTCTTTTATTGATAATCATTAATCTGGTAAGAGGTAAGTCGATGTTTTCTTTGTCGTAAATTTTACCAGAAATTGTTGTTGCAGTTTGAGAGAAGGACAATACAGGTGTGAAAATCGCTATAAGTAGCAGTATCAATAGAAAAGGGAGTCGTTTGTTCATTGTATCAGAAACGCTATTTAATTCGATTTAGTATCAAGTGGTTCCATATCCATCAATTCCTCCGTTTCTACTTTTGTCTTTTTTTTTACCAGCTTGGCTTTCGATTCTTCTTTCCGAAGCAATCGCTCAATGTTTTTCTGATGTGTAATCAACACCATAATTGCAATAAGAATAGAAAAGATGATTAAAGAAGGGACTGTTGTTTTAAAAATAAAAATTACAATTACAGGAAAACAAATGGCTGAAATCATTGAGCCTAAAGAAACGTAACCTGAAATAATTAAGATGACAACAAAAATAGCCATGCAAATAAGCGCTCCGTAAAGATGAACACCTAAAACAATTCCCAACAGTGTTGCAATTCCCTTTCCGCCTCTAAACGATGCAAACAAAGGGAAAATATGACCCACTAAAGAAGCAATCCCTAAAACCAATTCTAGATTTATAAATTGTGTTCCTCCAACAGTGTAAGGACTGAAATAGGCTAAGTTGACTGCTAAAAATCCTTTTAAAACATCAATTAACAAAACAGGGATTCCTGCTTTTTTCCCAAGAACCCGAAAGGTATTGGTCGCTCCGGCATTACCACTGCCATATTCACGAACATCTATTTTATAAAAGAATTTACCAATCCACACAGCTGTTGGAATTGAACCCAAAAGATAACCAACTAGAAGCAATACGATATTTGTACTATTTATCACTTTCTTCCTTAGTTTCTGTTTTACGTAAGAATTGAGTTTTCTTTGCTGCCGTTGTTATATTGAAATTGTAGTTGGGTTCTTTTTTCTCTTTGTCGCCATCTTTCTGACGTTTTTCAGGCTTCAATTCCTTAATAGATGTATTGAATGCTTCATTAGAAGAAATAGCCAACATGGTTCCTCTGGTGTAATTAAAATAATACCAATTGTTCGCATCAATCTCTAAATAAATATTCAAGATATCACCACCACGTTTTTTAATGATTTCTATTCTACCATCAACATATTTATTTACCTGTGCTTTGTTGATATTACCAATTCCAATTTTCCCATACGATACATATGAACGAGTTTCTTTATTCCATTTCATTTTAAGATCCGTAATGAATAATGTCTTTTTCAATTCATCAGGGAATTTTTTGTAAGAACCGTATAAGTTTAATTGTGAAATTAACTTATCTGCCTGGTCTTTCCCGAGCATCTCACGCATCCCTTTTTCAAATACCGGTCGAGAGAAATCCGTTGCTTTTAAATCAACATTGGATACAAATGCATCCGACATTTTATCAACGGCTCCATCATCAAAGAAAAAGTCGACAGTCATGATCATATCGAAAATAGTTGAATCAGGAATCAATAAATGCACTGCACTACCAAATGATTCTATTTTCACTTGTCCGAAATCGCCACCTAAGTCCACTTTCCCTTCACCATACATTTTACATTGTGCAGTATTTAAGCTTAAATAATTCCCCGGTAATGAACGCTCAATTAATTTTTCTTTATTCGATATTCTATATTCTCTTGAGCTTTTATCAAAAAACAAGAAACCATCAGCAGGCAATACATGTGGATCGTTGGTTGATTCTTTTGGTGATAAAAAGGCTGAGTAGAAATGTGTTGAATCCGTTGTTACCATCATGGATGCAACAATCGGTTTTCCTAATATATCTACAGGATTTTTCGCAATTGGAATATAAATGTTGTTGGGGTTGATTTCAGACTCGAATTTAAACCATGTTCTTGGGATAGATTTACAATCGTGAGAAATGCGTGCAGCACCATCAAACACTAAAAAGTTTGCAGTAGCTTTCAGTTTTACTTTTCCGGTGTACTCAAAATTAGGACTCAATCTAAATTTTGAAGAATCAGGAATATTCGTTTCTGCATAGGTTTGAAATGTTGTATCCACACTTACGTTGCTAAAATAAAATGTTTGCTTTGTTTTTATTTCATCTACATAATCATAAAAACCGGAGCCTTGATATTTCTTTCTAGCAAAAACATTTGCTGTGCAGTTATATAAGTTGTGATACTTCGTAATAGAGTTGGCAACAATTTTCGCATTGGTAAACGTTCGCATTACAGCATCTTTATCTATAATTACATCGCCTTTATCAGGATAGATACGCGCATCTGCTACATTAATATATTTCACTTCTTTTGCGGAGATTACTTTTTTTCTTAAGTCAAATTTAGCGGAAGGTGATTGGAAGCGGAGCGAATCCTGACTTGGATGAACAGAAATAAATTCAGGACCAACCAAATCCAAATCTTCGTTTGCTGCTTTTTTAACAGCGTTTTTACTTGCTCCTAATTCTATCTGACTATCATCCATGTACCATTTGAAATTATCCATAAAACAGATGTACTGATTTACCGGAAATGACACAATAGATCCTTTACCATTGGAAGTAAATTCCCCTATTCGTTTTTCAAAATCTATTTTTGCATTTACGTTGTCTGTTGAAAAAGACTCAAGGCCAGCATCATCAACATCTTTAAGCCTAAAATTGGCCGTATCGGAAACAAAGGAATTGAATTTAAACTTTACATGTTTAGCATCTAATTTCGCATTAGAAAAATCAGCTCTTCCGCTTCCAAAAAGCTGTGCAGGGGTCATTGATACACGACCATTAAATTGTGATTGCCCGTTGTAATTCTGAAATTTCTTGTCTTTATGATTCCACACATTCATCACATCCTTTTTTGGGATCCAAAGTAATCGTGCATCTTCACCATGCAATTGTGGAAATTCAGGTTTTATTTTCTGCTCTGTGACATCATACGCTTGTGCTATACACCTGGTAGAATCGGGAAAAAATAGAAAGTCGCTCGATTTGGCTATGGAGGTTACATACTTTAACGTCCCATCACCATGTAAACCTTGATTACTTAATTTTATCGCTGCATTGTATGTTCCCTTGCCTCCATACATTGGATATCCATTCGCTGGCGTTTGAGTCACAAAACCTAAAGAATAATCAGGTTGCAAGGTTAACGATTCTTTAAATGTTGGAAATATCCCTGCAGTTTCCATGGTTCCCTTGAAAACCAACCCTTCATTTGAAAAGTTATCCAAACTATCTATTGTAAAGGGATCCAGTTTAAAATAAAAAGTTTCCTTTTTATATTTTCCATTCTGAATAGCTTTTTTATCATAATAGGCATACGATTCTTTAAAACTATTAAAGATCGGATACGCTGGAAAGGGTTTTCGCCCGGACTTATTCGCGGGATTATCTATTTCCAAATCTCCATTGATACTTTCAACAACAGTACGAACTTTCACAAGTGGATATTCTCCATAGGCATCGGGTTCACGCGATCTTACCATGATACGCAATGAATCCACATTTTTTAAATCGATTTTAAATTTGGTATAATCAAAAACAAATTCTTTTCCAAAAAAATCAAATCTTCCAGCATGAACCACACCTGCAAAACTAAAATCACGATTTTTCTTTAGTAAAATCTTTTGCTCCAATGGATAAATTACCACATTTTGAGAATCACTCATATGCACTTGACGAACTCCCATAATCGTCATATCAAAATTCAATAAGTTAATGGAAGCGTTGTTGGATCCACGAACAGAAGAAGGGAACTGAATCACATCATAATCAATATGTGCAGCACGTGCGGCAATGTAGGTGTATAGTTTTTCATTTACTACTACTTCATCATCTATTGGATCGTAAGTGATGAAACCTAAAGAAGACAAGCGCACTAAGTTTGGGCGAACATCATTGGGAGAAAATTTTAAATACTTTGCGTATTGATCTCCATAAAATTCTCGCGAGTCACCATTCTTTTTCACAAAGTCTCTCATTTGAATCAATGGATTGATTTGGTCAATTCCTTGAACTCTATCGTATCTATCTGTTCTAAAATAGGTGGAAGATTCAAACATGGCATCTTCTTGCGAATTTCCAACCAACATTCCTAAATCAATTTTAGGGTCGTCAATCTTCCATGTCAATTCTTCAAAATACATATCCACTTTATGGAAAGAATTTAAATAAGGTGATTTCGAAACACCATCTGTTGTTCGAATAAGAGATAACTTGCGTTCGTTAACAGCAAATTTCATGTTCACACTCGGATGTGTGATAGAGTCTTTGTCGAAATAAAAAACAATGTTTGTCGACTCCGCAGTTAATTTATCTTTTGTGATGCCAATCAATTTTGCTCCAACAATTAAAAATGGTTTTCCTTCTCGTTTAAAAATCAATTTAGCATCTTCTTCTTTATTACCCGAGCCAAGCACCTTAGCTCCACGTTGCGTAAACCCTCCGTCATAATCAACATCTTTTGCGATGTTAGGAATTAACATCCGTTTATTATAAGAGTCGAAACGAGGATAAGAAATGTTGCCTTCCTTTTCAGAAATAACTTTTTCAGTCAACTGTCCCAATAAGGGTTTCTGAAAATAATTTTTATTGTAAAACACTACTGAATCTGCTGTATAACCGCTTGTTTTTAAAGTAATCTGATATTTTTTCAACTCAGCCCACACCACATTGTCTTCTTGCCCTGATTTTTTCCAAGTTACCTTACCTCCTTCTCCAATAAAAACGCCTTTATAGGGATAATAAACTCCCTTGGTATTATAAATTATGCCTGTATCGTTCTGGTTGTTGGCAATGCGAAGATTTAAGCTTGGGAAAATTACTTTGGGCACACTGTCGTATTCGAAAATATATTTGTTGCTGTTGGAGCTATATCTGATAACTGCTGAATTATAAAATGAATTAGTAGCAAACAAATTATCACTCATTTCTAAATAATCCGAGAAATTTTTGATTGCTTTTCCTGCTAATATTTTATTGATACATTCTTGCCAAGTCAAAAAGTTGTCTTCGCTGTGAGTGGAGTTTATAAAATTCATTACAGAATTAAAATAGCTTTTGTATTCTGGAAGAATGCGAAGTTTCTTTTTAATCATCAGATTACAAGAACCAACGATTGATTTTTTTAGCTTCTCGGTACATTTAGGGTTATTCCAAGCTAAAGCAAAGGCTTCCATATACTCTTTAATTTCTTTTTTATCCATATTTGTTGCATCAAACATGGTCTTAACTTCTCCTAAAAACAAAAGCGGATCTTCCGAAAATTGTTTGATTGGATTCAACTGAGAATAGGATTTTTCTGAAAGAAAAAAGACTACTAAAAAAAGAAAGGTATATTTTAATTTTCTCATTGTTCTGTTTCTAATTTGTAAAATGAAGAGCAGCCCACTGGTTGCTGATTTTACTGCCTTCATATTTTAAGCCAAGATTTTCTGCCTTTGCTTTTAATTCATCAATATCTGTTTCAAAAAAACCACTCAACACCAAATTTCCACCTTTTTTTAAGACTTTTTGAAACACAGGAATGTCTGCCAACAATACATTCTTATTAATATTAGCCAATATAGTATGAAATATTTTTCCTTGCAAAATTTGAGCATCTCCTTTATGAACAAGTACATTGTTGATATTATTTTTGGCCAAATTCTCTATTGTATTCTCATAACTCCAATCGTCTACATCTACAGCCTCAATTGGATTTGAGCCTAACATAGAAGCTACAATAGCTAAAACGCCAGTACCGCAGCCCATGTCTAAAAGCGACTCGTTTTTAACATTTAATAACATTAAATACTTAATCATCAGCTGGGTTGTATCGTGGTGACCAGTTCCAAACGACATTTTTGGTTCTATAATCACATCCAATAAAAAGCCGGCTTTTTTCTCATGAAACGGAGCTCTGATGTAACACTTCCCCTCAACTTCTATTGGTTGGAAACTGCTTTCCCATTCTTTATTCCAATTTTGTTGAGGAATTGTTTTTGTTTTAAAATCAATCGTGAAAATATCCTCAAAGTCTCCCAATGCTAATTTTAGTTCGTCTTCACTGTATTCTTCTTCTTTTATATATGCATTAAAACCAGCTTCTGTTTCTACAAAACTTTCAAAGGCGAGTTCTGAGAGGGTTGCGATAAGCACATCAGAACCTTCTGCTTTGGGTTCTACAGTAACTGAAACTTCAATGTAGTTCATGGATATTCGATTATTATTGTTACGAAATGATTGTCATTCCGAGCGGAGTCGAGGAACTAAAAAGAATTTGCAATAGCATTGAAGTCGGATGATTTCAAAGAGGCTCCACCTATCAATCCTCCATCAATATCTGCGCAAGCAAAAAGTTCTTTTGCATTTTGAGGGTTGCAGCTTCCACCGTAAAGAATTATTGTGTTTTCAGAAATTCCTTTTCCATACTTTTTATTTATTTCAGTACGAATAAAATCATGTACTCCTTGAGCTTGATAGCTGGTGGCCGTCAATCCTGTTCCTATTGCCCAAACGGGTTCGTAAGCAATGATTACTTTAGCAAAATCGGTTGCAGATAATTGAAATAAGCTGTCTTTAATTTGCGCTCTTATTTTTTCTAAATGAGTATTTGCATTTCGTTCTTCAATACTTTCCCCGATGCAAAAAATGGGAATTAAATTTGCTACTATTGCGCAGTTTAATTTTTGAATTAAAAGTTCATTCGTTTCTCCTGCATACAATCTTCTTTCTGAATGTCCGATAATGACATACGTTGCTCCTGTGGAAGCAATCATCTCTGCAGAAACTTCTCCTGTATATGCACCAGAAGTTAAATGATGACAATCCTGTGCTGCAACAGCAAAATCAGTTTTGGATTTTAATTTTTCTGCAATCGCTGGTAAATGAATATAAGGCGATGCAATAATTTTTAATACAGCAGTTGAATCTGAAGAAGAAAGAATCTCATCTACCAATTCCAGCCCTTGAGAAAGGGTTTTATTCATTTTCCAATTTCCGGCTACAATCTTTCTTCTCATTTAAATATAATTTCTTAACTCTAAAGTTCAATAATTCTATAACTTTAAAACTAGTTTACTGAACTCTTACACGCGGATCTAAAATTCCATAAACAATATCAACACCAATGTTAATCACAACAAATATCATAGCGAATACTAATGTTGCACCCATTACCACAGGTAAATCGTTTTTGTTCAAGGCATCTACCACTTCGTAACCAATTCCTTTCCAGTTGAAAATAATTTCTACAAATACCGCTCCGGCCATCAAGCCTGCAAACCAACCTGAAATAGCTGTAATAACTGGATTTAAAGCATTTTTTAAAGCATGCTTAAATACTACATTGTAATAACCCAAGCCTTTTGCTGTTGCTGTTCTGATATAATCCTGAGAAAGCACATCTAACAATGAACTGCGTGTTAATTGAATGATAATAGCTAATGGTCGCAATCCCAATGTGATGGTTGGTAAAATCAAATTTTTCAAATCTAAATGTTCATCACCAAAATCATCAATGGCATAAAGCGAACCTACGTTGTTTAAACCTGTATAATCGCGCAACACGAAACCAAAGAACCAGGCAATTAATAGTCCCATAAAGAACGATGGTAAGGCCATTCCGAAAATTGCAAAAATTAATGAGCTTTTATCAAACCAGGAATTCTTTTTGATGGCAGAAAATATCCCCAGTAAAATTCCAAAAATAGCTCCGAAAGTAATGGATGAGAAGGCCAAAATTGCTGTCTCCGGAAGTGTTTCTATCACAATGTCTGATACTTTACGTTTGGTGATGTACGACCTTCGCAAATAAGGATATTTAAGCACCATCACTTTTGAACTCGACACAGGAAATAATTTCACATAAGAAGAATATTTTTCTCTGCTCAAATACAAGTAATGTTCTTTGTCAGTTGAATTGTGAATAGACAAAGGAGAAAGGTCATTCAAATACATTAAAAATTGCGTAGTCATCGGCTTATCTCGACCTAAATCTTTATTGATAGCATCAATTGAAGCCTGATCAGCTCGTTGCCCTAACATCATACGCGCAGGATCTCCCGGCAATACGTTAAATAACAAAAAGACCACAGTGATAACACCCAGCAACACAAGAAATCCGTAAAATAATCGTTTAACAATGAATTTTATCACAAGCTTATTTCTTTAAATATTTTTCTTTCACATCGTTGTAAGAAGGAAATGAATGATGATGCCACATATCAATTACTGTTCCTGCTTTTAATAGCATTAATCCCGGATTGGAACGTATCATTGTTTTTAAAACAGTTCCATCGCTAGAATAAAATTGAAAATTCGTTTTTGTTTCTAATTTGAATTTTTCAATCGACTCTTTTGTTGACGATGTTAACACTACAAATGTTACACTGTCTTGTTTACAAAGTGCTTCAAAATCATTGATCTTTCCAAACACATCTTTATTTGCTTTGTCTAAATCGTAACAAATTAAAAGAAAATTATAACTCGGATTTTCGATTATGTCTTGTGTATAATCAGACCCTTCAGCATTGGAGATACTGAAATCTTTAATCTTGGCTTCTACTCCTTTTTTTGTTACTTCTGTTCTGCTGTCCACATAATCGTATTGAACATCCCAGCCATCCGGCCATTTATCAAACTCCTTTGTTTCGCCTGTTTTTTTGTCCTTCAGTTTGTAAAAGTATTTCAGTTCATCTGGAACACCTTTTGTTTGCTCTGGAATATTCTTTCCGATTGCATAAGCACGAAAATCTTTTACAGGTAAATAATTGTAAGTGTAAAGCGGAAAGGCTGTTGTAGCGATGGTAATAACAATAAGAAGTGCATTCTCCAAACGCGGACCGAAAATCGGATTGATAAAACGTTTGCCAATAAACAAAATGATTATTGCAACAAGTAAAATTATGTCTTTGGTGAAAGATTGCCATGGTGTTAAGTGAAGGAAATCGCCAAAACAACCACATTCCTTAACCACATCGTAATACGCTGAATAAAAGGTAAGGAAAGTAAAAAACACAATCATCAGCAAAAGCAGCCATAATGTTGCTTTTCGCCTTGCTCCCATCAGTAAAGTAAACCCTAGGACTATTTCAAAAATGCAAATAAAAATGGAAAGAGGAAGTGCTAAAGGATCTAAAAATTCTATTTTGAACACGCCAAAATATTCAACCAGTTTATATGAAAACCCCAACGTATCATTGGCTTTTATCAATCCGGAAAAAATGAACAAAGCTCCGGTACCAATGTGAATGATCCTGAAAATAATAAATAAAATGCGTTTTAGTAGCTCCATTATTTTTCTTCGTCTATCTTAATCAATGCGAAAATGGCGTAATTAATCATGTCGTGGAAATTTGCATCCACACCTTCTGAAATAATTGTTTCGCCTTTATTGTCTTCAATTTGCTTGATGCGTAAGAGTTTCATTAAAATCAAATCAGTTAATGAACTTACTCGCATATCGCGCCAAGCTTCACCATAATCGTGGTTTTTGTTTTCCATCAGGCTTCTCGCCTCACTTGAATGTTTATCAAATAACTTACTTACTTCATCCGGTGGCAATTCCATTCGCTTGTCATCCTTTAATTCCAACTGTATCAAGCCTATAATAGAATAATTGATAATGCCAATGTACTCCGAACGAGCATCTTCATTGATTTTTTGAGTACCTTTATCCTCAATATTTCGGATGCGTTGGGCTTTAATAAAAATTTGATCGGTAATTGAACTGGTGCGCAGAATACGCCATGCAGTCCCATAATCCTTCATCTTTTTAATAAAAATATCTTTGCAAGCGAGTATTGCGGAATTATATTGAGTAAACGTTTTAGTCATAAAAAGTAATTAGAGAATTGGTGCATTAGAGAACTGGAGAAAATTGAAAGCCCCAAATCAATAATTTTACAATTCAAGAATTCTACAAATCAACAATTAATAGTGGCACAAGATACTGATTTTTCTCAAAAAATAGAACGGATTTCTGACCAAAGGTCTACTCCCTTGATAATGGGCATTTTAAACGTGACTCCCGATTCGTTTTTTGATGGTGGAAAGTACGTGGAGAAAAGCCACTGGTTGGAGCAAGCAAAAAAAATGATTGATGAAGGTGCTGATATTATTGATATTGGTGCTTGTTCTACTCGTCCGGGCGCCCCACAACCCTCTGAAACAGAAGAATTGGACCGATTAATAAAAGTGATAAAGTCGGTTAGAAAAGCACATCCTCAAACCCTTATTTCTGTGGATACTTACAGAGCAATAGTTGCAGAGCAGGCCGTTGCTTCTGGAGCTAATATTATCAATGATATTTCGGGTGGAACATTGGATGCTAAAATGTTTGAGACGGTTGCAAAATTAAACGTTCCTTATGTGTTGATGCACATTCAAGGAAACCCACAAACCATGCAGGAAAATCCTGTTTACAGCGATGTTGTGAAAGAAGTGCTAGCCTTTTTTGAAGAAAACCTAAAGAAACTAAATGCTTTAGGCGTAAAACAGGTGATTTTAGATCCAGGATTTGGCTTTGGAAAAACACTGGAACACAACTACGAACTGCTTAAAAATTTAGAAAAACTTCAAGCATTTAACCTACCCGTTTTAGCTGGACTCTCAAGAAAATCAATGATTAATAAGTTATTGAATATCAGTTCAAAAGATTCAATCAACGGAACAAGTATCTTAAATACAATTGCTGTTCAAAACGGAGCTAAAATACTGCGGGTTCATGATGTGAAGGAAGCGGTTGAAGTGGTTCAAATACATCACTATTTAAAACAAAATTAATATGCGTTTATCAAAAATTTTATTTGTGTTTTTATTGGTGCTAAGTCAATACAACAAGTAAAAGTCATTGCGCAACTTTCTTGGGGACTTACGTAATAAAGCAATAATTCATGTCCGTTATCATCCAATCTTGAAATTTTCAAAGTGCCTGAAAGGACTATTGGTATAAAACGAACCGTTTGTCCAATTGTCAAGAATAATGTCACCTTCTTTTGCGGAAATATGTTTAGCTTTCTCCTCAAATTCTTTTAGTAATTCAGGTTCAAAAATGTGTTTAAATTGTTCAGTAATATTCAACAGTCAAAGGTAAAAGAGAATGTAATTTTGACACTAAATATTTTCATCTATATTAATTGGCTATTACGTTTGAAGCGAAGTGAGGGTTTCTCATTGAAACTCTTTTCCCTCCGGTTCTCAATGTTGAAAAGTTATTCCTCCAAATGATACAAAGTCAATCCTGCAATAGGTGTTTCGGTAATTGTATCAATGTTCACACCTTTTGTTGTTGCTACCGCTCTTAAAATATTGCTATAATAAAAAGCAACCGAGCCGGTACAACTTAATTTCACTTCTTTGTGCTTTTCATATTTACAAATGTGCTTATCGAAAAATTGGTTGAAACAAGCAGCTACTAAATCAATTACAAATTGCTCTTTTATATTTTGATAAATAAATTTGCTAAAAGAAGCTAGGAATCGGTTGGGCATAGGTTGACGATAAACCGCATCAATAATATCATCTTTATTTAATTTAAAACGAGCAACAAATCTATCAGCAATATCTTTTGGTAATTCATCATTTAAAAACGCTTGGATGAATATTTTCCCGATATGTGCTCCACTTCCTTCATCACCTAAAATATATCCTGTCGAAGTTCTATTTTCTATGATACTTTTACCATCATAATAACAAGTATTTGCTCCTGTCCCTAAAATGGCTGCAATTCCAACACTTTTTCCGCATAAGGAACGTGCCGCTCCAAGCATATCACTATATATTTCGATTTTGCTTTTTGGGAACACTTCTGATAATGCTTTTTCTACAATTCTCTTCTTGTCCTCTACTCTACAACCAGCTCCATAAAAAAAGACATTAGATATTAGATTTAAGATATTAGATTCGAATTGAGGAATCAACTCGCTTTTAAGAACCAATGTTATTTGTTCCGTTGTATGAAAATAAGGATTCATACCTTGAGTGGCAAACTGATGAATTTGTTTGTTTTCATCAATTAACCGCCAATCGGTTTTAGTTGAGCCACTATCTGCTATTAGAATCATTGGGCTAATTTAGAAATCTTATAGTTTAATTCCTAAAGTTAAATAAATGCTTCTTCCATCAGAAGGGATAATACCTGGACCAGGATAACCATCCGATCTTCTTGTGAAATATTTATTATCAGATAAATTATTTACTCCTGTTGAAACAGAAACCCACTTATAACTATAGCTCATAGCTAAATCCATTATATAATATTCTGGAATAATACCTGTAACTGCATTGGATGAGTATACAGCATTTGTTGCATCTGTATATTGCTCAGAAGTATTAGAATATTGATATGTAATTTTAAATTTCTTATATGAAATACCAATACCTGTTCTTAAAATCATAGTCGGAACAAATTCCACCTTCTTATTTTCAAATGCACTTTGTTTTGAGTCAATATATTTAGCATCAATGTATGAGAAGTTTCCAAAAATAGAAACACCTAATTGTTTTTTCGAACCAGCAAATAATTTAAATACATCCACTTCTACAAAGGATTCCAAACCAATATTTCTTGAATCTGAAATATTAGTTCTAAGTCTGTATGGCTGATAAGTAAATGAATCCACTAGAAGGACTGAGCCAATTCTATCATTATATTTCAAATAAAAAAAACTTAAATCAAAGCTTAGATAATTTTTCAAGCTACCTCTTATTCCTATGTCTGACGAAAAACCTTTCTCATCCTTTAAATTTACATCCACTCGCATATTTGGATTAACTATTCGCATATCATTAAAATTAATCGAACGATAGTTTTGTGAGAAATTGGTATACAATTCCATGTGTGAAGAAAGTTTGTAGCCCATACCTAGTCCTAAAAGCACAAAATTTCTATAATTGCTTCTATTGTCTTGCACTTGAGCTTTGTATATAACATTTCCAGCCAAATCAGTATATTGCTCATTGTAATAGCCATCGGATTTAGTTGAAATGTATTCGAAACGAATACCAGGTGTAACATTAAATCTTGGAGTTAATCGAAAAACATTTTCCGCGAAAAAAGCAATGTTTTCACTTGGAAATTTATAATCCGAATGCTCTAAATCATTCGGATTTAAGTATTGAAAATCAGCATCTGAGCTATCAGAACCCAAGCCTTGTTTGCGAAATGTTAAGCCACGATAATACCTTCCTCCAATTAAAAAAGTAGAAACGTTTTTTACAAATAAATAACGTTTTAAATATCTGAGTTCGGCTCCTACGTTTCTAAATTTATCTTGTAGCAAATCCCTTTCTGTCATAGGATCCGTTCGATTTATTAATCCTAAAAAGCCAAGGGCATCACGTTGAGCATAAAGCCCAAATGTTCTAAAATTCAATCTTGATTTTTCCGAAAATTCATAGTCGAAATTGATAGCAAATAAATTCCAATTAACCTTAAACCAGTTTCGGGACCTTAACGATTGTCGCGCATCTTTTTTAAATTGATTATCGGTTAATCCACCTGCTTGTTGAGCTAAGTAATCCATAAATGTGTATTCAGCAGTCACTTTCAACTTTTCCTTATGAGAATAAGAAACAGAAGCGTGAGCAACATGAGCATTGAATCCTGAATTTTTTCTCCAGCCTTCTCCTACTTTATATTGATAAAAAGTATAATAGCTCCATCCCTTTTTGTTACCAGCAACACCAATAAAAGTGTTGTAAAAACCATAAGATGCGGCTGTTTGTTTAGCTTCAACAGAAAAAGCTTTGTTTTGGGGAGCTTCTTTAAATTTGAAATTTATAAATCCACCAAACTGAGTTCCGTATTGTAAAGATGCCGCACCTCTAACAACTTCAATTCGTTCAAGTGCCTCTGCAGGTGGAGTGTAATAACTTTCTGGATATCCTAATGCATCAGCACTTATATCATAGCCATTTTGACGGGTATTGAAATTTGAAACTCTATTCGGGTTAAGGCCTCTTCCTCCTATTCCTAATTGTATTCCTGAACCATCACTTTCCCATATGTTCAGCCCTGCTACTTTGTTATAGATTTGTCGAGCACTATTTGTAGAAAGATTCGCAGCCGTTTCATTTAATAGAATTACTTCATTTTTTTTACCTGCAAAAATGGCTGTTCCTTCAATTTGATTTAATCGAGTTACTCCAAAATTATTATCACTCCCTTCGCCTGTAATTGAAACTGTTTTAAGAGTATCACTTTTAGCCACAGTTGTATCATTTTGTCCGTAAACAAAACAATTAAAGAATAAAAATAAAAGTAGTAAAGAGGACTTGTACAACATTGCTATTTCTGTTCAGATGGCAACAACCACCATTTATGATGAAAGCCATCTCTAACTTTTGTTAAATCAACGTATTTATTAATGTAAAGTCTGCTTCCTTTTCCATTTAGACTAACATAACTTTCTACCGTAATTTTAGGATTTTTAATCCCTAGTTTTTGATATTTTTCTTTAAGATAATGAGCATATTGTATAATCATATCGGGTTGAGTTGCCATCATTTTCTCTTGATTTACAGTTAAATCATTATCTACCATTGCTTCTCCACTCCTACCCGTATCATTGTCAGTAACATAAAAGAAAGTCTTGCCTGCTTTTTCCATAAGCATAACTCTCCAAGAAAAACGATAACCTTGTTCTGTCCAAAATAATTGATCAGGATAGAATAAATATCTGAATGGCAAAAGTAATTGAATTGAGAAATGAAGAATGAAAAAGCCAACAAAAACTCGAACAATTGATCTCCTAAATTGATAATTAATAGTTACTTCTTGTTCCATTACTTTTTTAAACTTATCTGAAATTTTTCGAATTGCTGAAATAATTTTCAAATGGAATCCTTCAGAGAAAAAAATTAGTGTTGCTAAAATCATAATGTATGGAAACATCCCAATTTGAAATAAAATTCTTGTTAATACATGAAAAACAATAACAAAAACATAAGCAATGGTTCTAGTCTTTTTGATTGATAAAAATAACGGAATGGTTAAATCATAAAATGCACCAAACCAGCTGAAAAAATAAGCTACCCAGACTT
>Ga0163149_10002051_pt1 | contig 24972 bp, 12 predicted proteins | sample OliLakLV19MP5G1_FD_148604 | JGI IMG/M metagenome (GOLD analysis project Ga0163149, IMG submission 148604) | Freshwater microbial mat bacterial communities from Lake Vanda, McMurdo Dry Valleys, Antarctica - Oligotrophic Lake LV.19.MP5.G1 | ecosystem: Environmental > Aquatic > Freshwater > Lake >... | reverse complement strand
ACTTACCAACGGCTCCGTAACATTAATGCCAAATGGCGAACAAGTACGTGTAATGAACATCAAAGATGGTTATGCATTGCAATTAGCTGCTAAAAAAGGCTACAAAATTGCCATTATCTCTGGCGGAAAATCAGAAATGGTACGTACACGATTACTTGGATTGGGGATAACCGATGTTTATTTGGGTTGCCATACTAAGATAGATACGTTTAAAGAGTTTATTGAAATTCATAAAATTAACCCCGATGAAATACTTTATATGGGTGATGATATTCCTGATTATGAAGTAATGAAACGAGTTGGTGTTCCAACTTGTCCTAATGATTCGGCTCAGGAAATAAAAGATATTTCTATTTACATTTCAGATAAAAAAGGTGGAGAAGGTGCTGTGCGCGATGTGATTGAGCAAGTATTGAAAGTACAAGATAAATGGTTGGATAAAGAAGGATTTGTATGGTAGGTAATAGTTCAAGGTTTTAAAGTTTAAAGTTCAAAGTTTTATGTTAGCATTTCTTAAATTAATACGAATACAAAATTTACTCATCATTGCATTCACGCAGTATGTGGTGCGTTGGTGCATTATTTATCCTATTATTAAAGTCAGCAGTACTTTTTACGAACTACAACTTTCCGAACTTAATTTTTTCTTACTTGTTCTTTCGACTGTAATGATTGCTGCGGCTGGTTACGTTATTAACGATTATTTTGATGTTAATATTGATAAGGTGAATAAGCCAGAACGCATGGTTATTGGCAAAGGAGTAAAGAGACGCGTTGCAATTGGCGCACATACTTTAATAAATGTTTTAGCAATAATGATTGCTCTTTACGTTGCCTATTCAATTGACTCTTGGAGATTAGCTTTAATCCATTTTGTTTGTGCTGGAGGTTTATGGTTTTATTCAACTAGTTTTAAACGCCAATTTTTAATTGGAAATGTTATTATTGCATTATTTACAGCCCTGGTCCCTCTAATTGCTGTTGTTTACAATATGATTCCGATTTATCGCGAATACATTCCTATTGAAGAAAATTTAAGTTTTATTTCTGTTTGGGAATACACCATTGCTCTTTCATTTTTTGCTTTCATAACAACTCTATTACGTGAAATCATCAAAGACATTGAAGATGTGGATGGTGATACAGAATACGGCTGTAAAACAATGCCCATTTTAATTGGAATAAAAGCTACTAAGAACATTGCAATGTTTATAGCTTTCTTAACAATAATCTGCCTAGTCTTCATTCAAATTGAATTTTTAAAATTAGATGATATAGTTTCGTTAGTTTATTTTATTGTTGCCTTACAACTACCTTTGGCATTTTTGATATACAAAATAAAAACAGCACAAGAGAAAAAGCAATTTCGCTTTGCAGGTAATTTCTCAAAATTTATCATGCTGATGGGAATTTTATACCTTTTTGTATTCGCTTACCTAATACTTCACGACTTCCTGCATGTCATTTGAGAATCTTAAAAAATATCAATTGCTGTTGGCATCCAAATCGCCACGCAGACAATATTTATTGAAAGAACTCGGATTGGACTTTGAAGTCCGCACCAAAGAAATAGACGAAAGCTTTCCTGACAATTTAAAAGCACAAGAAATTCCACTTTATCTCTGCAAAAAAAAAGCAAATGCCTTTGATGAAGAATTAAAGGACAACAGCATTGTTATTACTGCTGATACAATTGTTTGGTTGCCCGAAACCAAAGAAGTACTTAACAAGCCCGAAAACTTTAATGATGCAGTTCGTATGCTACAATTACTTTCCGGAAAGATGCATGAAGTATATACGGGAGTTTGTTTAAAATCCAAACACAAAACAAAATCATTTTATGCTTTGACAAAAGTTCATTTCAAACCACTTACCTTGCAAGAGATAGGGTTTTATGTAAGCAACTATCAACCTTACGACAAAGCAGGTAGTTACGGAGCTCAGGAGTGCTTGCCAACCGAAATGAATCCTTGCTCCAAAGAAGAAATTGATTTCCTGACTAGTTTAAACAAAACTAACATCATTATAGAAAGTCGCTCCGAAATGAAGGCTGGCAATGGACTTGTTGCTATTGAAAAAATTGAGGGTTCGTACTTTAATGTAATGGGCTTGCCGGTGAAGGAATTGTATGAAGAATTGTTGAAGTTTAATCAACTGTGAGCCCCTTTCTACAAAAACTAGTAAAATGCAAAGCCCCGAGAAAAATTTCTCAGGGCTTTTTCTATTTAATTTTTTATGATTAACTCACAACTTTTTTTACTAAGTCAGCTGCTTCTTGCAGAGTAATTGCAGAAAACACTTTTAATCCTGAATCGTCAATAATTTTTTTTGCTTCAATAGCGTTTGTTCCTTGTAAACGAATGATGATTGGAACGCTAATGTTTCCAATGTTTTTATATGCATCTACAATTCCTTGTGCAACTCTATCGCAACGTACAATTCCACCAAAAATATTTACTAAAATTGCTTTTACATTTTTATCTTTTAAGATGATACGGAATGCTTGCTCCACACGTGCAGCATTTGCAGTACCTCCAACATCTAAAAAGTTGGCAGGATCTCCGCCTGATAATTTAATGATATCCATTGTTGCCATTGCTAATCCAGCACCATTCACCATACAACCAACGTTACCATCTAATTTCACATAATTTAAATCATGTTCTCCGGCTTCAACTTCTGTAGGATCTTCTTCTGTTTTATCACGTAAAGCCAATAAATCGGGGTGACGAAAAAGTGAATTTCCATCTAACGAAACTTTAGAATCTACCGCAATGATTTTATTGTCAGATGTTTTTAAAACAGGATTGATTTCAAACATCGATGAATCTGTTGCTTCGTAAGCTTTATAAAGCGAAGCAATAAATTTTGTCATTCCTTTAAATGCTTCTCCGCTTAGTCCTAAGTTAAAAGCAACTTTACGACATTGAAAATCGCGCAAACCAACTGTCGGATCAATTTCTTCTTTGAAAATTAAATGAGGGGTATCGTGTGCAACTGTTTCAATATCCATTCCTCCTTCTGTAGAATACATAATTGTATTTCTACCTTTTGATCTATCCAAAAGAACGCTAACGTAAAATTCTTTTGTTTCTGATTCACCAGGATAATAAACATCTTGAGCGATTAATACTTTAGATACTTTTTTTCCTGTTGCACTTGTTTGAAGTGTGATCAAATTATTTCCCAAGATGTTTGTAGAAATAGTTTTTACATCGTCCAATGATTTAGCCAATTGAACACCACGTTGTTCTGTTCCTGCAATTTTACCTTTACCGCGACCACCAGCATGAATTTGTGATTTCACAACCCACCATCCGGTACCAGTTGTTTTTTGCAATTCTTTTGCAGCTTCAACAGCTTGTTCAGGTGTTTCAGCAACAATACCTTCCTGGATTGCAACTCCAAAGCCTTTTAAAACAGCTTTCCCTTGATATTCATGTATGTTCATACGATAATGGTTTTAGATTTAAGAGTTTCAAAAGTATGTTTTTTATTGAAGAATATCAAATTTGTTTTATCCACAATTTTCGAACTTTGCAAATCATTTAAAAACCATAGAAAATAGCGCTTCACTTCTGTTGTCGGGACATTACAGACATTAACGAACAACCTTTGTTTGTATTTGCTATTAACAGATCCCGACTTTTGTCGGGATTAGTCAGACTAAGCATTCTAACCTTCGCTTGTATTTGCTACCAGCAGATCCCGACTTTTGTCGGGATAAGTCAGACTAAGCATTCTAAAGAATGCTTAGTCTGACTAAATAAAAAATCCCCTAACACTTTCATGTTAAGGGATTTCAAAAAATATAGAAAAACACTATTTCTCTTCTTCTGTTTTAGGTGTTTCGCCTTTTTTAGCGTAACGAGTTCTGAATTTATCAACACGTCCTGCTGTATCTACCAATTTAACTTTACCAGTATAGAAAGGGTGTGACATGTGAGAAATCTCCAACTTAACAATTGGATACTCATTTCCATCTTCCCACTTTACTGTTTCTTTGCTTTCAACACATGACTTTGTTAAGAATGAATAATCAATACTCAAATCTTTAAATACTACTAAACGATAGTTTTCTGGGTGAATTCCTGCTTTCATTTTATTCTTTTTTTTATTTCGGACTGCAAATATAGGTATTTGTATTAAATCTACAATGTTTTTAAATAAAATCTTTTATAACCCAATCAGGCTGGCATTTTAACACATAGAAACATAGGAAATTAAGGAAGCTAAAGCTCTTGTAGTCGCTCATAGGCTATGTATAAAGCTTGCTTTATCTATCTGAAATAGAAAACACAGAAATCTATAAAAATTATGTTTATATGTGTTATAAATTTTCAAGCCATAGTTAAAAACCTCTTATCTTTGTTCCATGAAAAAAGCCCTTTTCAAGATACTTGCAAGCTTCAACAAGGCTGTTCTACCCAAATACTACATGAAGGATCTCAAAAACCTTAAAAAGTGGGAAATGGCATTAATTGGCTATAAATATTGGGTAACAACCAATTCCTTGGACTAGTCAATTAACTCCTGCAACCAAGCATCTTTCACACCAGCATCTTTTGCAATTTTTAACTTCTGAAAGGCTTCCTCTTTGGTTGTACATTTAAACATGAAAATGTAATTGAAGTTCTTCGGTCCGGAATATACCCAATCAACCGTTTGATAGCCTTTTGCTACAAAACGCTTTGTCTCCGCTTCAGCTAAATCTCTATAAAAATAAGTTCCAATTACTACATAATAACCTTTTGCTGGCTTATATCCATCTTCATCAGTAAACTCTACTTTTTGATTAGTCACAATCAGCACTCCATCTTCAACTCTCTTATTACTACTATTGGCGGCCATTTGCGAGTTTTGATTTTCGCTATTAGGAGCAATGTTTTGATTAGATGCTTGTTGTTTCGACAACTCATCCACTTTGTCACTCAATTCTTTTAACTTTGCTTGGCTTGCATTTAACTCTGTCGCCAGACTATCCATGCGTTTTGCAGTAGCTTCATTTTCTAATCTTTTATCTTCTTTTGGTAATTCAGCAATTTCTGCTTTTTTATTTTTTCCGAATTTAAAATTCAACATTAATTCATGCGCCATTCCTGAATATTCACCAATATCACCAATAATAAAATCGTAGGAATAACCTACATACAATTGCTTATGAATACAAAATCCAACATTGGCTCCAACTGCATAACCACTTTTATATGTTGCTCCAATCCAAAATTTATCTTGCCAATCGAAGTTTACATTCCCATCGTACTGAAATGGAGTATTGGGTACAAACCTTACCAATCCTTGCGGAGCGACAGACAACCCTTTTTCTTTATTGATATAATATTTGTATTTTAGTGAAGCCATGTAATGACGAGCCTGTGTATAGTAACCACGAACATTGCTTGTGTCAACATAATTTACTCTATTTCCAATCAATTGCGGAACAGCAACACCAAATTCTAAATCCTTCCAAACAAATGCCAGTCCTGCATTTCCATTGAATACCGTTTTGCGTTGCGAGTCGGAAAATAAAGTTGGATCGTTTGCTGATTCTACTAATGCTTTTGAATAATCAACTGTGTGATCAACCACACCAATAGAAACACCAAACTGCAAATGCATATCATCATTGATGTTTAGACGATATGAATAAGACAAGTCTCCTCCTATTCTATTTGTAATTCCTTTTCTATCGCTCACCAACATTACACCTAATCCTACTTTTTTATTCATCAAACTACCATCGAATGTAGCAATATTCAATTGAGGAGCACCTTTAAAATCCGACCATTGTGCACGACTGATAAACATCACATTGGTAGCATCACCCGTTCCTGTAAAAGCAGGGTTGTATACCATCGGTTTGTAAAAATAATAGCTATACATTCCTATCTGCTGAGCATTTGCAGCTGATATAGATAAATAAACGAATAGTATGACAATAATTTTTTTCATTTATTTTCTTAAAATATCTATCGAACCTTTTACAACTTTTGAAGGATTATCAAAGCGAATCACGAAATAGTAAGTGCCATCTGGCAACTCAGAGCCATTGTAAGTTCCTGCCCAATCGTTAGCATAGGCTTTTTTTGCATACACGACATTACCATAAATATTATAAACAAATACTTCGTTATCAGGAAAATTTAATATTCCTTCAACATACCAATTATCGTTTATTCCATCGCCATTAGGTGTAAATAGATTGGAGATTATTCCATTAAACGAAAGCTGAATCACTGTTACAACAATACCATCCGTATTCACACAGCCATTTATATCAGTAACAGATAATAAATATGTTGTTGTTGTTGCAGGTGTTGCAGTTGGTGCAAATATTACGCTAGTGCTCAAAGTAGCTGCAGGAGTCCAGACTGGCGTACCAGTTCCTACTCCATTCAACACCAATGTTTGTCCTGCATTGATGCTAGTATCGTTTCCTGCAAAAACAGTAAATGGAGCTAAAATAGTTATTGTTACAGCTGCTGCTGTATCAATTGCACAAGCACCACTTTGCACAATTGCTGCATACGTAGTTGTAGAAGTTAAGCCGCTATATATTTGTATTGTAGTTGTATTTGCAATGGGCAACCAAGTTATGCCTCCATCAGTTGAAGAAATCCAACCCGTAACACTTCCAACATTTCCTGATAAAATAAGTGAATCTAAATTTGTTCCTGAGCAAACTGTAGCACTGCTTGAAATTGTTCCAGCAACGGTGCTTGGGGCAACAGATACGATTTCGATATTGGCTGTATCGGCAGGGCAGCCGCCACTCTGAACAATTACGGTATACCAAGTTGTAATAGGTAAAGAGGTGTAATTTTCTGTGGATGTTGCATTTGCAATAGGCGTCCAGCTTGCTCCACTTGTTGTAGACGAAAGCCATCCACTGATAGTTCCGGTAAAACCTGCCAATGTTAATGTTCCTGTTGCTGTTGTACCACAATATACTCCCCCACCTGTTAGTGTTCCTGCAACAGCTGGCGGACTAACGGTGATAATAACATCTAAAGAAGAGTCGGCAGGACAACTGCCACTTTGCACAATTGCATGGTACCAAGTTGTAGTAGTTAGGTTAAGATAGGATTGAGCAGAAGAAGTGTTTGCGATTGGAATCCAAGTTGCACCAGAGGTTGTGGAATAAGACCAGCTTAAAACACTTCCGGTAAAGCCTAATAAATTTAATATTCCTGCATTTCCCGAAGCACAAACAGAAGCTGCTCCCCCGATAGTTCCAGGAATTGTAGCAGGATCAATTATAAAGGATACTTGTGTAGATGTATCAGTGGGACACATCAATCCGTTTTGAACGATTGCCCAATACAAAGTATTTGTTGTAATGTTTAAATAACTTTCTGTAGGAGTTGTGTTTGAAATAGTTGTCCATGTTAATCCTCCATCCGTAGAAGATTGCCAATACAAAATGCTTCCGGTATAACCTGATAAAGTAAGAGTTCCTGGACCGGAGCCGGCACAATAGGTTCCGCCTCCACTTATTGTTCCTCCAACACTTGCAGGATAAATAGTGATACAAACAGTTGTAGATGTATCTGGAGGAAACACTCCATTTTGAACTACAGCTTGATAACAGGTAGTTTGTGCTAAATTAAAATATGTTTGATTAGCCGTAATGTTCGGAATACTGCTCCAAGTAAGTCCGCCATCGGTAGAAGATTGCCAATTCGTAATTGTTCCAACATAACCTGTAACCGACACAAAACCTGAATTTGTTGTTGAGCAATACGTTGCGGCACCAGAAGTTGTTCCACCTACTGATTGTGCATCAACTTTAGTAAGTGAAAAATTAAAAATTAAAAAAAGTAAAAAACTTAGAGTAAGTTGTTTCATACTATATAATAGCTGTGAAATAATTGTACGAAGTTAAGGTATTTTAGTTTTGATTTATAAAAAAGAAAAATCCCCAGAGCAGCCTCTGAGGATTCTTCTCCAATAAAAAACTTATTTTACAATTGTAACGTGTCCAATGTATTTATGAGGAATTCCTTTGTTATCTTTCAAACTAACTTTCCAAACATACACATCTATCTGCGCTATCTCAGAACCACCGTTTGCTCTTCCATCCCAACCTTTATCATAATCATCTGTTTGATAAATCATGTTTCCCCATCTATCAAAAATCATCATATTGAAAGATGAAATATCATACCCTATTCCCTGAGGAAGGAAAGTATCATTTATTCCATCTCCATCTGGAGTAAAACCATTAGGTGCAAAGTATACAAAATCATCTATGATTTCAATAATTTGCTCTGCTGTATCAATACAACCATATTGGTTAGTAACAATCAACGTTACCGTATTGAATCCAGCAAGGGAATACATATAAGTTGGATTCTGGATCGCTGAAACATCTGTAGTACTCAACAAATCACCAAAATTCCAATTCCAGTTCGTAATCTCTACAGCTACAGTTGACATGTCAGTAAAGGAAACTATTGGCGAAAGAGAAGATGCTGGATTTGGTGAAGCAATAAAATCAGCAACCGGCTTAGGATAAACATTTATATAAGCCAAACTATCGATAATTGTTTCGCAACCAAAAGCTGTAATAATGGTTAATTCAACATCGTATACACCTGAGTTGTAATACGTATTTGAAACGTTACTTCCTGTTCCTGTATTCCCATCGCCAAAATCCCAAGTATAAGTTACACCGTTGTTACTAGCTCCGGTAAAAGCAACCGTTAAAGGCTGACAACCATCTGTTGGCAATCCTTGCAACAATCCAATTGAGCCTGGATTAATTGTAACAGTAGAAGTATCAGTCATTGGAGTTGAACAGCCATCAGAAACTGTAACAATATAATTATTTGTTATTGAACCACTTGGAGGTGTTACCACTTGTGATTGTGTAAGTGGTCCATTACTCCAAGAATAGGTATAAGGACCACCATTTCCTGCACTTCCAGTTGCATAAATTGTTGCGGCATCACCAACACAAATGGAGGTGTCACTTGCAATTACTGACAATGGGGGTTTAACAACTACAAACATATTCAAAGGACCTGCGCTACATCCATTATTATCTATAACCAATGCAGTATACATTGTTGTTGTTGTTGGAATTACGGTATGTGGACCGCTTCCACTGAATCCTGCTCCTGAAGCACCAACCCAGAAATAAACGTAAGCCGGAGTTCCACCTGAAGCTGTCGAATAAACCTGTGAAGTATCTCCATAACAAATAGTATCATTTAAACTAACAAACAATTGAAGTAATGCTGGTTCGTTTACTACCACTACACCTGTTGCTGAACAACCATTTGCATCAGTAACAATAACACTATATGTTCCTTGAGTCAATGTTGATGCTGTTGAATTTATTTGAGCTCCAGGATTCCAATCGTATGTTAAAGGTAAAGTTCCTGTTCCTGGAACTACTACAACAGTTGCTGTTCCTGTATTTCCGCTAAAACACAAAACAGGAGTTGAGGTAACCGTATCGATAACCGGGCCGGATAAATCGTTGATTACATAATTTTGAGTTGTTATACAACCATGTGTGTCGGTAACAATCACACTATATGTTCCAGCCAGCAAACCTGTTGCTGTTGGAGTCGTTTGCAAAGCAGGATCGTTCCATTGATAAACATATGTAGGTGAACCACCTGAAGGAGTAACTACAGCAGTTGCATTTGCTTGCCCACATGTACTTGCTATGAAAGAAGAAGTGTCTGTCAACAAGGTTGGTTGTGTAATTATCCAGTTTTGATTTGTTGTACAACCATTTTGGTCGGTAACAGTAAGTGTATATGTACCAGGTGCTAAAGCACTAGCTACTGGTGCAGAGCCACCACTTGGTGTCCAAGCAAAAATATAGAAAGGAGTTCCACCCGATACAGTTGTTGTAATACTTCCATCATTATCACCGAAACAAGTAATGTTTGTTGCTGTACTACTTGTAATAGCAAGTGTTCCCGGCTGTGCAATAATTAATGCAGAGTCGACAACAAAACATCCATTTGCATCTGTAGTAATTACTTCATATACTCCAGCACATAAAGTAGTTGCTGTAGCTGTGGTTTGTGAAGCAGGATCGTCCCATTGAAATGTTAATGTTCCTGTTCCTCCTGCGGCAACTACAGTTGCTGTACCATTACATGCACCAAAACAACTTACATTTGTTATGGATGAAATAGCATGATTTATTGGAGGTGGTTCTAAGATGGTAACGGAGACGGATGAAACACATCCCGCTGCATCCGTTACTGTCATTGTATTTACACCACCTGCTAAGTTAATTGGGTTTTGAACTATTTGACCACCCGGAGTCCATAAAATTGAATACGGACCAACTCCACCTGTAATAGATGTGGTTGCAGTTCCATTTGTTAATCCATTACATAATAAATCGGTATGTGCAAGCATCCCTAAAGTTGGTGCACTAATGTCGTTTACGTTTACTGTCGAAGTAACCAAACATCCATTTGCATCAGTAACATCTAACAAATAAGTTCCTGCAGGAACAGAGTCCATACATGGAGCCATTGTTACTGCTAAGTCATTCCAGATATAAGCATAAGGAGGCAAACCACCACTAACAGTTGCACATGCGCCACCGTTTGATTGCCCACAATTAGAGTTAGTTGGTATTGTATTTACAACCACAGGAGTAAATGCTTGAGTCAGTGTTACACTTCCTGTTACTGCACATCCGTTTGCATCGGTAATCGTTGCTGCATTTACACCAGGACATAAGTTACTCGGATTAAAAACAGTTTGCATACTTGGGGTCCATAAAAATGAATAAGGTGCTGTTCCACCCGAGAAGCTAATCATTCCAGTTCCATCGCAAGAACCAAAACAGTTAATGTTTGTTCCAGTAATTGTTGCGGTTAATTGTGTAGGTTGTGTAATTGTAACAACTCTTGTAGCGGTACATCCTCTAGCATCTGTTACTGTACATGTGTATGTACCTGCACATAAACTTGTTGCTGTTGCAGTAGTTCCACCACTTGGTGCCCAACTGTATGAATAAGGAGCTGTTCCGCCACCTGCTGTTACTTGTGCAAATCCGGTACAAACGCCAAAGCAGGTTAAATTTCCTGAAGAGGAAAGAATATTTGTTAATACTGTGGGTTGTGTGATTGAAGCAACACCTTGTGACGGACAACCGTTTGCATCAGCAACAGTTACTGTAAAACTTCCGGCACATAATCCTGTTGCAGTAGCTGTTGTTTGCGCTGCAGGGTTATTCCATAAATAAGTATATGGAGGAGTTCCACTGCTTACTGTCGCTGTAGCTGTTCCATTACAAGCTGCATTACAAGTAACATTTACAGATGTTATTGCTGTACTTAATGTTGGTGGATTTACTAAGGTAACGGATGCATTTTGAATACATCCATTTGCATCTGTAATTGTAACACTATAGGTCCCTGCTCCTAACCCAGTTACTGTAGGGGTTGTTGGACTTCCAGTACTGGTCCAAACATAACTATAAGGAGTGGTGCCACCAACGGCACTTGCCGTTGCTGTTCCGTTAGTGTTTCCAAAACAAATTGGATTTGTTCTTACAGCATTTGCAACCAGCACTGTTGGTTGACTAATAGTAATACTTGTTGATGCAACACAGCCTGCCGCATCTGTAGCCGTTACTGAATAAATTCCTGCAACTAAATTGTTGGCAGTTGGAGTTGTTTGTCCGTTGCTCCACAAATAAGTAAATGGTGGAGTTCCACCTATTACACCTATGGTAGCATTTCCTGTATTTCCTCCAAAGCATGCAACGTTAGCTGAAGATACTATAGAAGCCGTTGGGCCTGCAATTGTTCCTATTGTTACTGGCGCAGAAGTAGTACAAAGATTTAAATCGGTGATTGTTACAGTATAAGTTCCTGCTAATAATCCTGTTGCAGAAGAGCCTGTTTGTCCGTTTGACCAAGACCAAGTATATGGAGCAAAACCACCAGAGCCTGCAACTGTAGCAGAACCATTAGCCAATCCACAATTCGCACTTACTGGTGTTGAAGAAATAGACAATGCTGGTGGCTGAGTGATTGCTGCTGTTCCAGTTACTGTACAGCCTCTTGAATCGGTTACAGTTACTGTATACGTTCCAATTGATAATGAGCTAATGGATGGAGTTGAAAAAGCACCCGGCAGCCATAAATAAGTATAAGGTCCTGTTCCACCTGCTGGTGTTGCTGTTGCTGTTCCTGTACTTCCGCCAAAACAACTTACGTTAATAAAAGTTGGAGCTACAGTTAAAGGCGGAGGCTGAGTAATTACTTGTGTTGCAGTGGCTGTACAGCCATTTGCATCTGTAACAGTTACTGTATATGTTCCTGGAGGACGACCTGTTGTTGTTGATGATGTACCACCACTTGGCGACCAAACATAAGTTAAAGGAGGTGTTACTGTTCCACCCATTGTTACTGTTGCTGTTCCATTGGAAGCACCGTTGCAAGTAACATTTGCAAATGAACTAATAGATGCAATACCACCCGGTGTTGTATTTACAACAACAGGATATGTTTGTGTACAACCATTTGCATCGGTAACAGTGCAAGTATAGGAGCCAGCGGTTAAGCCTGTGGCTGCTGGACCGGTTCCACCAGAAGGCGTCCAGTTGTAAGTAAGCGGAAGAACTCCACCGGTAATGTTTACACTGGCACTTCCATTTGCTGAAGAACAAGTTGCATTTGTTGCGGCAGATGTACCCGTGAATCCACCGACCGTTATACAAAACGAATAGGTTTGACTTCCGAGCAAGGGACAATTATTATCTATAATGGTAACAGTAAAACAATGAGGTGTGGCACTAACATCTGCCATCGTAGGAGTCCAGCTAAATACACCTATTGGACGAGATCCTGTTCCTGGATTAAATGTTCCTCCGGCAATACCGCTGTTCCAAAATAATAAAACATTTTGTGCAACATCAACATCAAAAGATGGGATGTTAAAAGTTATAGGTGAACCAACACAAGCATTCAAAGTATATAGACCTGTGTTATTAATACCATTTAAAAATGGATTGTTATTAGAACAAGCAATTGTTCTAATTTGAATATCACGCATTACACTTCCTACCAAAATACCACCTCTCCACTCTTTCACCAAAACAGTAAAAACAGAAACTTGAATTAATGTTGGAGTTACACACATATCTCCTGTTAAAGGATTAAATGTACAAGGAGGAGCTGATGTTAAAGGCTGAGATGCAGAAAACCCAGCTAAATAAGTTACGTTTACTGTTGCTGTGTGACGAGGTGGAATCAAGGTATATGATAATGAATCCCCATCAGGATCAATAGAACCATTGTTAAAACAATAAGGCTGACCAACACAAACAAAAGGTACAGGACGATTTGTAAAAGTTGGCGAATCGTTACATGGGAATGCTAAATTGTTCAATGTTGCTTCTATATACATATTTTGAGAAGCTGGAGAAACAATTGTATTGATGGATGAATTTCTACAACACAACGAATAAGATAAAACCCAATCAGAACAAGGAGGAAGTATTACTATCCCTTTATAAATATATTCCTGAACTCCTGGCAATGTTCCGCCAGTACACTGAGTAGCGGTAGTTGGACAGATTGGAGTCACTTCAATTCCTGTACCAGCAATTTTTGTCAATACAAAGTTGGCATTTACACCACAAGTAATCGACCTTCTATTAATCGAAACGGATATCGGAGCAGCAACACCTGCACAATCTCTATAGAGAGCCAGTGTTACTTCAAATTGGTTACCACCTAAACAAGTATAAGTAATATTACCTCCTTGTACGTGAGATGCATTGATTGTTTTTGCAATGCCAATAAAAAGCATCAATGCGATGAATGTCATTTGTAGTCTTGAGAGAGAGAGAGAGAGACCCATAATTTTTTATATTGAAGTTAAAAAATTAAATTAGTTTAAGTGCTTAATAATTGTTGAGTTTTTGATAAATATACTACATAGATGGAAAATTCCAAACATTGGTTGCATCAAAATTATACCAATACATTGTTAATATGAGGAGTCGAAATTATATGATACACACGAATACTGATTTTTTACCGACAAATAAGCTAAATTCATCTCCAAAACTAAGCTATTCGTTTTAGACCTCATTATTTATTGAAAATCAGATGCACTCTAAAACCTTTGAAAATGAGCACCAAGCTAAAAAAAGGAACCGAACCGCTCATCCTTTTTTCTTATTTTTCTCGAATATTATTACTTATTTAGTCCAATAATTAAAAATCTCATGAAAAAACTTTCAATAACTATTGCTCTGGCATTTTTTTGCTTAAACACATTTGCTCAAACGGATAAAGAAAAAGAAGCTAAATGGGATGTTTCGAATCCAAAAGGAACTTACAAAGACTTAGAATTTTCTACCAACGAGGGAACTTGGATGAGCTTAGATGTTAGTCCAGATGGCAAAAACATAGTTTTTGATTTATTGGGCGACATTTATACATTACCTATTACTGGAGGGGAAGCAAAAGTTTTACGCAGTGGGTTTCCTTTCGAAGTACAACCACGTTTCAGCCCTGATGGAAAAAAAATATCTTTTACCAGTGACGCTGGTGGCGGAGACAATATCTGGACAATGAATACAGATGGGACAAATGCAAAACAAGTAACTACAGAAAATTTCAGATTATTAAACAATGCTGTTTGGACACCAGACGGACAATATATTATTGCAAGAAAGCACTTCTCTTCCACTCGCTCCATGGGCGCTGGAGAAATGTGGATGTACCATATTTCAGGCGGTGAGGGAATTCAATTAACAAAGAAAAAAAATGAGCAGCAAGATGCAGGTGAACCTTGTACTTCAGCAGATGGAAAATATCTTTATTATAGTGAAGACATGTATCCTGGTGGATTTTTTCAATACAATAAAAATCCAAACGCGCAGATTTATGTTATCAAACGTTTTGATAGAACCACTGGAGAAACTGATGTTATAACTGGTGGTCCGGGTGGTGCTTGCCGTCCTCAGATTTCTAAAGACGGAAAAATATTGGCTTTTGTAAGACGTGTTCATGAAGCATCTGTTTTGTATTTAAGAAATTTAGAAACTGGTGAAGAATGGCCTGTATATGACAAATTGAGCAAAGATCAACAAGAAGCTTGGGCAATATTTGGAGTATATACTAATTTTAATTGGTTGGATGCTTCTCACATTATTATTTGGGCAAACGGAAAAATAATGAATGTAGATATTACCAAATCTACTGCAACTGAAATTCCTTTCAATGCCGTTTCTAAACATAAAATTATTGATGCTTTAAAATTTCGTCAAGAAGTTGCTCCAGATAAATTTAATGTAAAAGTAATTCGTAACGCAACCACTTCTCCCGATGAAAAAATGTTAGTTTTTAATTCTGTCGGTTATTTATGGAAGAAAGATTTACCTTCTGGATCACCAGCAAGATTAACAGCCTCAACAGATTTCGAATTCGAGCCATCTTTCTCTTCCTTAACAAATGAAATTGTTTATACTACTTGGAATGATGATAATATGGGAGCGATTTATAAAATGAATGTGGCTGACAAAAAAACCGTAAAACTAAGTTCTGAAAAAGGAATTTATCGCACACCACATTTTTCTCCAGATGGAAAATACATTGTCTACCAAAAAGAAGATGGTAACGATCACATGGGTTTTACATTTTGCGTTAATCCCGGAATTTACATCATGGAAAATAAAGCTGGTGCTGTTGCAAAGCTACTTTCAAAGGATGGAGCAGACCCGCAATTTATTGCAAACGACCGAATTCTTTTTCAATCGTTTGAAGGAGAAGAAAAAACTTACAAAAGTATTTCCATCGAAGGAAAAGAAATAAAAACACATTTCACATCAAAGTATGCAACGTCTGTATCTGTTAGTCCAGACGGAAACTGGGTTGCTTTTATAGAATTGTTTAAAGCTTATGTTGCAGCATTTCCAAAAACAGGAAAACCTTTGGAATTAAGTGCAAAAATGGGTTCTGTACCTGTTACACAAATTGCTAAGGATGCAGGATTGAATATTCATTGGAGCAAAGACAATAAAAAAATCCATTGGACCTACAGCGATGAATATTTTACAACCATCGTAAAAGATCGCTTTACTTTCATGGAAGGCTCTCCCGAAAAAGTGGCAGCAATGGATTCGGTTGGAATTAAAATCAACCTTGAATTGCCTATGGATAAGCCAAAAGGAAAGGTTGCATTTACAAACGCCCGTATCATTACAATGAAAGGTGATGAAGTAATTGAAAACGGAACCATAATCATTAATGAAAATAAAATTGAAGAAATTGGCAACTCATCAGAAATAAAAATTCCTGCCGATGCAAAAACAATCGACTGTAAAGGAAAAACAATTATGCCTGGAATGGTTGATGTTCACTCACATTTAAGCACATGGCGTTTAGGACCCAGTCCGCAAAAACAATGGAGCTATTTTGCTAATGTTGCATTCGGAGTTACAACAACTCATGATCCGTCTTCTGTTTCAGAGATGTGTTTTTCTCAATCAGAAATGGTGAAAGCAGGCTACATGGTTGGACCGAGAGTGTATTCAACCGGGACAATTTTATACGGAGCTGAAGGTGATTTTAAAGCAGTAATTAATAATTTAGATGATGCACGTTCTGCTATTGCAAGAACAAAAGCATTTGGTGCTTTTTCTGTAAAGAGCTATAATCAACCACGCAGAGAGCAACGTCAACAAGTCATTCAAGCCTCCCGTGATTTAAACATCATGGTAGTGCCGGAAGGTGGTTCCACATTTTTCCACAACATGAGTGAAATTTTAGATGGACACACAGGTATTGAACACAATATTCCGATAGCTGATTTAAGCAAGGATGTTGTTAAACTTTGGAGCGCAAGTAAAACAGGTTATACTCCAACTCTAATTGTTGTTTACGGAGCAATTAACGGAGAAGATTATTGGTATCAAAAAACAAATGTTTGGGAAAATAAACGTTTGTTGAATTTCTTCCCACGAGGAATAATTGATTCACGTGCTCGTCACCGTAAAATTGTTCCTGATGCAGAATATGAAGCAGGATTTATTAAGGTATCTAAATCTTGTAAAAAATTAACAGATGCAGGAGTAAAAGTAAACATGGGTTCTCACGGACAAATTCAAGGAATTGGCGCTCATTGGGAATTATGGATGTTGCAAATGGGTGGCTTAACTCCTTTGCAAGCTATTCGTTGCGCTACACAAAACGGTGCTGACTATATCGGAATGGGTGACCAAATTGGTTCTTTGGAAAAAGGAAAGTTGGCTGACCTAATTGTAATGGAAAAAAATCCTTTAGAAAATATTCGCAATACCGAATCCATTCAATATGTAATGGTAAACGGAAGATTGTTTGATGCAGAAACAATGAATCAAGTTGGAAATTATGATGTGAAACGCGGAAAATTTTATTGGGAAAATGTAAAATCAAACAACAACTTCCCATGGCATGAAGAAACAAATAGCTTTATGGGTGGCTGTGAATTTGGGCATTAGTGAGGAGTTGGGAGTTGTGAGAACGGAGAGAATAGTATAGTCGCAACCGTCACCCCATGCTCCGACACGGGGTCTCCCCGTTAGAAAGACAAAACATTATCGCAGAATAACATTTTATGAATCTCAACAAAGCATACGTTTATCTTATCAAACAAACACCGAAACGTTCTTTATATAGGAGTAACAAATGATCTCGAAAGAAGAATTGCTGAACATAAAAATGTAATTGGTTCCGCTTTTACCAAAAAATATAATGCTCATGAACTGTTATTTTATGAAGTTCATTCGAATATCAAGCAAGCAATCGAAAGAGAGAAGCAACTAAAAGAATGGAAGAAAAATTGGAAAATCGATTTGATAAAAACTATGAATTCTGAAATAGTTAATCTTGCGGAAGATTAGGAATACGAATTGGGTGACAGGTCAAGCGACTAGGAGATCCCGTGTCGTGGCACGGGATGACGCTTCGTAAGGATGAGACTAAAGATGTTTCTTGATCGTATTCACCAACACATCCAGCATTATCGGTTTTGACAAATAATTATCACAACCAGCTTCTAAACATTTTTCCTTATCGCCTTTCATTGCATGTGCTGTAAGTGCAATAATTGGTGTTCTTTTTAGTTTTTGCTCAGCTTCATGAAAGCGAATGATTTGTGTTGCCGACAAACCATCCAAAACAGGCATCTGAATATCCATTATTATGACCTTGAAATCTGGTGCAGATTTATAATAATCAACAGCTTCTTGTCCGTTATTAGTAGTTACCACATCGAAACCCGCTTTTTGCAGAATTAGTTTTGTCAATCGTTGATTAATTAAATTATCTTCAACCAACAATAATTTATCTTTAATAATTTCTTTTACTTTCTCTTCTTTAATTTTATTTATTGAAGTTGTTCCAACAGGTTTGTACGGCAATGTAAAAAAGAAAGTAGAACCATTTCCTTTTATTGATTCAACCCGAATTTTTCCACCCATCAACTCCACCAGCTTTTTTGAAATGGTTAATCCTAAACCACTACCACCATACTCGCGTGTTGTGGATGCATCCGCTTGTCCAAACATCTCAAAAATCTTCTTGAGGTCTTTCTCATTTATCCCAATTCCAGAATCTTTCACGTAAAATTCTAACATTGTTTCATCTTTCAACACCACGCCAAACTCAATCATTCCATTATTAGTAAACTTTATAGCATTACTCAAGAGATTATTCAAAATTTGTTGTATTCGTGATGGATCAATATAAACTTCATCTGCAATGGAATCAGAATATTTTTTTACCAGTTGAATGTCTTGTCCCGATTTAGATACCTGTACTTTAGCCCACACTTCTTTTAAATTGAGCAAATCATTTAAAGAATGCGGAACACTTTCTATTACCAATTGCCCAGCTTCGATTTTTGACACATCTAAAATGTCATTAATTAAATTCAATAATAATTTTCCACTGTCTTTTAATGTTTTCAAATATTCTCTGTGCTCAGCAGAAACCTTATCCTGTAACATCAAATCAACATATCCGATAATCGCATTCATAGGTGTACGGATTTCATGACTCATGTTTGCCAAAAATTCCGACTTCGCTTTATCCGACTCTTCTGCTTTCTTACGGGCATTTCGCATCTCCTCCTCTACTTTCTTTCTTTCAAAAAATGTAGGAATATCATACGTGATTTTTTTATTTACATATTTAGAATCAGAAGTAAATTTATTTACATGTTCTTGAATTTTATTCGGGTGCGACATGATAAAAGTACAATGTTCATCACCTTTTGCTTTGCAGGTCACTTCAACAGCAGTTAAAGGAAAACCAAAACTTTCTTCACACCAACCCGATGAATATCCGGAGTTCATTATACAAACAGGAGTGTCCGATTTTTTTTCCGAACGTATCCACGAATCTGCTTCAAAAGAAAATGGATGGTTATAGATTAGATAACAATTTTCATCGGGTGTTGGCGTACTTTCCGGAAGGATATCCACAAACGCCCAACCTGAGTAGGCAAAGTGAACAGTCCCAGCAGATAACTTTGCGATCGGATCGACCAAATTCATTTTCTGATGGAAGTTTTTTGCATCATTCATTCCAATTACATGAGCAATGTCAAACAAGAAATTTTTTCCGATAGATAGTGCTTCCTTTTCGCCTCTGTCTGCATACAACTGCTGGATGGTATCTAAAAAGTCGTTTGATAAAGCCGAAGCTCTTACTAATACATAACGTTGGTCGTTAATTTCAATGGTTCCTCGAGTTGGATCCATTTTTAGATTTCGGAAGTATTCTCCTACTGTTTTTTGTGCTTCATCAAACAAAGGTTTTATGGCATCAGGAACGCTTACGGTATCTCCTTTTTTAACGAAAGAGAAATCCCTTCGCAACATCGCATTTTCCTGCTCTAGCTTTTGAATCTTCCCTAACAGATCTTCTATTTTTTTTGAATCGCTCATAAATTATGCTATGTTTTCAGGGCAAAGGTAGGACAATTCATACTATTTCATTGGCTTGAATTTGATGTATTATTGTAGTATATTTACCTTAAGTAAATTTAAAACACGATGAATACTCCTGAAAATAGCCGTTTGTATTTCAAATTTCTAGTCTTCTCTATTTTATACTTTTTCGTTGGAGATATTTTTTCGCAATCTTCTGTTATTTCTGTCTGGAAAGATGGCGTTATTGGAGCCATCTGGAATGATTCAACAAATACAGTTGCTTATGGCAAAAAAGATGTGAATGGTTATTATAAAATATTTTTATCTGATTCATTGGGTGGTGGAGAAACGCCTCTTACTTATTCTGGATGGGATCCCAATCGCCATCAATGGGCCGAAGAATGGCATCCTTCAGGAGATTATTTATTTTGTTACGTAGAAAAAACGGCCTATGTTCCTGAAACTGGACATACAAGAATTCCTGATGATGCTATTCCCGGTTATGGAGCTTACACAGATATTTGGCTTGTCAAACGGGATGGCTCAGAGGCTTGGCCTTTGACAAACTTTCCTAATAATTACGACAATGGAGTTATTCACGGAGCAATTTCTCGTGATGGTTTAAAATTCGCATGGTCGCAACGTGTTATGGCTCCCCAACTCTTTGATGTGAACTTGGCTGCCGGTTCTTATGAAATGAAAATAGCAGATATTGTTCTCGGTCCCACCCCAACTTTATCTGGCATTCAAAGCTTTAAACCAGGAGGCTTGGAAGCATTAAACGAATTGGAAAGCATCTCCAACGATAATACTTACCTTGCTTTTTATAGCACATTTGAAAGTAAAAATTTGTTTGCTACTCCTATTTACTCACTAAATATGGCAACAGGTGCAATTAGTCAACTTACTACCGAAAGTTTTTCTCAAGTGCCAACTTATAATCCCAGTGGGACTAAAATTGTATATATGACCGGACAAGATTGTAATATTTTTCCGGGAGATATTCAAGGAGCCGATTGGTGGATGATGAATCCTAATGGAAGTAATAAATTAAGAATATCGCGAATGAATGTCACAAATGATCCTCAATCTGTGAATCGTTACCGCTTGTGTGGTAGCCATTCATTTACATCTGACAGCAACTTTTTTGGAGGCGTGATGTCAAATCCATTCGGACTAACAGGATACACGGTAAAGGTGCGCATACTTTCAACAATTGGCGAAGACCAGGATCCCGAATTTTATGTTTTTCCAAATCCGGCTACCGACATTCTTTCTATTCAATTGTTTAACATCAAAGAAGCAGAAGAAATTCGAGTGTATAATTCCACTGGAAAATTAATGCTCTCTAAAACTGTTACTGAAGTTTCATTTATAGATGTTTCGACATTATCTGATGGCATGTATTTTATTAGTTTGAAAAGGAAGCCGAAAGTTTCTATTAAATTTATTAAGCAATGAAACGCTACCTTTCCAATTCCTTCCTCAACATATTCAAAGCAACATTGGCTGTCTTCTGAATATTTCGTTCTCGATTCGCTCCGAAAAGAAATTTTTCTGAAATTATTTTGGTAGGAGTTGCAACAGCCACCCAAACGGTTCCAACAGGTTTTTCTTCCGTTCCTCCACCCGGACCAGCAATTCCTGATGCCGAAATAGCATAATCTGTGTTGTATTTTTCTCGAATCGCTTTTGCCATTTGCTCGACAACAGGTTGTGACACGGCTCCATGTTTTTCAATTATATCATGCGGAACTCCTAGCTCCGTTTCTTTAATCTCGTATGCATAGGAAATGACGGAACCAATGTAATAGTCAGAGCTGCCAGCAACTTTCGTAAGCAAATGAGAAATATATCCTCCTGTACAACTTTCTGCAGTAGAAACGGTTTTCTTTTTTTCTTTGAGCAATTTTCCTACCATTTGCTCCAGACTTTCTCTTTCTACCCCATAAATTTCATATCCGTAAATGAATTCAGAAATAAGTGATTTCACTTCTTCTATTTTCTTTTCTACGTTTCTGATCAGTGCATTTTTATCTTCTCCTTTTGTACTTAAACGTAAACGCACCATTCCGGGTGAAGGCAAATAAGCCAATTTAATATCTATATCAGATAAGCTATCTTCCCAATCAGAAATCATTTCAGATAAAGCAGACTCTCCTATTCCTTGCGTTAAAATCGTCTTGTGATAAATGGAAGGAAATTTAAAACGTTCTCTTAATTTTGGAACAACTTGTTCTTTCAACAAAGCTTTCATTTCATAAGGAACACCAGGCATCGAAACAAAAATCTTATCATCCACATCAAACCACATGCATGGTGCAGTTCCATTATAGTTGTGAATCACCTCGCAAATAGCAGGTACTTCTGCTTGTAATTTATTTATCGGAGTTACCTCTTTGCCATAGGTAGCAAAAATATTTACCACATCTTGATAAGCGCCTTCGTCAAAACGCATGGTTGTTTTAAAGTATTCGCACAATGTTTTTTTTGTAATGTCGTCTTTGGTTGGACCTAATCCTCCAGTGATTAAAATAATATCAGCACGACTCTTTGCTTCGTCCAATGCTTTTAAAATATGCTCACGATCATCAGAAACAGAAGAAATTTGTTTTACACTTATTCCGTTTAAATTTAACTGTTGAGCAATAAAAGCAGAATTCGTGTCAACAATTTGACCGATTAGTATTTCGTCTCCTATGGTTATAATTTCGACCTCACCCCTGCCCTCTCCAAAGGAGAGAGAGTTGTTAGTGCTGCTATTTATCATTTTACTCAAATTAAAATACGTGTTGCCCCCTCTCCTTCGCAGAGGGGATTAAGGGGTGAGGTCTATTTAACAATCTTCATTTCATCCAAAAGATAACCTGCTCCTGCAAATTTATCAATCACAAAAAGTGTGAATCTAACATCCAACACTATATTTCTTACTTGATCAGGATTGTAAATAATATCACTCATCGTTCCTTCCCAATTGCGATCAAAGTTTGTTCCGATTAGTTGTCCTTCACCATTCAAAACAGGGCTTCCTGAATTACCACCGGTGGTATGGTTGCTTGCACAAAATGCAACAGGTAATTCTCCTTTTTTATTTGCATACTGACCGTAGTCTTTATTTTTGTACAATTCCTTTAATTTTGGAAAAACAATAAATTCATCTAAAGCAGGATTTTCTTTTTCCATTACTCCATCAAGAGTGGTATAAAAAGCATAATGAACTCCATCTTTTGGAAAATAGCCGCTTACTTTACCGTAGGTCACTCGCAAAGTACTGTTTGCATCCGGATAATATTTTTTAGTAGTAACCAACTCGCGCATCGCTTTCATATAGGTGCGATTCAAGCTATTAATCTTTGCATCTAGCTCCAAGTATTTAGGAAGTACCTCTTGTCTGAATTTCGACATACAACTATACATCAATTTATAAACAGGATCCTTTTCAATTTTTTTATAATTCTTTTCTAAATCCTTCAGCGCTTCCATTACTTTTGCTTCCGAAACAAAAATCGATTTAGCATAAATGTCTTTCGCATATTTTTTAAAATCACCTTTATATTTTTTTTCTATCTCAGAGAATATAACTGCTTGTTTATCTCTCTCAATGTTGTTAATATAGATTTTTAACATAGCTGCACAAATCTGTTCGTCTGTGGCAGCATTAAAATCTTTATAGAAAATGATTGCATCTGATCTTATTTTATCAATATTCTTTTGAATATCAACAGTCTTTTTCCCTGACTTTAATGCATCTACAACATCATAAAAATAAGATGCGATATTTACTGCCTCAATTCCCATAATCGCTTCCGAATGATAATCGCGTTGTTTACTCCATGGACTTAACTCTCCATACATTTTTTCGAAATCAGAAAACAATGTTCCATATTTTCCTTTTGCATCATCATCCGTATTTACTTTTAATAAGAAATCCTGTTCAAATAATTTTTTCTTATTGATTGCATCCGCTTTTTTAAGTCCTCTGATTTCTCCATCCCATTTTTTCCAATAATTGGCAATGCTTGCGTATTTAGCTGAATACTGAATACGCACCTTGTCGCTCGCTTTCATGTCTTTATCCCAAATTTCTAATCGCGTTGCACGTATTTTCACTTTTGCAGGATCGGTTTCATTCATAATCATGTTTACTGCAAACGAACTCAAATACTCTGTTGTTCTTCCCGGAAAACCGTAAACCATAGTAAAATCGTTTTCTTCAATTCCTTTTATTGAAATAGGAATAACATATTTTGGTTTGTAGGGAACATTATCTTTTGAATAGTCGGCAGGCATATTGTCTTTGTTGGCATATATTCTAAAAATAGAAAAATCGCCAGTATGACGAGGCCACATCCAATTGTCTGTATCGCCACCAAACTTTCCAATAGAAGAAGGAGGAGCACCAACCAAACGCACATCTTTAAATGTTTCTGTCACAAACATATAATATTCGTTCCCATAAAAAAACGGGCGAATGTAAGCACCATAATGTGTTCCTTTTACAACATCCTTCGTTATTTGAGCAATCGCTTCGTTTATTTTTTTCTCACGCTCCGCATCCGTCATTCCTACTGAAACATTTACTAACACTTGCTTTGTAACATCTTCCATTCGAATAATCAGCGTAGCAGTTAATCCTGGATTGGCTAATTCTTCTGCTTGAGACTTTGCCCAAAAACCATTCGTCAATAAATCATTCTCCACCGTACTGTGTTCTTGAATTTGTCCGTACCCACAATGGTGATTCGTTAACATCAACCCTTGATCAGAAATAATTTCAGCAGTACAACCGCCACCAAAATGCACGATGGCATCTTTTAAACTCGATTTGTTGATGCTGTAAATATCATCTGCAGAAAGCTTCAGACCTTTGCTTTGCATATCAGCTTCATTCATTGCTTTCAGGAAAATAGGCAGCCACATTCCTTCATCGGCTTTTAGAAAATTGAAAATTGAAAAATTGAAAACTAAAATTAGACTTAATACTTTTTTCATAAAAGAGAAGAAATAATAAAATTAATGTTTAATGATTTTCGAAAAATGCGTTTTATCAGAGC